>Ga0314774_1000060_pt1 | contig 100320 bp, 92 predicted proteins | sample MetaGCBIA2018_FD_204515 | JGI IMG/M metagenome (GOLD analysis project Ga0314774, IMG submission 204515) | Cryopeg brine microbial communities from Beaufort Sea near Barrow, Alaska, United States - CBIA 2018 | ecosystem: Environmental > Aquatic > Marine > Coastal | place: USA: Alaska | collected... | reverse complement strand
GCGCCACCTTTTTGCCATTTGAAGGCTTCAAGGTCAGCTTTGGCATCGACTTTGATCACCCTGCTTTCAAGGGCCGTGCCCAGAGCGCCACTGTTGATTTCTCCAGCACTTCGTTTGTGAAAGAAGTAAGTCGGGCCCGCACCTTCGGTTTTATGCGCGATATTGAAAAACTTCGCTCCATGAACCTGGCTCTTGGCGGCAGCGTTGACAATGCCATCGTTGTTGACGATTACAAAATTCTTAACGAAGACGGTTTGCGCTATGACGACGAGTTCGTCAAGCACAAGGTTCTGGACGCTATCGGCGACCTGTATTTATTGGGCAAAAGCCTGATTGGTGAGTTCCGTGGCGTGAAATCCGGCCACGACCTGAACAACCGCTTGCTGCGTCTTCTTATTTCAGAGCAGGACGCGTGGGAAGTAGTCACCTTTGATGACGAAGCCAATGCTCCGATCTCTTACGTCAAACCTGTATTAGCCAGCGCCTGAAGAGCCATCGTCAGTCGCGAACGTGACTGGCGAGCTTTTCCAGAATCTCGCGCAACGCTTTATCTTTTGTGTGCCCGGCTTCCTCTTTGAGGAGCTGGGCGTTTTCTTTACTCAGTGGCAGTTTTTTGGCCATCGCCTTGTCCTGAAAGCGCGGCGGTACCACCTTTACTTTAAGCTTCCAGACAAAGCGAAATAACTCCAGATTACGCGCGGCAGCCATGATGTCATGCTGGCGAAAGCGAATTTGGCTGGCTTTGGGCCCGCTGTCTGCTGCAAGAACAAGTTCGCCCTCATGGCAGCTCACAAAGCGCGTACCTGACTGCAACGACGGCGGTAGTTCAGCCAGCAGCGCCTGTTCAGCAAGCCGGTGCTGCTCGGCCCGCGCCACCAGTTTGCGTAAGCCGGCCGGCCCGGAGAGTGGGTCGAAAGTCATTTTCTGTTCATTTTTTGGCGTCATTGCGGCCTGGGTACTCGACTGAGCTGTAAACCATTGGGTACACTTCTGCTTCTTTTTTAGGTGAGCACCCCTACTGTTCATAGTCAGTGTAACCGCTGGCGGGTGCTTTAAACATCGGTTTGCGATCCATTGCAACAGCCACATATTATGATGACAACAAACAGAGTTTCTGATCCGCTCCCGCCTCCGGCCATCATACTGAATCGCCGTTTTTTACTCGCCTTACTGACTTTTGTTCTGATGCTGACAGCCATTGCTAGTTGGGTTGGCTACACGCTGGCGGTGGCGAAAATTGAAGCTGAGACTCCCGCGAGTGCCGAGTTGGTCGTACGCTGGCAGGCACGCTTGCAGGAACAGAAGGCCGCACTGGCCCAGGTTGAAACGGACGTGCAGCATCAGGTAGATGCCATGACGCTACGCTTGGGTGCGATGCAGGGCCGTCTGTTGCGGTTGGATGCTTTGGGGCAACGATTTGTCGAAAGTGGACTGATAAACAACGAAGAGTTTGATTTTAGCGCTCCCGCGCCTGTGGGCGGCCCCGAAGTGCTATTGCCGCCAGAGTCTTATAATGTGCCGGGTCTAAGCGAGATGATTGAGCGTTTGGAACACCGTTTAGACAACCGCGAGCAGCAGTTGCGTTTGCTGGACAAACTGGCTTTGCGGCAAAAATTGGATGATGAACGTTTTGTTGAGGGCCGCCCTATCTCCTGGGGTTGGCTGTCATCCGAGTATGGCTACCGCACGGATCCGTTCAGTGGCAAACGCACCTGGCATGGCGGCGTCGATCTGGCAGGCAAAGACGGCAGTGACATTGTTGCGGTGGCCGCGGGCGTTGTTACTTGGGCTGGCAAACGTCGTGGCTATGGCAATCTGGTGGAAATCGCCCATGGCGATGGTCTGGTTACCCGCTACGCCCATGCTAAAACCGTGAGTGTAAAAGTCGGTGACTTGGTTCAGAAAGCCGAAGTAGTGGCGCTGATGGGTAGTACGGGCCGATCCACCGGTCCCCACGTGCATTTTGAAGTACTGAAACATGGCCGCACGACGGACCCAGTGAAGTACATGGCGCGGGCCAGCCATTAGAAAATCCTGTAACACACATGTGATTGGCAGCGCCGAATTGTCGGCTGACGTTGTTGTCACAGGCTGTGGCTTTTGCCCCGCCGCCAAATAAAGGTAGAATGCCGGCTTCCTCCGTTTAATCAAAGAAGCATTGGTCTATGTTCACAAAGCTTGCAACGAAAGTATTCGGTAGTAAGAACGCCAGGGAAATCAAGCGAATGCGCAAGATTGCCGTGCGTATTAATGAACTTGAAGAGCAATTTGGCAGCCTGACCGACAGCGAGTTGCAGGGAAAGACCTCAGAATTCCGTGAGCGCCTGCAAAAAGGCGAAAGTCTAGACGAGCTGATGCCCGAGGCATTTGCCTGCGTGCGCGAAGCCAGTGGCAGAGTCATGGGCATGCGCCATTACGACGTGCAGTTTGTAGGTGCTGTTACCCTGCATGAAGGCCGCATAGCCGAAATGAAAACCGGTGAGGGTAAAACCCTGATGTCCACCGCGTCGGCCTATCTGAACGCTTTGTCTGGCAGGGGCGTTCACGTGATCACCGTGAACGATTATCTGGCTCGCCGCGATGCGGACTGGATGGGTAAGCTGTATAGCTTTATGGGCCTGCAAGTGGGCGTTGTGCACGCCGGCCAGCCGGGCGAAGAAAAGCGTGCCGCTTATCAGGCTGATATCACCTACGGCACCAACAACGAATTCGGTTTTGACTACCTGCGCGACAACATGGCGTTCAGTACCGCAGACAAAGTTCAGCGCGGTCTGCATTTCGCCATCGTTGACGAAGTTGACTCCATTCTGATTGACGAAGCCCGTACGCCGCTGATTATTTCTGGCGCCGCCGAAGACAGCTCGGAGATGTATCAGGCGATTAACATTCTGATCCCGATTCTGGAAAAAGGTGAAGTGCCAGAGGAGGGCGATCCTACCGGCGATTTTACTATTGACGAAAAAACCCGTCAGGTAGAGCTAACCGAACGCGGTCACGAAAAAGTGGAGCAGTTGCTGCTGGAGCGGGAACTGCTTAAAGCCGGTGAAAACTTGTATTCCGCCGCCAACCTCAGCCTTCTGCACCACGTGCATTCAGGTTTGCGGGCCCATAACCTGTTCCAGAAAAACGTGGATTACATCGTTCAAGGCGACCAAGTGGTCATTGTTGACGAGCACACCGGTCGTACAATGCCGGGCCGGCGCTGGAGCGAAGGTCTGCATCAGGCGATTGAAGCCAAAGAAGGTGTGAAGATTCACGCAGAAAGCCAGACCCTGGCGTCCACCACTTTCCAGAACTACTTCCGGCTGTATGAAAAGTTGTCGGGCATGACCGGTACCGCAGACACCGAAGCATTCGAATTTCGCCAGATTTACGGCCTGGATGTGGTGGTCATTCCGCCTAACAAACCGATCCACCGGACCGATTACAACGATTTGGTGTACCTGACGGAAGAAGAAAAATTCCACGCCATTATCGACGAAATCAAAGACGTTACCGCCGAAGGTCGGCCTATTCTGGTGGGCACTGCGTCCATCGAGGCGTCTGAGCGCCTGGCCGGCCTGCTGAAGAAAACCCAGATCGAGCACAAAATCCTGAACGCCAAGCAGCACGAATCTGAAGCCCAGATTATTGCCCAGGCGGGCCGCCCCGGCGCCGTTACTATTGCCACCAACATGGCTGGCCGGGGTACCGATATCGTGCTCGGTGGTAACTGGGAATATGAGCTGGCAGGACACGATAGCCCGACCGAGGAACAGAGCGCGGTACTGAGAGATGCGTGGACTGAGCGCCACAACAGCGTGTTGGAAGCCGGCGGTTTGCACATCATTGGCACCGAGCGTCATGAAAGTCGCCGCATTGATAACCAGCTGCGGGGCCGAGCCGGCCGCCAGGGCGACCCGGGTTCATCTCGCTTCTTCTTGTCTCTGGAAGACAACCTTATGCGGATATTTGCGCCGGATAAGGTCAAGAGTCTGATGCAGGCCATGGGGATGAAAAACGGCGAGGCGATTGAGCACCGCATGGTTACCAATGCCATTGAGAAATCCCAACGCAAGGTCGAAGGCCGAAACTTCGACATGCGCAAAACGCTGCTGGAATACGACGACGTTGCCAACGACCAGCGCTCGGTTATTTACGACCAGCGCAACGAGGTAATGGGTTCAGACGACGTGTCGGAAATAGTGAAAACCATTCGCGCTGACGTGGTAGACACCCTGGTGAGTGCTCACATTCCACCGCAAAGCATGCCGGAGCAGTGGGATGTTGCGGGCTTGGAAGCTCAGCTGCAGTCGGAAATGGGCATTGACCTGCCGGTTCAGCAGTGGCTGGATGAAGACAGCAAACTTTACGAGGACAATCTGCGCCAGAAAATTCTGGAGCTGATTGTGATTGCCTACGACGCCAAAGAGGCGGTCGTCGGCGCAGAACCCATGCGTAAGTTTGAAAAACAAGTGTTTTTGCAGGTACTGGATACCCTGTGGAAAGAGCATCTGTCGAATATGGATCATCTGCGCCGCGGTATTCACCTGCGTGGTTACGCCCAGAAAAACCCGAAGCAGGAGTTCAAGCGCGAAGCCTTCAATTTGTTTGAAAGCATGCTGGAAGCCATGAAGGGCGATGTTATTCGGGTACTGTGCCACGTTAAAGTGCAAAGCCAGGAAGAGCTGGAAGAAATTGAGCGCCAGCGTAAAGATGCGTTGGCCAGTGAGTTGGCACGTGCGCGCCTGCGCCACGACGAAACCAGCGCAACAGCTCAGGCGGGCGCCGGTGGCGACGACAGTTCACGCCAGGCCATGCCGGAGACTTTTGTGCGTAACGAGCGAAAAGTGGGCCGTAATGAGCCTTGTCCTTGCGGGTCTGGTAAGAAGTTCAAGCAGTGCTGTGGCAAAATTAGTTAAACAGCACTGCTATTGAAAGCAATTTTCAACCCGCAATCTGGTTCATTCAGGCTGCGGGTTTTTACGTTTTGAATGCCCACGGGCAGTCTTCATTCATTATTTGTCAGGAGAATTACCATGGCGGTAGGCCCCGGAACCTTACCCGAATTTTTTCCCATTACCGGCGTAGAGCTGGGCATTGCCAGTGCCGGTATTAAAAAGCCTGGCCGTAAAGACATCGTATTATTTTCGTTGGCTGAGGGCACTCAGGTAGCCGGGATTTTCACCCGCAACCAGTTCTGTGCGGCACCGGTTACGCTTAGCCGCAAGCATCTTGCTGCAGGCGCGCCGCGCTATCTGCTGATTAACACCGGTAACGCCAACGCGGGCACTGGCGAACGCGGCCTGGCCGACGCAGCTGCCTGCTGCGAGGCTCTTGCAGCCGCCGCCGGCGTTGTTGAGCATCAGGTGTTGCCATTCTCCACGGGCGTGATCGGTGAGCCTCTGCCGGTGGCCAAAATTGTCGCAGCGCTGCCCGATGCACTGGCGGATACTCGCGTAGATCACTGGGTCGAAGCGGCAAACGGCATTATGACCACCGACACCCGCCCCAAAGGGGCATCGGTGCAAGTGGATTTGGGCGGCCATACGGTGAGTATTTCCGGCATCAGCAAAGGTGCGGGCATGATTCGCCCTAACATGGCGACCATGCTGGGGTTCATTGCCACCGACGCTCGCATCGCGCCAGATGTTTTGCAAGCCCTGGCCTCGGAGCTGGGTGAGCAATCCTTCAATCGCATTACCATCGACGGCGACACCTCCACCAACGATGCCTGCATACTGATCGCCAGCGGATGTTACGGCGGTCCGCAAATAACCGCTGACAGCCCGCTATTGGCGCCGCTAAAAGACGCTTTGCGTCAGGTGTATATGGACCTGGCCCACGCCATTGTGCGCGACGGTGAGGGGGCAACCAAGTTTGTAACCATTGAGGTTAACCACGCAACGACAGTCAATGAAGCTCTGGACGTAGCCTATACGGTCGCCCATTCGCCGCTGGTTAAAACTGCACTGTTTGCGTCAGACCCGAACTGGGGTCGCATTCTGGCCGCCGTTGGCCGGGCCGGCGTCGAAGGCCTGGATTTGAACGCCTTGGAAATTTACCTGGGAGACGTGTGCCTGGTCCGCAATGGCGGTCGGGCAGACGATTACTCGGAGGAACGCGGCCAGGCGGTAATGAACCAGGAAGAAATCACCATTCGCATCGACCTCAAACGAGGCGCAGTGCACGAGACGGTTTGGACCTGCGACTTCTCCCATGACTACGTCACCATCAATGCCGACTACCGCAGCTGATGCCGGAGAAAGTGCCAAGCGTCTTACCAGAAGTGCACGTGGCCGTTGGCGTGATCATTCGCGATGGGCGGGTACTGATTGCCCGCAGGCCCGAACACGCCCATCAGGGCGGACTACTGGAGTTTCCGGGCGGTAAAGTGGAGCCGGGTGAAACCGTGCAGCAGGCGTTGGTGCGTGAGATTGCCGAAGAAACCGGATTAAAGTTGATCGAATCCGCTTTACAGCCCGTAATTGGTATCCGACACAACTATGGCGACAAGCGTGTTTTTCTGGACGTTTGGTCGACCGACGCCGCAGCGGGCGAGGCTCATGGCCGCGAAGGTCAGCCGATTCGGTGGCTACTGCCGCAGGAGTTACGCGACGCGGATTTCCCCGCAGCGAATCGCTCAATTATCCGTGCTCTTCAACTGCCTTCGCAGTTGGCGCTAACGGGCAGCGACGTGGCAGAGGGTGAAAGTGGCCTGAAACGCTTAAAAACAGCGCTACAGGTTCGCCGGCCGCCGCTGATCGTGTTGCGGGCCCCGGCTTTGACTGAACAGGCGGTAGCTTACAATCGCTTGGCGCAGAGTGCTTTGGTGCTATGTCAGAGTAATGGCAGCAAGCTTATGTTACACGGCGTGCCCGAGTTGATGGACCGCCATCCCCAAGCTGCTGGCGTGCATTTGCCCTGGCGCCACGCCAGGCAGTGTCAGCAGCGTCCGGTGGCTGAATGCTTCAGGCTGGGAGTTTCCTGCCATAACGCAGAGCAACTGGCGCACGCTGCGGCCATCGGTGCCGACTATGCAACCCTGGGGCATGTGTTGGATACGCCTAGTCACCCCAATGAGGCGCCTCTGGGCTGGTGTGCGTTCAGCCAACTGGTATCAGCGGCACGACTACCGGTGTATGGCATTGGTGGATTATCGCCAACCGATCTGCCGCAGGCTCGCCAGTGCGGTGCACAAGGCATCGCTGGCATTGGCTTCTGGTGGTCATAAGTCGGCGTTTAACAGCGCAGCGCAGCGCCACATTTGTTATGATGTAACATGTTTTACAGCGTGGATGTGTATTGAACCAATACCGTCGAGGGTGTTTATTCGGCGATTATGCCAACGGGAGAGGCTGTGAGCAAACTGACGCACCTGAATGACAAAGGCGAAGCACGCATGGTCGACGTTACCGCCAAAGCGGTAACCGAGCGCGAAGCCCGCGCCGAGGCCACGATCAGTATGTCGGCCCAAACTCTGGCTATGATCGTGGATGGCCAACACCCGAAGGGTGACGTTTTGGCGGTGGCACGTATTGCCGGCATTATGGCGGCCAAGCGCACTCACGATCTGATCCCCCTGTGCCACGCCTTAAACCTGACCTCGGTGAAGGTAGAGCTAGAACCCGGTGCAGACGGTATGTCGGTTCACATTCGCACCTTGTGCAAATTGTCTGGTCAGACCGGCGTAGAAATGGAAGCGCTAACGGCGGCCAGTATCGCCGCGTTGACCGTTTACGACATGTGTAAAGCCGTCGACAAGGCCATGGCTGTAAGCAATTTGCGCTTGGTGGAAAAGAAAGGCGGCCGCAGTGGCCACTGGCAGGCCAGCACCTGATCCGTAGAAACCCAGCACCTGATCTATTAGAAACAACGTACCTGCCGCAGGCAGGCTGCTCCATCTAAGATCATAAGATCGAACCACGAGGAATTATAGTGGCTGTTCGTTACATTGAGACTTGCCGGCTGCCGACCCCGTTTGGGGTTTTTGACATGCACGGTTTTGAAGAGCCGGACACCGGCAAAGAGCACGTTGCGCTGACGCTGGGTGATCTGGCTGGCGACGAGCCTATGTTAGCCCGCGCCCACTCCGAGTGCCTGACCGGTGACGCTCTTTACAGCATGCGCTGTGACTGTGGTTATCAATTGGAAGAAGCCTTGCGCAGCATCGCTCGTGAAGGTCGCGGTATTTTGATGTATCTGCGCCAGGAAGGCCGCGGTATCGGTCTGCTCAACAAGATTCGTGCCTACAACCTTCAGGACCAGGGTGCCGACACAGTCGAAGCCAACGAACGTCTGGGTTTTGCAGCGGATCTTCGTGACTACAGCATGTGCAAAGATATGTTGGAGCACTTGGGTATAAAGCGCTTGCGGTTGATGACGAACAACCCGCGCAAAGTAAAGGCGTTGTTGTCATACGGCATTGATGTTGTGGAAAGAGTCGAGCTGCATGTAGGAAGAAACCCCCATAACGAGCACTATCTGGACACTAAACAGAGCAAACTCGGCCATTTTCTGGCGATTCATCAGGATGATGACCCACAGCTATGAGCCTTTGAGCGCAGCAGGCGGCTTTCATACCCCGCCTGCTGAGTCTCCAACTTTTGTCAGAGCCAGGCAATTATCAGGAAGATTGCGCGGCTTTGCCCGATTGGCTGGCCAAACGTTGCACGCGGTCAGTTATACTGCGCTCGATAGTTGCGGCATCCAGACCGCATTCCTCCAATAGCTGATTGCGGCTGCCGTGGTCAACGAATTTGTCGGGCAGCCCCAGTTGCAGCACCGGCATGGTAATTTCTTCCTGATTCAACCATTCGCAAACCGCACTGCCGGCGCCCCCGGCGATGGCATTTTCTTCCAGAGTCACCAGCAAATCGTGCTGCTCTGCCAACTGGCGTATCAAAGCTTCATCCAACGGTTTTACAAAGCGCATATCGGCCACTGTGGCGTCCAGCGCCTGTGCGGCTTTCAGGGCTCGCGGTAAAAGGGTGCCAAAATTCAGAATGGCGATACGGCCGCTTGCGCTCTTGCGCTCGCGTTCGCGAACAATTCTGCCTTTACCCAAGGGCAGTGTGTGCAACAACGGGTCAATCTCGACTCCACTGCCGCTACCGCGGGGATAGCGCACCGCCGCCGGGCCTTCATGCACCAGCCCGGTGTGCAGTAACTGCCGGGTTTCGTTTTCGTCAGACGGTGTCATCAACACCATATTGGGGATGCAACGCAGATAACTTATGTCGAAGGCCCCGGCATGAGTTGGGCCGTCTTCGCCCACCAGGCCGGCGCGGTCAATGGCAAACAATACGTCCAGATTCTGAATGGCTACATCGTGGATAAGCTGATCGTAACCACGCTGTAAGAAGGTGGAGTAGATGGCCACCACCGGTTTAGCGCCATCACAGGCCATGCCAGCAGCCAAAGTAACGGCGTGCTGCTCGGCAATGGCAACGTCAAAATAACGCGCGGGAAAACGCTCGGCAAAGGCCAAAAGATCAGAGCCCTCGCACATGGCGGGGGTTATGCCCATCACTCGCTCATCCGCGGCTGCGGCATCACACAGCCATCGGCCAAACACGTTGGCGTATTTGGGCGCGGCCGGGCCAGACTTCACCGGCGCCGGTATGCCGCTGGCAGCCGTGGCCGCTACTAGGGGTTCTATCTTGTTGATGGCGTGGTAGCCAATCGGGTCGGCTTCTGCGGGAGCAAAACCTTTGCCTTTGGTAGTGACAATGTGCAAAAACTGCGGGCCGCTGAGCTCGCGGATGTTCTCCAGAGTTTCTACCAGTAATGGTAGGTCGTGGCCGTCAATGGGGCCGATGTAATTGAACCCCAATTCTTCAAATAGGGTGCCTGGCGCAATCATTCCTTTGAAGTGTTCTTCGGTTTTTTTCGCCAGTTCGCGCAAGCCCGGGGCTATCTCAAGCACTTTTTTGCTGCTGTCGCGCATTTGATGATAGGTGCGGCTGGACAACAGCTTAGCAAAATAATTGGACAGGCCACCTACGTTGCGGGAAATCGACATGTCGTTGTCGTTCAGAATCACCAATATATCGGCCTTCAAATGGCCGGCGTGATTCAGTGCCTCAAATGCCATGCCGGCGGTCATGGCGCCATCACCAATCACCGCGATGCTCTTGCGCGCCAGCCCTTGATGATTGGCGGCAATGGCCATGCCCAGGGCGGCGCTGATAGAGGTGCTGGAATGGCCCACACCAAAGGTGTCGTAAGGGCTTTCAGTGCGTTTGGGAAACCCTGCCAAGCCGTTTTTGCGGCGAATGCTGCCCATCTGTTCGCGGCGCCCTGTCAGGATTTTATGAGGGTAGGCCTGATGGCCCACGTCCCAAACCAGGCGGTCTTCCGGCGTATTGAACACATAGTGCAGGGCAACCGTTAGTTCCAGTACGCCCAGGCCGGCGCCAAAGTGGCCGCCTGTCGTGCCCACCGACCACAATAGAAACGACCGCAGCTCTCGTGCCAGCTGGGTTAACTGATCGGCGGGTAACTGGCGCAAGTCTGCCGGCGAGCCAATACGGTCCAGCATAGGGGTGTTGGGTCGCTGTAATGGGATTTCCCTGAAAATCATTGTGTCCTGCATCTGCTTGGTTCTTTTTTGCATAATCGGCAAGGGTCGTAGTTGTATACGCTGTATCGTCGGGTTGTATCAGCGCCGCGCCTTGTCGTTTGCCACGTGTTTATCCCGCAGTGTGCGCCTCGTAGCGGGAGCGACTCAATGCCCGGAATGTTACGCGGGTGTTTGCTTCGTGGCTATTAGTGGCTTCGAGCCACTACGTAATCTGCCATGGCGTGCAGGGCGTCGGCCTGAATACCAAGCCCTTCGAGGCTGTCGTGAGCCTCGGTTAGCAGCCTTGCCAAGTGTTCGCGCGCGCCTTTCGGCCCCAATAGTGCGGGGTAAGTGGGTTTGCCGCGGGCGATATCAGCGCCTTGGGTTTTGCCAATCACCTGGGTATCGCCTTCTATGTCCAGCAAATCGTCCTGCACCTGAAACGCCAGTCCCAGCGCGCGGGCGTAACGAGCCAGGGCGTCTAGCAACGCGGCGTCTGTTACGCCGCCGGCCAGGGCGCCAAGGTGTACGCTGGCTTCAATCAGAGCGCCGGTCTTATGGCGGTGCATATTCTCTAGCTGTTCCAGAGTCAGGGTTCTTGCCACAGACTCCAGATCAATAGCCTGCCCGCCCACCATACCGCTTGCCCCGCAGGCGTTCGCCAAAGCTTTCACCATAGCCAGTTTGACTTCAGCGCTTAACCGCGGCGCCGTGGCCAGTACCCGAAACGCCTCTGCCTGCAGAGCGTCGCCAGCAAGTATGGCCGAAGATTCGTCGAATGCGATGTGTGCGGTGGCGCGGCCGCGGCGCAGATCATCGTCGTCCATGGCCGGTAAGTCGTCGTGCATCAGCGAGTACGCGTGAATCATCTCCAGAGCACAGGCCGGTGCCAGAGCGATTTGGCGCTGACCGCCAACGGCTTCGGCAGCGGCCAGGCAAAGCGCCGGGCGAATGCGCTTGCCACCGCCCAACAGTCCATAGCGCATGGTGTCCTGCAGGCGCTGGGATGCGCTGGCTTGATTCATGTAATCGGCTAGCTGCTGGTCAATCTCGGCGCGGCAGTGTTGCAAAAACTCACTGGCTGGCAAGCGCGTGGCGGTGTTCACGAATCGCTACTCTGTCCACTTTTTTCATTACTCTGATCAAGGAACGGTCGGGTTTCCAGACTGCCATCGCTGTTTTGTATCAGCATTTCTACCCGCTGCTCGGCACTTTTCAGAGCTTGTTGGCAATCACGGGTAAGGCCGACGCCACGTTCGAAGGTAGCCAGAGATTGCTCCAGTGTTAACTCGCCGTGCTCCAGATCACGCACCAGCTGTTCCAGCTCTTCCAGGGACTTTTCAAAGCCACCCAACGAGGGTGCTTTTGTCGCGGCAGCCGCGGTATCTTTTTTGCCAGCCATAAAAGCCTCCGCTGTGATCGAATCGAATAATGCCGCCAGACGGGGCACTAGATGCATTTTCCGGCGGATTATAACAGAGCTTACGGGCTACTGCTGCCAGCACATTTGCCGACATTCACCGAGTTTTCCGCCGGGTTGCCAGGTTTGCTCGGTAACCCGTATTTCGCCACTGGCGGCCACGGTCACCACCGTAGTCACGCGGGTGCCGTAATGCTCGCCCACAATGAACGCCGGTGACAACACTCGCTCGGTATCAAGCCCCACACCGGTGCGGGGCAACAAATGATCCGGGGCCGGTGTGGAGTCAACCAGGTGATTGATAAGAGCCTGATGCAAAGGTTCGCTGTCTTCACCGGCTGCGATTACGGTGTTGGTGACATGTTGGCGCAGACGCAACAGTTTGGGCCAGGGCGTTTGCAGCAGATGATTGCTAACGCCGTAGCTGCCGCGGTGCAGGCTGCGCCCCGGGTGAGCGTCGCGGTTGCTGAAATACCAGCCGCCGGGGCCGGCCGCGCGGCCCTGGCCGGCATCGAGTGTCACCAGATTAAAACCGGAATAGCGGCTGGCGTTATCGGCCAAGTGCTTGCGCAAGGCCTGGGGCGATTGTTGTAAGGCGCGCAGAGGCAAATCACCGCGGCTGATAACGCCGGGCTCCGGGCTGCCTTCGCGCACATTGGTGACCGCGCTGACGACACCGCTGGCGCTGATAGCCAGCCAGGTACCGCCGGCCTGTAAATCCCGGCCTGCCAGAATCTGCTCTGAAGCCAGCGCATGACTTGTACCCGTCCACCAGTCGATAGCGGCCGTAGGCCGGTTGAAGAATTCATCCCGGTTAGCAGCAACCACCAGCGGATAGTGCCGGTTCTGGCCCAGAGTAAACGCAATCAAACACATATCCGCGCTATTTCCTTAATGTTGTATATACAAAAGGTTGGTGCAATGGAGCCTTGTTTTCACAAGGTGTATCATACCCATCCATAAATGTAACGGCGGTGTGCGCTGCAATGTCTTTCATCATGCTTTTTTCGCTGTACCTCGCCTTGGGGGCGCTGGCGGGCAGTCTAGCCGGCCTGTTTGGCATTGGTGGCGGACTGGTTATTGTGCCGGTACTGATCTTCAGCTTTGGTGCCCAGGGCTTTAGCCCCGATATCGCCGCCCACATGGCAGTGGGAACCTCGCTGGCCACTATCGTGTTCACCTCGTTAAGTTCGATACGCTCACATCATGTTCACGGCGCAATTCGCTGGGACATTTTTCGGTCAATGACCTTGGGCATCGTATTTGGTGCTTTAATTGGTGCCTGGACCGCATCGCTGCTCAGCGGGCCAGCACTCGAACTGATCATTGGTGTATTTGTGATTGTGGTTGCGGTAAAAATGTTGTTTGGCTTTGATCCCAAACCCAGTCGATCGGTGCCTGGCAATACAGGGTTGAGGGTAGCGGGCGTCGTAATTGGCTGGGTGTCGGCCATCTTTGGAATTGGTGGCGGTACATTAACCGTGCCCTACCTAAGTCGTTGCAACATTAAAATGCAGCACGCTATCGGTATTTCCGCAGCCTGCGGCCTGCCCATTGCGCTAGCCGGAGCTCTGGGCAACTTTTGGACCGGCTGGGGTAACCCGGAACTACCGACACACAGCCTTGGTTTCATCTATTTACCGGCGCTGATCGGGGTCATACTCACCAGCGTGCTATTCGCCCGTGTGGGCGCCAATCTGGCGCACCGCCTCAATGCGCCCCTATTGAGGCGCATCTTTGCCATTATGCTGGTGCTGATTGGCCTCCGCTTTCTACTAAGTTAAGGGATTACAATGTTGCAACATCCGCAGATCGATCCGGTGGCCATTGCTATCGGGCCACTGAAAATACACTGGTATGGCCTGACCTACCTGGTCGGCTTTGCGGCTGGCTGGTGGCTGGGGCGCTTACGCAGCCGCAAACCCTGGTCGCCGGTTAACGAAGAGCAAGTGGGCGACCTGCTGTTCTACTTGGCGCTGGGAGTTATTCTGGGTGGCCGCTTTGGCTATGTCATCTTCTACAACTTTGACGTGTTCCTGGCGGACCCTTTGTGGCTGCTGCGAGTGTGGGAAGGCGGCATGTCGTTCCACGGCGGCTTGCTCGGTGTGATGCTGGGCATGTGGTGGTACGGCCGTAAAATAGGTGCAGGCTTCTGGCGCATGACCGATTTTGTTGCGCCACTGGTGCCTGTCGGCCTAGGGGCAGGGCGCATTGGCAACTTCATCAACGGCGAACTCTGGGGCAAACCCACGGATGTGCCCTGGGGCATGGTATTTCGGCAAGCGCCAGACGCCTTGGCCCGACACCCCTCTCAGCTCTATCAGTTCGCCCTCGAAGGCGTGCTGTTCTTCATCATATTGTGGTGGTTCTCGGCTAAACCCCGGCCGCGTATGGCCGTATCTGGCCTGTTTCTGATCTGCTACGGCGTGTTCCGCTTCGCGGTGGAATTCGTGCGTGAGCCTGACGCTCAACTGGGCTACCTGGCTTTTGACTGGCTTACTATGGGGCAAGTGCTGTCATTACCCATGGTGATAGCTGGCCTGATTCTGATGACCATAGCCTACCGGAGAAACGCCGTATGAAAGCCTATCTGGACCTGATGCAAGACATAGCCGACAACGGCAGCGACCGCGATGACCGCACTGGTGTAGGCACCCGCTCGGTATTCGGCCGCCAGGTTCGCTTCAATCTGCAGCAGGGTTTTCCCTTGGTCACCACCAAAAAGATCCACCTGCGCAGCATCATCCAGGAACTGTTGTGGTTCCTGCAGGGCTCCACCGACAACAACTGGCTGACCGAACGCAAAGTCAACATCTGGAATGAGTGGGCTCTGGATAACGGCGATTTAGGCCCAATTTACGGCAAACAATGGCGCAGCTGGCAGTGCCACGACGGCCGCGTGATTGACCAGATCAGCGACCTGATCGACCAGATTCGCCAAAAACCCAATTCCCGCCGCCTGATTGTCTCCGCCTGGAATCCGGCCGAACTGCCCGACGAATCCATCGGCCCGCAAGACAACGTGCGCCATGGCCGTATGGCACTGGCCCCATGCCATTGCCTGTTTCAGTTCTACATCAACGACGGCAAACTCTCCTGCCAGCTTTACCAGCGCAGCGCCGATCTGTTTTTGGGCGTACCCTTCAATATTGCCTCCTACGCCTTGCTTACTCACATGATCGCCCAGCAATGCGATCTCGACGTTGGCGAATTTGTACACACCTTTGGCGATTGCCACCTGTACAGCAATCACTTGACTGACGATATCGTATTCGAACAACTAAAGCGTAAACCACGGGCGCTGCCAAAGCTGGTGATCAAGCGCAAGCCTAACTCCATCTTCGGTTACGATCTGGACGACTTTGAGTTTGAAGGCTACGAGCCATATCCCGGAATAAAAGCACCGATTGCTATTTAATAGTTGAGCTAGCTTTCCGTGTTAAAAAAGGAAACCATCATGCAAAAAGCACTCATTGTTGCGATGGCTCAAAATCGCGTCATCGGCCGTAACAACAACTTGCCATGGTACCTGCCTGGCGACCTAAAATACTTCAAACAGGCCACCATGGGCAAACCCATCATCATGGGCCGCAAAACATGGGACTCTATTGGTCGCCCCTTACCAGGACGCATGAACGTGGTTATCACACGTAATGAAGAATGGCAGGCACCGGCAGGCACCACCGCAGCCACAAGTTTGCAGGCAGCACTAAAAAAAGCCGAAGCGCAGGCTGAGTTGGACGGTATTGAGGAAGTGATGGTGATTGGCGGCGGGCAAATTTACGCTGAGGCGTTACCGCTGGTGGACCGTATCTACATTACCCTGGTGCACGCGAACGTGGAGGGCGATGCTTACTTTCCGGAAGTGAACTGGGAAGAGTGGAACGAAATCGGACGCGAAAATTTCTTCGCGTCCGACAACAATCCTTATGACTACAGCTTCGTAGTGTATCAGCGCTTGGCGTCAGACTGACGCGGCGGGCGCTTGCCAGCGGGTTTGCCGGCAAACTTGCCTTTGCCGCCTGGCGCGCCGCCACTTGGACGCTTATTGTAGCTACCAGGCTTAGGACCCTTGCGGAATTCGCCAGGGCGACCGGCTTTACGGTCACGATTTGGCTGCGTGGTTGATACCGTTGGCAGAGCTTCCGGCTGTTCCAGCGGTAACGAGCCCGGCTGCGTGGCTTCCAGCATGCACGCCAGAGCGCCTGCAATCATGGAGACGTCCATCTCGTTGCGCTCAGCGATATCGTCCAGCATCGCCATTGCTTTGCTCAGCTTGCGATCTTCCGAAAAACCGATCAGTTGGCTTTCGAACTGATCTACGCGCATTTTCTGCAGCGCCGCCGGCGAGGGCAACTCATAGGCTTCCATCGTCGAATTGGTAGCGCGTTCCAGAGTGCGCAGCCAACTGCGCTCGCGCGGCGTGACCAGCAAAATGGCTTTGCCATCACGACCGGCACGGCCAGTACGACCAATGCGGTGAATATACGCTTCGGTGTCGTAGGGTACGTCGTAGTTGATCACGTGTGTGATGCGCGGCACGTCCAGACCACGGGCAGCAACGTCGGTAGCTACAACGATGTCTTTCTTGCCACGCTTCAGATCTTCAACCGTCTGCTCGCGCTGACGTTGGTTCAGGTCGCCGTTCAAGGGCGCCACGGCGTGGCCGCGAGCAGCCAGCTTTTCCGCCAACACGATGGTTTCGGCTTTGGTACGCACAAAGATGATCGACGCATCAAACGGTTCCACTTCCAGAATGCGGGTCAGGGCATCAAGCTTGCGCTCAGCGTACACCGGCAGAACGTACTGGGAGATAGCATCAACCGTGCGGCTTGCGCTTTCGATACGCACTTCAACCGCATCTTTCAAATAGGTCTGAGCAACCTTCTTGATTTGCGGAGGCATGGTGGCCGAGAACAGGGCGCGCTGGCAGTTTTCCGGGGTTTTCGACAGAATCGCTTCAACGTCGTCAATAAACCCCATGCGCAGCATTTCATCGGCTTCGTCCAGCACCAGAGCTTTCAGGTTGTCCAGCTTCAGGGTGCCTTTGCGCAGGTGGTCCAGCATGCGGCCAGGGGTGCCAACGATAACGTGGGCTCCGCGGCGCAGGCCTTTAATCTGCGGGAAAAAATCTTGACCGCCATAAATAGGCAGTACGTGAAAATTAGGGATCTTGCTGGCGTAAGTAGAAAACGCCTCAGCCACTTGAATGGCTAACTCGCGGGTAGGCGCCAAAACCAAAATCTGCGGCGCGTTGATGCTTGGGTCAACCCGGCTTAGCAGTGGTAAAGCAAAGGCGGCGGTTTTACCGGTGCCTGTCTGGGCTACGCCCAATAAATGACGGCCGGATAAGAGCGCAGGAATAGATTGCGCTTGTATGGGTGTGGGGGTTTCGTAGCCAACGGCGGTCACCGCTTCAAGAACAGCAGGATCAAGCCCCAGTTCGGCAAAAGACAATTCAGACATTGATGTACTCGGAATTCGAAAGGTAAAGCATTGACGTGCAATGCGTGATGTGAACGGATTATACCGGTTTTGTTGCTGCTTTAATACGCAAAAATGAGGGCTGGCCCGTAGGTAGTTGTCCGCGGATGTCAAAAAAGGGTGTCAGGCGCTCTTATCAGGCCCAGGGAGGCGATTTGAACGTTTGTCGTCCCAGCTCAACTCCTGTGGTTTATACCAGCCGATGGCCCGTAATACTTTCTCGCGTGTTTGCATCGACAGGGTAACCCAGAGTTGTTGGAAATCGTCCAGGCCCTGCTCACGCAGGCGGGCCTGCCTACTTTGCAGTCGGCTAACGGTGCGAGGCAGGTTCAGCGCGGCACCCAGTTGGCCGGGCACTGTCACTTCATGCCCCAGCACTGTGCGGCGATGGGTGCGCGCTGCCAGCACTCGCTGCAATTCAACGGCGGCATCTAGCGCTGTGTCTTCGGTAAATGTGTCCATTTGCAATGATTTTGCTCGCAATAATGACAATTTTTTAATAAACCACGACATGCTGCTAGCTATCCCCGCTCCTATGGTGCCGTGGTAGGCTTAGGTCCGCAACAAGGAGAGTTTGGATCACTATGTACGCAAAACTTGAAACACGCGCGTTCTTGGCCATGCTGGTCGGGGTCTCAGTCGCCTTTATATTCTTGATGAAGCCTTTTTTCGGGCCGATATTCTGGGCGGTGGCCATTGCTCTGATTTTTCATCCGGTTCAGTTAAAACTGGCCCGGCGCTTTGGTGACCGGCGCAACACCAACGCATTGATCACCCTCTTTCTGTGCATGGTGATTGTGGTCATTCCCGTGCTGCTGTTGGTAACTTCCCTCGTAGCAGAGGGCGTTGGCCTGTATCAGAAAATTCAAGACGGCGACGTGCGGCCCGGCGAATATATCGACCAGGTGAATCAGTCGTTCCCGGCCATTCAGTCTTTTCTGGGGCAGTTTGACGTTAGTTTTGCTGAACTGCGTGATCGCGCTGTCAATCTGGTGGTAAGCGGCAGTCAGTTTCTGGGTAAGCAGGCGTTAGGTCTGGGTCAGAATACCTTCCAGTTTTTTCTTGGCCTGGCACTGATGGTGTATCTGGCGTTCTTTTTGCTGCGTGATGGGGTAAGCCTGGTAGAACTTCTGATCCGCGCTTTGCCGCTGGGAGACGAGCGTGAACGCTTGCTGTTTGCCAAGTTTGCTGAGGTTACCCGGGCGACGGTTAAAGGCAATTTGCTGATTGCTATTATCCAGGGTGCTATGGGTGGTCTGATTTTCTGGGTTCTGGGTATTCAGGGCGCACTTCTTTGGGGTGTGGTGATGGCCATTGTGTCGCTATTACCGGCGGTGGGTGCGGCATTGGTGTGGGTGCCTGCCGCTATTTACTTGGCTGCCATAGGCGATGTGGTTCAAGCGTTGATATTGACAGCCTTCGGAGTTGTGGTGATTGGTCTTGCCGATAACGTATTACGTCCGATTCTGGTTGGGCGCGACACCAAACTGCCAGATTACATTGTGTTGCTGTCTACCTTGGGCGGCCTCGCAATGTTTGGTATCAACGGCTTTGTTATGGGTCCTCTCGTGGCGGCGCTGTTTAACGCTTTTTGGGGTATCTTTATTCGCGAGTTCAGCCAGGAGTCGCCCATTACCCAGGCGTGGTTACGCGACGGCGAGGTTAAAAATTCAGGCAAAGCTGATACGTCCGTAGAAACGGATAATACCAAACCCGGCTAACCATTAAGGCAATGGTTAAGCTTTCAGGATTGATCGAAACAACCGATTTTCGCGGTTAATGAATGCGGGTTTCCGCCGTTTGTGCATGGTTGTTTTGCGCACCGCTGGTTACACTTTGTATTTAGACTGCCTTTATTTATAAATTACGCGCCAGAGGAGTAACTTCATGGGAGGTCAGGAAAGCCTGTCACTTCGTCAGCTGAAAGCTTTCCAGCCTTTAAACAGGCTAACCGATGATCAGCTGGTGCTGCTGGCTAGCCGCGCCGAACGTTGTCTGTTTAAAGCCGGTAAGAGCATCATGAAACGTGGCGCCCGTGACGGCCAAGAGTTTTTTCTGTTGGCCGGCGAAGTAGAGCTGACGTCCGAAGACGGTCGCCATGGCCGCATTGCTGCCGGCAGCGAACGCGCGCAGAATCCCATCGCCCGCTTGCAGCCGCGCATGTACGACGTGAAAGCGGTAAAGCCCTGCGAGTTTTTGGTGATTGCTCAGGATGTTCTGGCGCAGATGCTGGGCCGTGCGCCCATGAGTCAGGTGGAAATGCACGCCAGTGATGGCGACCAGGCCGGCACCGAACAGCAACAGCTGTTGATGGAATTCCATGCCGAGCTGCGCTCGAATCAGGTGCAGCTGCCCAGCGTGCCGGATGTAGCCTGGAAAGTGCGGCGTCTGGTAGACCGAGCGGATACTGGGGTAGATCAGGTTGCTATGGCTATATCGGCAGATCCGGCGATGTCTGCAAAGCTGGTGCGAGCCTGCAATAGCCCTCTTTATCGCGGTTTTAACGATGTCCGCAATGTACGCGAGACAGTGGTGCGTCTGGGTATGAAGACAACCCGCCAACTGGTGACCGTATTTGCCATGCGTGACGTGTTTAGGAGTCGTCAGCCGTTGCTGCAGAAACACATGGAGCGTTTATGGCAGCACTCTCGCGAAATGGCAGCGCTTTGCTGGGTGCTGGCTGATGAGGCGACCAGAATCAACCCGGAAGAGGCCATGCTAGCCGGGTTACTGCACGACATTGGCGTGGTGCCAATATTAGTGCACGCCGAGCATTATTCCCATTTGTTTAACGACGAAGATCGCTTATTGGCCGTCATCGCAGAGCTGCGCGCAGATACTGGCACCGGGGTGCTGGAAAACTGGGCGTTTCCTGCGCCGTTTTTAGAAGCGACCCGCCACGCTCAAGACTGGGACTATGTCAGCGATCAGCCGCAACCACAGCTGGTAGACGTAGTGATTGTGGCGCAAATGCACGCCATGATTGGTTCTGGCCAGAGCGAGGGGCTGCCACGTTTTGATCAGTTGCCTGCTTACAGTCGTCTGGGCGGGCTTGAGTTGAATGCGTCGCGCAGCCTGGATTTGTTAACCCGCGCCCGCAGTCGTGTGGATGAAGTAAAACAGCTGCTGGCAATTCGTTAGGCTCACTCAGCTGATGGCCGGCGCGTAGTCGGCCAGCGCCTGGGGCCAGCGCAAATAAAGATAGCCTCCGCAAAATACTAACCAGGCCGTGAAAGCTGCAACGGTTGTGCTGTCTGGATAGAGCGCAACTCGGTCATAACGACTGTAGCTTGCGCGCACCAGACCCGTAATCGCCAGTCCAAGCAACAAACCACCCACAATATCGCTGAACCAGTGCACACCCAGATAAAGCCGGCTTAAGGCCACCGGAAACAGCGGCAGCGATGCCAGCATATATATCTGCCAGCGTTTGCGGGCGCTGGCTTCGGCTGCAATAAAACCAGCCGCAAGAGTCACCAGCACCGTAATGCCGGCGGTATGGCCGCTGGGAAACGAACCGGATTGCGGCGGTGCAAACACCGTTTCCGGTCGTGCTGCAGCAAAACCGTTTTTCAGTGCCCACACCAGAACAGTGGTCAGCACGCCAGCGGCCAGGCAATGCAGTGCGCCGGCGTAAAAACCGCGAAACGTTAAGGCCAGACAGGCAAGCGCGCTGGCTATCAGTAAAACCGCCGGGTCGCCTAGCGAGGTAATCGCAACAGCGGGTATGTCCAACAGCGGTTGGCGCCAGGCCGTAAACCATTCCAGTACCGCTTGATCAAAAGGCCGCAAAACATCGGTAAATACCGCCAGCTGGCCCCACAACACAAACAGACTGGCGCTGCCCAGACCCAGCATAAGAGATGCCAGAGGAAACTCCCCCTCGTTAGTAGGGCGTTGCTTGCTGTACAGATGCCAGAATCGATGGCTGGCGCGGTAGTTTTGCACAACCTGCTCTAAATACTGGTACACACGGCCGCGGCCCGTCAGGCCCAGGTGGGCGCGAAATAACACCAGATACACCAACAACAGAACGCCCACGCTGACTAGGCTAACGGCATAGACGTGGGGCGGTGGCCGTAACTCTGACGTAAGCGCGCTGCCTACTAGAAATCCCGGCAATACATAAACGGGTGCCCATGCAACAGCCGAGCTGATATTGAAGACAACAAAGCGGTGCCAAGGCATCCAAAGCGCACCAGCAACCAGGGGAATGATGGGCCTGATCGGGCCAATAAAGCGCCCCGCCACAATACTAAAGGCGCCGTGCCGGTAAAAAAAGGCCTCTCCCCGGGCCACGATGGCCGGGTAGCGGCTCATGGGCCAAACGTCATTAAGCCTTCCGGCCAGCAAGCGCCCCAGGGCAAAACTCAGGGTATCGCCGACAATGGCGCCAAAAAATACCCAGAACAGAGCCTCGCCCAGTGCCATACCGGTTTGTCCGGCCAAGACAGTCAGCGCAAACAGAATGGCCACGCCGGGCACCAGTAGACCGGCAACCGCCAGCGACTCCACCAGGGCAGTGGCAAACAGCGCGGCGCTCAGCCAGCCCGGATTTGCAGCCACTAAAGCGCTAAGCTCACCTAGCCAGCCCGGCATTATAAAGCTTCGAATCCGGGCGCAAACCGTACACTGTTGCCGCCGGTCTTACGGGCTTGGCTGGCACCGTTATGAGCCCGTTCTATCAAAGCGTTGCTTTCGCAATCAGCGGACATGCGTGTGGCGCAGCCTATACTGACGCTGCTGCTTTCGACCGGCAGCCATTGCCGTTCGGCGATCGTGCGACGAATGCGCTCGGCGATTACTCGCGCGCCCTCCTCTGGGGTGAATGGCAATATCAGGAATAGAGTCGATGCGCTAAGGGTATAAAGAATATCGCCGGCGCGAATGATTTCGAACAGCTGCTGAATAATTTGTCGCTGTAAAGCAGTCAGAGTGTCGTTGCCATGCAGGGTCGCCACTTCATCAGCGTGATCCATATCCAGAGCAATCACCGACAATGGATGTCCGGTTACCTTGGCTCGGCTGATTTCCTGTTGCAGGTTTTCGTCCAGAAACCGGACGTGGTGGGCTCCCGTCAACGGATCGATAATGGTCAGATCATCCGCAGATTGCGCCATGGTATTGTAGCGCCGCACTGCCAACGCGACGGTTCCCAATAGCATGGCCATGCCACCGAAAGCCGCCAGAGCTTCTGTGGTGCCGACTTTTAGCATTAACAGCAGTGTCATCAGTACCAGCAATAGCAGCGACAGGCCCAGGCCTTCGCGCGCCGGCAGAATGAGTAAGTTCAGCGCTAGCAAAGGCATTGCCCAGTGGCTGATAATCGGGCTCTGACTGGCAGCGCTGGTCGCCAGCACGGCGCCATTGAGGGTGCACAGTACAATGAAATGACCTTGTGCGGTCAATTGCTGGCGCCTGTTCATAATGGTGTAGGCCAGGCCGGATCCGGCCAACACAGCCATGGCCAGAGCGACAAAAAACAGCCCGTAAAAACCGTAACGCAGATTTAGCAGGCCCAGCATCAGCAAGAATAGGGCGGTGAGCAGATACGCTATGCCATAGGTGCGGGTGCGCAGCCGGGTTTCGGTCATGCCTTTGGCTCCTGGTTCTGCCGGTTGAAGGTCTGGCTGTTATTGCTGGCGTGTTGCTGGGCCCTGCGCAACGCGCCTGTGGCGCTGCGTTGCAGGCTGTTGGCGTCATCGCCAATGTTGAGTCCGGCGGCGCCGATACTGATTGTCATGGTCAGTTGGTGACTGGTTAACAGTTGTTGCACGCCGCGCCGCAGAGTCTCGGCCTGCCGCGAGGCTTCGGAACTGGTAATACCGGGAAGAATAATCAGGAACTGAAGATCTGCAACGCGATAATAAGCGTCAAAGTCGCGGATGTGGCTGTGCAAATAGCGCCCGATTTGCGGCAGAATCGAACGCAAATCGGCATCTGCCGGCTCTGTATCGTTGCCGGTTTTTAATGCAAGCATGATGACTGACAGGGTTGTGCCTTCACGCTCGCTGCGTTGTATTTCTTTATTCAAGTCGGCGGTCAGATGCTGCTGGCTGGCGGCGTTGGTCAGCTCGTCGGTGCGTCGCAGGGGCGCTAGTTGACGGCGTTTGAGCTCCAGTAGAAAGATCAGCATCAGGCTGAGGAGCAGGGTCAGAAAAAATGCGCCGATCATCTGATGGCGCTGGGCAATGCCGCTGGCCTGATACACCATAAACATGGCGATGGCGACGACCGCAATAATGGCAATCCATGCCCCGCGCCGCGGCACTGCAACATAGGCTAGCAGTGGCAGGCCGTAGAGCCAGTAACTCATAAACCACCGGTCTGCTAATGCGGCAGTGGCGACCAATAGCACCAGAATAACAAAAAATCCGCCGCGCAGGGCAGGCCAAGGTGCGGAGCCATGGCGTTTGCGGAACGTTGGGCTGCACACCACAATGCCGCCAACCGTTGCAGCGCAGGCGGCTAACAGTGGCTCACTTGCCAGCACACAAATCGCAACCAAAACTGAAGCACCAATGAAGGCGGTGTGTGCAAGGGGTTTTAACAGCACGGAGCCGGCCATCGTGGCCATGTTCGTGTTCCTTTTAGTGACAGCTGGTTTTCGAAGTTTAAGGCACGAGTATACTAGTTGTTTGGGGTGCGTACTTGAATGCAGACAGGTAAAGTTATGGCTCTTGCGACATCAGAATTCAAAGGTAACAAGCGCATGGACATTGCAGCATACATGAATGAAGTGGGTGCCGAGGCCCGTGCAGCAGCGAAACACGTTGCCCGATCAACCACAGCGGTTCGTAATCAGGCGCTGCTGGCTATGGCTCAGGCCCTGGACGCCGCCCGCGACGAATTGGCAGAAGCCAATCAGCAGGATCTTTCTGCTGCTAGAGCCAGTGGCCTCGATAGCGCTATGCTAGACCGCCTGGAACTGACGCCGGCGCGAGTAGACGCCATGATTGAAGGGCTACTGCAGGTGGCCGGCCTGCCAGACCCGATTGGCGTAATAACCGATATGGCCTACAGGCCTTCGGGCATTCAGGTCGGCAAAATGCGTGTGCCGCTGGGCGTTATCGGGATTATCTATGAGTCACGCCCGAATGTGACTGTTGAAGCGGCCAGCCTTTGTCTGAAGTCTGGTAACGCCGCCATATTGCGCGGCGGCTCTGAATCCATTCATTCCAATCAGGCGATTGCGCGCTGTATTGCCAGTGGGTTGGCTCAAGCCGGTCTGCCGGAAACGGCTGTTCAGATTATTGCCACTGCTGATCGCGCCGCAGTGGGCGAACTGATCACTATGCCGCAGTACGTTGACGTTATCGTGCCGCGCGGTGGCAAAGGCCTGATTGAGCGCGTCAGCCGTGACGCCCGGGTTCCGGTGATCAAGCACCTTGATGGCGTATGTCACGTTTATATCGACAGTCACGCCGATCCTGAAAAGGCGCTGGCGGTGGCTGTGAACGCTAAAACCCAACGTTACGGCACCTGTAATACCATGGAAACTCTGCTGGTGGATGAGGAAATCGCCGCCGACATGCTGCCGCTGCTGAACGCTGCGTTCATAGAAAAAGGTGTAGAACTGCGCGGCTGTGAGCGCAGTCGGGAGATTGTCAGCGAGATGACGCCGGCGACAGACGCCGACTGGGAAGCAGAATACCTGGCCCCTATTCTTGCGGTAAAGGTGGTGGATGGCCTGGACGGCGCTATTGCTCATATCAGTCAGTTCAGCTCCCAGCACACCGACAGTATTGTCACCGAAAATTACACCCGCGCCCGGCGCTTTCTTACCGAAGTGGATTCCAGCTCGGTGATGGTGAATGCCTCCACCCGCTTTGCCGATGGTTTTGAATACGGTCTGGGCGCGGAAATCGGAATTTCCACTGATAAAATCCACGCCCGCGGGCCGGTGGGCCTGGAAGGCCTGACGTCGCAAAAGTACGTGGTGTTCGGTGACGGTCATATTCGGGTTTAGCGCATGCACGTAATTTATGGTGGAACCTTTGACCCCGTGCACCACGGCCACCTGCGACTGGGCCTCGAGCTCAAGGATTATCTGGGAGTGGCTCAGGTGCACCTGGTGCCCAGCTATACTCCCCCGCACCGTGGCGCAACAGGCGCAACCGCAGACCAGCGACTTCGGCTTTTGCAACTGGCGATTAAGGGCGAGCCGGCGTTGGCGATTGACACGCGCGAGTTGGATCGCGGCGGTAAATCCTTTACTGCCGACACCCTGCGCCAACTGCGCGCCGAATTGGGCCCCGATTGCCCACTGGTGATGGCCGTGGGTACCGATGCGTTTGCCGGTTTTGATCGCTGGCGCCAATGGCAGGACATTCTGGCACTGGCGCATATTGTGGTGGTCAGCCGCCCTGGTCCGGCGGTAGATCCACAGGGCGTGCCCGCCTTTTTGCTGTCGAAGCATCACGTCGAACACGGCAATGAGCTTAAAAACTCGCCTTGTGGCCGAATTGTAATGTTTGCGCCGCCCTTGCTGGATATTTCCGCGACCGCCATTCGTCAGCGTCTGGCGGCGGGTCATTCCGCGCGCTACCTGCTGCCTTGGCCAGCGCTGGCAGAAATTCACCGGCAAGGGCTCTATGGTGCCTGCCCTGCGGTGGAACTTTAGTGCTACAATTGTCTTAATAACGATTTTTCGGGCGGCCATTCTGGCCAGAGCCCGGGCAACAGGGTGATTATGCAGGCTGAACAATTGAAAGATCTGGTAATAAACGCGCTGGAAGATGTAAAAGCCCAGGATTTAAGTGTTATTGATGTGCGTGAGCGCACCGATGTCACAGACTTCATGGTTTTGGCGTCTGGCACGTCCAACCGACACTTGAAAGCGTTGGCCAATTCGGTCGTCGTTGACGCTAAAGAGCAGGGTGTTCGGGTTGATCATATAGAAGGCGCAGGCGGTAGCGACTGGATACTGGTGGATTTGGGTGACGTCGTGGTGCATGTAATGATGCCGGCGGCCCGCGAATTTTATGACTTGGAACGATTTTGGCGTGACGCCCCTGCACCTGAGTTTGGTCTCGCGGGCGGCGAATAATCATGCGTTTACGTCTGATCTGCGTGGGGCAAAAAATGCCCGACTGGGTCAGTGCCGGTTATCTGGATTACGCTCGCCGCATGCCTCCGGAGTTATCTCTGGAGTTGGTCGAAATTGCCATGGCACACCGGGGTAAAAACCCGGATATTCCCAGGCTCATGCAGCGCGAAAGCGATGCCATTCTTGTCGCTACCCAACCGAAAGACCGGGTGGTGGCGCTGGAAGTGGGAGGACAGCCTTGGTCTACAGAAAAACTGGCCGCGCAACTGGAAAACTGGCAACAGGATGGCGGCGACGTCAACTTTCTGGTGGGCGGGCCGGACGGGCTTGCTGACGCCTGTCGCCAGCGCGCCGACCAGCAATGGTCTTTGTCGCCGCTGACGTTACCTCACCCGCTGGTACGCATTGTGTTAGCGGAACAGCTTTACCGAGCTTGGTCTATTACCCGCAATCATCCTTACCACAGGGCGTAGGGTGCACGATGGGAGTGCTTCATGCCTTGGGGTGAATTCAAGAACATAGCCGCTGAACGCCGTTTGTTCCAGCGCCGCACTCTGGTCATGCTGATTTTTGTGATGTTGCTAATGGGAGCGTTGATTGCGCGCCTGTACCAGTTGCAAGTAGTAGAACACGAGATCTACACCACACTGTCTGACAATAATCGGGTTCAGGTGCAGTCGGTGCCGCCGCCCCGGGGGTTGGTATACGATCGCAATCGCGTGCTGCTGGCGGAAAATCGCCCGGTATTTAGCGTGACTCTGGTGCCCGAGCGCATTACTGATATGAGCGCTACCCTGGTGCGCCTGCAAACCATTCTGTCCATTTCCGATGAGGACCTTGAACGCTTTCAGCGCCGCTTGAAAGAGCGCCGTCGTCCGTTTCAGGAATTGCCTCTGCGTTATGATCTTAATGAAGAAGAAATCGCCCGGCTAGCGGTGCTGCGCCATGAGTTACCGGGCGTAGAAGTGCAAGCCGAGCTGGTGCGCTACTACCCCTACAGCGAATTTACCGCCCATGCCTTGGGCTTCGTGGGGCGCATTAACCAAAGTGAGTTGCAGCGTATTGATCCGGTTAACTACGCCGGCACTAATTACATCGGAAAATCTGGAATTGAGCGTTTTTACGAGCAGCAGCTGCACGGCAAGGTTGGCTTTCAGCATGTTGAAACAAACGCTCGTGGCCGCACCCTTAGGGTGTTGGAGCGCAAAAATCCGGTGCCCGGTGAAAATATTCAGCTGCATCTGGATTTGCGCTTACAGAAGCTGGCCCACAAGCTGCTTGACGGTCGGCGAGGAGCCATTGTAGCGATTGAACCGGCAACAGGCGGCATTCTGGCGTTGGCCAGTGTGCCGGGGTTTGACGCCAACCAGTTTGTGACCGGCATCAGCGTAGAAGACTATCGCGAACTGAGTGAAAGCCGCGATAAACCTTTATTTAACCGCGCCCTTCGTGGGCAGTACCCCCCTGGCTCTACTCTGAAACCGATGCTGGCGATTGCGGCACTGGATAGCGGTGCAACAAATCGCACACGCCGGGTATGGGATCCGGGTTATTTCCAGTTTAACTCGTCTGGGCGGCGCTATCGGGACTGGAAACGTTCAGGGCATGGGTGGGTCGACCTTAACCTGGCCATAACCCAATCCTGCGATGTGTATTTTTACGAAATCGCGGTGGACATGGGGGTTGATACCATTCACCACTATCTTTCGCGATTTGGATTCGGTGAAGACGCCGCGCTGGACGTGGCGGGGGCGCTGAGTGGCCTGCTGCCGTCGAAGGAATGGAAGCAAGGCGCCCGCCAGGAGCCCTGGTACCCCGGTGACACGGTTAATCTGGGTATCGGCCAAGGTTTTATGTTGGCCACGCCCTTGCAGTTGGCAACAGCCACAGCGCTGATTGCCGACCGTGGTTATTGGGTAGAGCCGCGGCTGCTAAAAAGTATTGACGGCAACAACGATCTCACGAGTTTTTTGCCGGAGCAAAATCACGCGCCGTTAACGCTAAAGAATCCGGATAACTGGGAGTTTGTAGTGGAGGCCATGGCCGATGTGATGCACGGCGCGCGCGGAACCGCCCGGGCCGCTGGTGCAAACGCCAGTTACCGAATGGCCGGTAAAACCGGCACAGCCCAGGTTTTTTCCTTAGCTGAAGATGAAGAGTACGATGCGGAGGAAGTGAGAGAGCGGCTGCGTGATCACGCGCTGTTTGTTGGTTTTGCGCCGGTAGATAATCCGCAGATTGCCGTGTCGGTGATTGTGGAAAACGGCGGTGGCGGCAGCAGTACGGCTGCGCCGGTGGCGCGCGCCCTGTTTGACGCCTGGCTGTTGGAATTCGGCGAGGGCGGAGGTGATAGGGAGGGCAGCGCCGCCGCAGACATCGCCAATGTCGAGGGCCTTCGCTGATGGCCAATCGGGATATATTGCACGGCACCGACAGCAGCTCCTTGGGAAACCCCCGCGGTTTCTGGGCTACGGTGCATCTGGACCCCATTCTGCTGATGTTGCTGCTGATGCTGATGGGTGGCGGCCTTTTTGTGCTTTACAGCGGCGCCGACCGCAATATAGACGTTGTCAAAGCCCAGGGTATTCGTCTGGTAATTGCCTTCGTCGCAATGGTAGTGCTGGCCCAGCTTGACCCCGCCGTGTTTCGCCGCTGGGCACCGCTGTTTTACACCCTCGGCCTGGTGGCTCTGGTGGCTGTGCTGCTGGTGGGCGTTGGTGCCAAGGGCGCCCAGCGCTGGCTGTCGGTTCCCGGTTTGCCCCGGTTCCAACCGTCCGAATACATGAAGCTGGTGGTGCCGATGATGGCCGCTTGGTATCTGTCGCGTCACTATCTGCCGCCACGCTTGCGTCATCTGGCGGTGGGCATGGCCATCGTGCTGTTGCCTATGGTGATGATCGTAAAACAGCCTGATTTGGGCACCTCCCTGCTGGTCGGCATGGCAGGTATTTTCGTGGTGTTTTTTGCCGGTATCAGCTGGAAGCTCATTGCGGCATTCTTTGCGTTGGTATCTGTGTCGGCGCCGGTGATGTGGATGTACGGCATGCGCGATTACCAAAAACAGCGGGTGCTGACCATGCTGGATCCGCAAAGTGACCCGCTGGGAGCAGGCTGGAATATCATCCAGTCTAAAACCGCTATCGGTTCCGGTGGCTACGATGGCAAGGGCTGGCTGCACGGTACCCAGTCGCACCTGGAATTTCTGCCCGAAAGCCACACCGACTTTATTGTGGCGGTGCTGGCTGAAGAGTTTGGCTTTATTGGCATGATGGTTTTGCTAACGGTGTATTTTCTGATTATTTTGCGCTGCCTTTACATTGCAGTTTCTGCTCAGGATTCGTTTAGTCGCTTGCTGGCAGGCGCATTGACCATGACGTTTTTCATTTATATTTTTGTCAATATTGGTATGGTCAGCGGTATGTTGCCTGTGGTCGGCGTGCCGCTGCCCCTGGTCAGTTACGGTGGTACCTCCGGGGTTACTCTTATGGCGGCATTCGGGGTGTTGATGTCGATTCACACCCACCGGCGCATGATCTGTTCGTGAACAGTTCCGTATCGCAACCATGGCTGCCTGGTAATGGCGTATTACCAGCCGCAGCCGTTAGAATGGGGCAGTGCCCGCTTTTTCGGTTTCCAATTATGGGGGATATCCCACTGTGATCATCAAGTCTGCCCTGTGGGTCGTGTTGGCGGGGGCTCTGGCCGTGCTGGTCGGCTGTGCTTCCGCGCCCGCGGAAAAAGACCATTCCGGCCGTTATACGATCCGCCAGGATCGCGCGCCTGACGGCAACTTTGACGCCTCCGGGCTAAAAGACGCGCAACCGCGCTTTGAAGAGCCGCGGCGAGCGGGCAACAAATCGCCTTACACCGTGTGGGGCAAAAAATACAGCGTGATGGACGATAACAACGGTTACGTGGCTGAGGGCATGGCAAGCTGGTACGGTGAAAAGTTTCACGGCCATAAAACATCTAACGGCGAAGTGTTCGATATGTACCAGATGACCGCCGCCCACAAATCACTGCGCATTCCCAGTTACGCGCGGGTGACCAACCTTGCCAACGGCCGCTCAGTGATCGTGCGGGTAAATGACCGCGGGCCCTTTCATGGCGACCGGATGATTGATTTATCCTACGCGGCAGCCAAACGACTGGGTTACCAAGGCCAGGGTGTTGCGAAGGTAGAGGTAGCGGCGATAACAGTGAGCCCGGACGGCACCTTGTTTGTGGCTAATAAACCGTTTGGTGGAGCCGACGGGGCTCAAGTATCAACTGCGCAAAAGCCGACGGGCTATTCAGAATCCAAGCCAGAACCCCAACGCTCAGAACCTCAGCGCGAACCTGTGGTGGAGAAACTGTCCGCGGCAGAACGTTCGGATAGCGCAACATCGGTTGTGCCTGCTGCGCAGGGCGTATTCGTGCAGTTGGCGTCATTTTCGAGCAACGTTGCGGCCGAAAATCTGATCCGAAAAGTTCAAAACCAAGTGCAGACACCCATGCGGGTTAAAGTGGCCGACACCGGTAGCGGGCGTTTTCACCGTGTTCAGGCTGGCCCCTTTAACAATGAACAGAGTGCCCTGCAAGCCCAACAGTTGCTGCAGACCTACGGCTTTCATCAAACCATTTTGCTGACGGATTCTCGTTGACGGACTCTCGCTGACCGATTCGCGCTGGCTGATCCAGGCACAAGAGCCAGGCTGAAGAGTCGCCGGTAAATCCTATCCATACACTGACTGATAAATGAAAAAAACCATGGCTTTTGTATCTTTGTTTCGTTCCGCTTTATTTGTGTACACACTGTTGTTGGTCGTCGCTGGCAACGCTCTGGCCCAGACCGTACTGATACCGGCGCCGCCGCAAATTGCCAGCAGTTCCTACGTGTTGATGGAGCCCAAAAGTGGGCACGTCATTATGGAAAACAACAGCAGTGAGCGCCTGCCGCCCGCCAGCCTGACTAAAATGATGACCGCGTACATTGTTGAGCGCGAGCTTGATGAGGGCCGTATTGCCATGGGCGACATGGTGCCCATCAGTGTCACTGCCTGGCAAACCGGAGGTTCCCGCACCTTTGTGCGTGAAGGCACTAGTGTAACGGTAGAAGATTTGTTACGTGGGGTAGTGATTCAGTCCGGTAACGACGCCTCGGTGGCCCTGGCGGAATTTGTTGCCGGCAGCGAGGGCGCGTTTGTCGACATCATGAACCAGCAGGCTGAACTCCTGGGCATGACCAATACCAATTTTGAGAACGCCACCGGATTGCCGTCATCCAACCACTATTCAACCGCTCACGATTTGGCTCTTTTGGCCCAGGCCACCATCAACGATTACCCCGAAACCTATCCGATTTACGCCGAAAAGCAATTCACCTTCAACAACATTCGCCAGCCAAATCGCAACAGCTTGCTGTGGCGTGACAACAGCGTAGACGGGCTGAAAACCGGCCATACCGAAGAAGCCGGATATTGTCTGGTAGCTTCGGCAAAACGCGATGACACCCGTTTTATAGCGGTGGTAATGGGCGCTCGCAGTGCGGAATCGCGCTCACAAGAAGTGCAGAAAATGCTGAACTATGGCTTCCGTTATTATCAGAGCGAGCGTTTGTTCAGCGCCGGTCAAGAGCTGATTAAGTCGCCGGTTTGGGGTGGTGCTGTCAACGCTTTACCCGTTGGGGTTTTTGAAGATGTTTATGTCACCATTTCCCGCGGTGCCCGCAATCAGCTCGAGTCTGTTATCGACCTGGACTCCGTGGTTAGAGCGCCGGTTAGCGCTGGCGATGAATTGGGCCGCATCAAGGTTTCGTATCAGGGCGAGGTACTGGTAGATCAGCCCGTGCTGGCGCTAGTAGACGTGCCTGACGGCGGGTTTTTCAAGCGTATCTGGGACACAGTAAAGCTGTTTTTCGTGCAGTTGTTCCAATAAGCCTCAACCCTAAAGCCGGACGGTAAGATGAGTGACGTAAAAGCACCAAAAATCGAATTTCCCTGCGATTACGCGATCAAAGTGATTGGTAATGCCGCTCCGGATTTCAGGGAGTTTGTGTTAGCAGTGGTTGAGCGCCATGCACCGAGGCTAGATGTTAGTACAGTGACCGTTAACGACAGCCGCAACGGCCGTTTCTGTTCGGTGCGGCTGACCCTGGCCGCAACCGGAGAGCCGCAACTGCAGGCGCTGTTCAACGAGCTTAAAGCCAGCGGCCGCGTGCACATGGTGTTGTAACCGTGGGCCATCTGATTGTGCGCTCTTTGGGCGAACAGCCCTACCTGGAAACCTGGCATGCTATGCAGGCATTTACCGCCAGCCGCGACAAAAACAGCGCTGACGAGCTCTGGTGTTTACAGCACCCGGCGGTTTACACCCAAGGGCAGGCCGGTAAGGCCGAGCATATTCTGGCGCCTGGTGATATACCCGTGGTTCAGGTAGACCGGGGTGGTCAAGTGACATACCACGGCCCTGGCCAACTGGTCATTTATCTGCTGATTGATCTAACTCGCAGTGCTCTGGGTATTCGCGCGCTTGTCAGCCATATTGAACAGTCCATCGTAAACACTCTTGCACCTTTGGGTATCAGCGCCGCGCCGCGAGCCGATGCGCCGGGGGTTTATGTGGATGGCGCGAAAATCGCGTCGCTGGGTTTGCGTGTACGACGCGGTTGCTCATTCCACGGCCTGGCGCTGAATGTCGCCATGGATATGGAACCCTTCGCGCGAATCAACCCGTGCGGCTATGCCGGTATGGTCATGTGCCAGGTGCAGGACTTTGCGCAGCACGCCACATTTGCACAAATAGAGCAGCAGCTTGCCGAACAACTGGTTGCCGCCTTGGGCCATAGCTCGACAGGCGAGGGCTCGGTAAGCTGGCAGCAGGGCTGGTAAATCTGTGCCGAGATTAGACAGCGGTAGGCTAAAATACATTTGAATCAGTACATAGGTACGTTAGAGAGCACTTGAGTGAGTGCGTATCTAAGTGAAAGTGTATTTAAGCTCGAGAGATTTAGGGCTGAGGATATTTAGGGCTGGAGAGTATTTATGGCAAAAAAGGGATCAGACAACTCTGTCTCACGCATAAAAACCGGCAGCTTCGAACGCAGGCTTAGCCTCACCCGTGCCGGCCTGTTTGCCGGCACCCGCATGGCTTCCCACATGGCGACCAATTGGCTGGGTGGGAAGGAACGCCGCGAACAACGTCACAAGGCCATGTTGTCCTCCCAGGCTCGCTTTCTGGTAGAGGAGCTCGGCCAATTAAAAGGCAGCGTGGTCAAGATTGGCCAGGTGATGGCCTTGTACGGCGAACATTTTCTACCCGATGAAGTGACCGAAGCCCTGCATACTCTGGAAGATCAGACCACGTCTTTGGCGTGGCCAGCTATCGAACGCGTGTTGCAATCGGAATTGGGCAGTGAACGCCTGGCGCAGCTGGATATTGAACCTCAGCCTATTGGCGCCGCTTCACTGGGCCAGGTTCACCGCGCCAGGCGCTTGAGTGATGGCCTTGAACTGGTGCTGAAAGTGCAGTACCCAGGTGTAGGCGATGCGGTCGACAGCGACCTAAACGCCGTTGCCAAGCTGCTAAAAATGGCCCGCTTAGTTAATTTTGGTCCCGAATTCGACGATTGGCTGGAAGAAGTACGGGTAATGATGCACCGCGAGGTGGACTACCGCCTGGAAGCCGACACCACCGAGCGTTTTCGTCAAATGCTGCTAGACGACACGCGTTTCATTGTGCCGCGGGTGCTGCCGGAATACTCCAGTGCCCAAGTAATTGCCTCCACTTATGAGCGCGGGCATTCTGTTAACTCGCCAACGGTTGCCGGAATTTCTTTGGAGCGCCGCAGTGAGCTGGGTAAGGCCGCGCTGGAGCTGTTCTTTCGCGAGTTGTTTGATTGGGGGGAGATTCAGACCGACCCGAACTTTGGAAACTATCGCATTCGCTTGGCCGGGGAGCCGGGCGCAGAAGCAGATCACGATCGTATCGTTCTGCTGGATTTTGGCGCGGTGCAGCGCTACACCGATGACTTTCTACAGCCAGTTATCCAAATGATTCGTGCTTCCTATGAAAACGATCTGGGCGCTGTGATCGATGGCGGCGTGCAACTCCGGTTTATGAGCCGTGACTGGCCTACTGAGGTGCTGGAAACTTTTGGCCGGGTATGTATGTCAGTGTTGGAGCCGTTGATTGGCGACCCCAGCGAATGGCCACCCGGGGCTGTGAACAGCGCCGGTCAGTATCGCTGGAAACAAAGCGACTTACCTTCACGGGTAGCACGGCAGGCCGCTCGTTCTGCTATTAGTCGCTACTTTCGCGTGCCACCAAAAGAGTTCGTGTTTCTGAACCGCAAGTTGATCGGAGTTTACACGTTTATTGCCGTTTTGCAGGCTGAGTTCAACGGTGAGCCAATGTTACGGTGTTATCTTTACCCCGAGAACAAAAGACCCGACACCAGCGCCTCGGTTTCGGGGCCGTAGGCACTGAGTACCAGCCACAACACAATGGCGTAACGCAAGCCCTTGCCGATGCCAACCAGAATCACAAAGTTCAGCCAAGGCACACGCATAATACCGCCTACCAGGGTAAGCGCGTCGCCGCCAATCGGTAACCAGCCCAGCAGTAACGACCATTGGCCAAAGCGGTTAAAGCGGTTGCGGGCATTGTGCAATTGCACTTCGGTCATCGGAAACCAGCGCTTGTGCTTGAATCGATCTACTTGGCGTCCGATCATTCCGTTCACCACAGACCCCAGCGTATTTCCGGTTGTGGCCGCAAACCACAACCAGAATGGCCCGTAGCCCTGGGCTAGCAGGGTGCCCAGCAGGATTTCCGAATACGCAGGTAGCAGCGTCGCAGCGGCAAAAGCGGTGGCGAACAGGGTCAGGTATACCACGGGTTCTCCGTTTAGGGATTTCATAGTTGGCCAAACGGAATACTAGACTATCGTGGCTATTCAAACAGTCAATTTTCATTCTCCGGCAGCCGTGCCATCATGATTGCATCAATAGAAAAAACATCGATTAAGCCAATAGCCATCAACCTAACAGGTAGGCATTAATAAGGGGAGCAAGTTATGGAAAAAGTCACAATTTTCGGTCGTACCAGTTGCGGTTTTTGCGTAGGGGCCATTCGTTTGTGCGAAGCTCGTGGTTTCGATTTTAAGTGGGTAGATATGATTGAGGAAGACATTACTAAAGCGGATATTGCACAGAAAATAGGCAAGCCGGTACATACCGTGCCGCAGATTTTCGTGGGTGAGCAGCACATTGGAGGCTATGATGAATTTTCCACTTTTGTCCGTCAGCAAGAAACTGCCGAGCATTAATCGCGGCTAATTGCCCATCCCGTCCAGAACCTGATTGGCCCAACCGCGGCTTTCCAAAAAATAGTGGTTAAGTGTAGCAACCACTTCGTCACTGGCATTGGTCAGGCGGCCCTTCTCAAAAGCTTTTACTAGATGAAGGGTCTTGCCAAGTGAGCCCTCGTGAGCAAGCAGTGCTTGCTTGACACTTGGAGCGAGGGGAAGTTGGTCACACAGTAGCTCAAGCTTTTGGCCGAGCAGCACATCAACCATCGACAGCAAGCCCACCATAAATGCGGGTTCTTTGTTTTCCTTGCAGTCTCGTGCAGCCAGCCGCGAGCACATGGCTGCGCGGGTAAGCGCTTGTGGCAACAATAACATGTTGCACGGGTCGTCATTGGCCAGTACCAGCATGGTGACCAGATTACGAAGACGGTCCAGGCCAATCAACACTATGGCCTGACGCATGCTAATGATTTGGTGGGGCAAATTGTGACTTGCAGAATTTACTGTGCGCAGCATTTGCACCCCCAGCTGAGGTTCCTGCACCAGTAACCGTTCCAATTCGTTGTAGTCTGCTTCGGGTTTTTGTAATTCGCCCAGAAGGCGAATTTGTGCCGACTGATTGCGCCCGCGCTTGAAGGAAGTAGATTGCCGGGTTTCCGGGTGGGCGTAAAAGTAACCCTGAAAAAGAGTAAATCCCATGGCCCGGGCTTGATCAAACTCTTTTTTGGTTTCCACCTTTTCGGCCAACAAGGTGATGCCGCGGGCCAGGTAGTGTTCTACCTGCTTTCCGGTTGGGGGCTGCTCCAGCATGTCCAGTTTGATAATGTCGGCCAGATCCAGAAGCGGTCGGGTGGCGTCGGTCAGTACAAAGTCATCCAATGCTACGGTGTAGCCCTGGGATTTTATGCGCCTCAGTGCTGCAAGGATCTCTTCGTCACCCTCTACGCTTTCCAGTACCTCGATAACGACCTGCTTCGGGCTGGGCGGCAGTAATGCCGGGTTCAGCAGCCATTCACGGGGGGCGTTGAAAAACAGCTTCCTACGGCCGCAAAGAGACTCAATACCGGCTTCGTAAAAGGCTGCATTGCAGGCCCGCGCAGTGGCGATAAGGCCATCTTCTATGACAGCGGAACTCGCGCCTGCGGTGGCTCGGTAAAGTAATTCGTCGGCCACGTGGGCCATATTGGCGTCGCAAATTGGCTGCAGGGCAATGCAATAGGAGCTGGTGTTGGGTTTTTGTGAGTTCGTCATGAATCATTAGCACCCAAAGAATAACACTGGCGGCAAAAGCCAAGCGAGACTGCAGCATACAATAGAGCGGCTGCCGCACAAACAAAGGATATTTTACTTGGCTGCGAAGCTGGCAACACGGCCGCCCCTAGGGCGGCCGTGTTGAGTATGGCAGGGTTGTTTTAGAGTTCAAATGCGGTTTTAAGGCGTTTTTCCACCAATTGGTTTTTCAATTTGGCTACTTTTGGCAAGCCATTTTCAAAAGGTGGAAAACTTTCGCCCTGAATCAGCGGGCTCAAGTAGTCGCGGCAGTCTTGGGTAATGCCGAAGCCATCATCGGTGATGTAGTGAATCGGCATTTTCTTTTCCTGGTTAGCCACTTCGCTTAGCGGTGCCTCGCCCACTCGCCAGCGATAAGGCTTGGCTTGTTCGCGAACGATGATGGGCATCAGCGCCTGCTTGCCGGCAATCGCCATTTCAACCGCTGCCTTGCCGACGGTGTAGGCCTGCTCTACGTCGGTGGCCGAGGCGATATGGCGTGCGCTGCGCTGCAGATAATCGGCTACGGCCCAGTGGTACTTGTAGCCCAGAGCCTGCTTCATCAGATTTGCCAGCGCGGGTGCAACGCCGCCTAATTGGGTGTGGCCAAAGGCGTCGCGGGCTCCGGCTTCCGCCAGAAAGCGACCGTCTTCATATTGGGCGCCTTCAGACGCAACGATCACGCAATAACCGTATTCCTTCACGCAAAAGTCCACCCGGGCTAAAAAGGCCTCGCGATCAAACGGAACTTCCGGAAACAGAATAATGTGTGGCGGCTCACCTTCGCCCTGACCGGCAAGCCCGCCTGATGCAGCAATCCAGCCGGCGTGGCGGCCCATCACCTCCAGAATGAACACCTTGGTGGAGGTCTCGCACATGGATTTGATGTCAAGGCTGGCTTCCATCGTGGAGATGGCAATGTACTTGGCCACCGAGCCAAAGCCCGGGCAGCAATCGGTGAAGGGCAGGTCGTTATCAACGGTTTTGGGTATACCGATGCAGGTAATGGGATAGCCCATTTTTTCGCTGATCTGCGATACCTTGTAAGCGGTGTCTTGGGAATCGCCGCCGCCGTTATAGAAGAAATACCCAATGTCGTGGGCGCGGAACACTTCAATTAAACGCTCGTATTCGCGGCGGTTTTCGGAAATGTTTTTTAGCTTGTGGCGACACGATCCAAAAGCACCGCCAGGGGTGTGCATCAGTGCGGCAATGGCTCCATCGGACTCAAGACTGGTATCGATCAGTTCTTCTTTCAGTGCACCGAGAATACCGTTGCGCCCGGCATACACCTTGCCGATTTTATCCGGGTGACGGCGGGCGGTCTGAATAACGCCACAGGCGCTGGCGTTTATAACGGCGGTAACACCACCGGATTGTGCATAAAATGCGTTTTTAATGGCCATCTGGCAGGCAAGCCTCTCACGGGTTCGATGATGGCGCGCATGATACGCCAATTACCAACAATTTTCATGACTGGTAAAACCGAAACGACCAGCAGTGCATGCTTGACGGGCCGCAACGTATGGGGGACGCTTGGCAGCGTTTTTATCAGGAGGCGCTCGGTTTCATGCACATTCATATATTGGGTATTTGCGGCACCTTTATGGGTAGCCTGGCGGTATTGGCTCGTGAGCTGGGGCACAAGGTGACTGGTTCTGATCAAGGCGTTTATCCGCCCATGAGTACCCAGCTGCAAGCTCAGGGGATCGAACTGATTGAAGGCTACCACCCTGACAACCTTAAACCGCGGCCCGATCTGGTGCTGATCGGCAACGCCATGTCCCGCGGCAACGCAGAAGTGGAACAGGTGCTTAACCGCAATATTCCTTATATGTCCGGCCCTGAATGGCTGGCGCGGGAAGTGTTACACCAGCGTTGGGTGCTGGCGGTAGCCGGCACCCACGGCAAAACCACCACCACCGCCATGCTGCTGTGGATACTGGAGCAGGCCGGGTTTGACGCCGGTTATCTGGTGGGCGGCGTACCCAAAGATTTGCCGGTGTCTGCACGCCTGGGCAGCAGTGACTTTTTTGTAATTGAGGCTGATGAATACGACAGCGCGTTTTTTGACAAGCGTTCGAAGTTTGTTCACTACCGCCCGCGCACACTGATTTTAAACAACCTGGAATTCGACCACGCCGATATTTTTGACAACGTGGAAGCCATCGAGCGCCAGTTCCATCATCTTATCCGTACCGTGCCGTCCCAAGGCTTGATTCTGCGCCCGACATTGGACAACCACCTCGACAACGCCATCGCCATGGGCTGCTGGACTCCGCAGCAAACGCTTTCTATTGGTGGCGAAGCGGACACTCCGAGCCACTGGCGAGCCGAGCTGCTGAGCGACGACGGCAGCCATTTCATGGTATTGCACCACGAGCAACCGGTGGCCGCCGTAAAGTGGGCTCACAGCGGCTTGCACAACGTGCGTAACGCCCTTTCGGCCATTGCCGCAGCGCGCCATGTGGGCGTTACTCCAGATCACGCCATTAGCGCGTTGTGCCGTTTTTCCGGAGTAAAAAGGCGCATGGAGTTGCTGGCGGACATTAATGGCGTAAAGGTGTATGACGACTTCGCCCATCACCCCACGGCCATCGCCACTACCTTGGAGGGCTTGCGTAAACAGGTGGGCGACGAGCCTGTGCTGGCGTTGATCGAGCCCCGTTCCAATACCATGAAACAGGGTGTGCACAGCGACACCCTTTTACCCAGCGCGGCAGCCGCCGATCGCGTGCTCTGGGCCAACCTGAACGATTCCAGCTGGTTGCCGAAATTGGTTGAACGCTGGCAGCAGGCCAACGCCGGCAGCAGCTTGCACAGGGTCGAAGCATCAGTAGACGATTTGATAGCGCGGGTAATGGCAGACTTACCCAGCCCCTGCCACATTGTGATTATGAGCAACGGTGGTTTTGGCGGCATTCATCAACGACTGATTGCTGAAATCGAACGTACCAACGGGTAATCCAAATTACGCCGCCTTAGAATGGGAGTAAGCCGTGCATGAATGAGGTGCCCGCAATGAGTGATACAGCAGCAACAATGGATGCGCCGCGAGTCATCAACCTGGCGTTTACCGGTGCTTCGGGCGCGCCTTACGGCCTGCGCCTGCTGCAATGCCTGGTAGCTGCCGGCTGTCGGGTTCAGGTGATGATCAGCAAAGCCGCGCAGATTGTGATTGCCACCGAAACCGACCTGAAATTGCCCGGTACACCGGCGGCCATGCAGCAGTGCCTGAGCGAATACAGCCAGGCCGCCCCCGGCCAGGTGTTGGTATTTGGCCGCGAAGACTGGTTTTCACCGCCGGCCTCCGGTTCCGGCGAAAAAGCCCCACTGGTGATTTGCCCCTGCAGCACCGGTACCCTGTCGGCCCTGGCCACGGGCGCCAGCAACAACCTGATAGAAAGAGCAGGGGACGTCGCTCTGAAAGAGCGCCGCCAGCTGATATTGGTGCCGCGCGAGGCGCCCTATTCAGAAGTTCATCTGGAAAACATGCTGAAACTGACCCGCATGGGCGCCGTCATCATGCCGGCAAGCCCGGGATTTTATCACAACCCTGAAACCATCAATGACCTAGTGGATTTTGTGGTGGCGCGGCTGCTGGACCATTTGGGTGTTGATCAGAAACTGATGCCCCGCTGGGGTGAAGAAAGGGTGGCGCGCAAGCTGAAGGGGGCGTGAGCTTTGGGGGCCCTAGCGGTCGCTTTAGAAAGAGTGATCACTTCAACCCCATAGAAGCGGCAAGACAAACCGCTGGTTTAGACGGGTTAGGCGCTTAAAAATAGCTTTATCCCAGCTTCTCTATTGAATCAGGCGTCTTTTAAAGTTGCCATATCAATCACGAAACGATACTTCACATCGCCTTTTTTTATGCGCTCGTAAGCTTCGTTGATATTCTTGATATCGAGCATTTCGATATCGCAGCTAATGCCGTGTTCAGCGCAGAAATCCAGCATTTCCTGGGTTTCCGGCATGCCACCGATCAGCGAGCCGCCCAATACCCGACGTTTAAGGACCAGGTTGCCAGCTTCCAGCGGGGGGTCAATCGGATCCAGAAGACCCACCAGAATGTGGGTGCCATCATGGCTGAGGCAGTTCAGGTAGGGATTCAGGTCGTGCTGAACCGGCACTGTATCCAGCATGAAATCAAAAGTTTCAGTGGCGTCCTTCATCTGTTGTTCATCGGTGGAAATTACCACATGGTCGGCGCCCTGTTTCTTGGCCTCTGCAACCTTGCTTTCAGAACGGGTGAAGATGGTCACTTCAGCACCCAGCGCCTTAGCGATCTTCACGCCCATATGGCCGAGGCCGCCCATCCCGATGACACCCACCTTGTCACCCTTTTTGACACCATAGTGGCGCAATGGGGAATAGGTGGTTATGCCGGCACAAAGCAGCGGTGCAGCGGCGGCGGGGTCCAACTTCTCCGGTATCCTGACCACGAAACGCTCGCTGACGACCACGTTGTCTGAGTAGCCACCAAAAGTGACGGATTGATCGTAACGATCTTCGCCGTTGTAGGTGCCGGTCATACCCTCTTTGCAATATTGCTCAAGGCCGGATTCGCAGGCGGAGCAGGTGCGGCAAGAGTCCACCATGCAACCCACGCCAACCATATCCCCAACCTTGTAGGCTGAGACATCGTTGCCTACAGCGGTAACCCGGCCAACAATCTCATGGCCCGGAACTACCGGGTAAACAGTTACTCCCCAGTCATTATGCGCAAAGTGAATATCGGTGTGGCAGACACCGCAGTAATCAATTTCGATGGATACATCGTCGGGGCGAGGTTCTCGGCGGTCGAAACTAAACGGTGCGACGCCTGATTGCGCAGATTGTGCGGCGTATGCTTTGGTGTTAGCCATGTCTGTAGCTGCTCTTCAATGGATGTTGAGTCATGTGGAAAATGACCATAATAATTTTAACAGCTCACGTGCCTTGTACGTGTCAGCGATTGTCCTTAGGCTCTGCTGCTGGGGGGGGAGCAAAAGCTCAGATCCGGTCCAAGGTGGGGCACCCGTTCCATGTCATCAGGAATTTGTTCCGTCACTGGAAATTGCCATCTATGGCGCAAGTTTCTGGATGCCTGACCTGAAGCTGTCAGGGCTAACTGCCATCGTCGGTGTTGGTGTCATCTGGCAAACGCTAGCTGACGCATTGCTGTTCTTTTTGATGATTGTTGCAACCCAATATGATGGCAAAGTTAGGAGGCTTTTTTTGAGGCAGAGTGCGCGAACCTACAGTTACAGGGCAATTTGGCATTCAGTTCGCCTAATTTCCTCAAAGGTCGTCTTCTGAAAACGATAAGGGCGGTAAAATGAGAAGGAAATATCTCTGTTGCTGTCTTTAATGGGAAGCGGTTACTAAATCGATAGAGAATAACCTCAGGCGATCCATGCCACTGACAGAATCGGAGCGAGCAGATATGGCTTGGTTTGATGCGTCGAAAGGGAGAAAGCTGAGTTAAAAGGAAAAACCCATTCGTCCTCGGACGACATAGTGAGCACATTCGTAAACCCACAGAAAAACCGTCTGCGTACCATTTTTTGTACCAGAGAGATTATGAAAATATTGATTGAAGGGTAAATCTTTGATCTGGAAGGCCATTCAAAAAGAATGGTGCCGAGGAGAGGACTTGAACCTCCACGCCCTTGCGAGCACTAGCACCTGAAGCTAGCGTGTCTACCAATTTCACCACCTCGGCAGGTGATTCACAAAATATTCGATGTTAAGAACTCAGAATTTTTTGCCACCGGCCAAGTTTGCACCCGACCAATGGCGCGTACTTTAATGATTCGTCGAAAAGCTGTCAAACACTTTTTTTAAAAGGCTGATATGTTTATTTGCCGTCTCTGGCGCTATAAAGGAAAGGGTTACGGGCGTGTCCAAGTGTAACTACTGATGCGCTTTCTACCTGCTTTATAAAGCCCGTGTATCAGGCAGTTTCGGCGAACCGGCGTTATACTGTTATGCTAATGCCCATTGACTCAATACAGTTGTGCCGCTGAGGCGCAGATAGCAAACAAGGATCCGAATGGTTTCCAGTAAGAAGACATCCAACGACCCCCACGCCAAACGTGAGGCCCAGAATTACGACAACCCGATTCAGAGCCGCGAATTTATTCTTGCGCATTTGAAAAACCGGGGCGCGCCGGCCACACACGAAACCCTGTGCGAAGAACTGGGGCAGTCGTCCGAAGAGAGCATTGAAGCCCTGCGCCGCCGCCTGATTGCGATGTGCCGTGACGGTCAGCTTATTTGCAACCGCCGCAACGCTTTTTTGCCGATTGAAGAAGCCGACCTGGTGAGCGGCCGGGTGATTGGCCATAAAGATGGCTTCGGTTTTTTAACACCCGATGGTGATGGCACGGACCTGTTTTTGACCGCGCGCCAGATGCGTCAGGTGTTTCACGGCGACCGTGTGGTTGCCCGCGTTGACAAAGTAGACGATCGTGGCCGCCGTGAGGGCGTGATTGTTGAGGTGTTGGAGCACCGCACCACGCAAACTGTCGGCCGCTTCTTTAAAGAAAGCGGCATTATGTTTGTAGTGCCTGAAAACGCTCGCATCAACCACGAAGTATTGATACCGGATGAGATGGCGGGCGCCGCACGTCATGGGCAGTACGTGGTGGTTGACATCATTCGTCAGCCCACTCTGCGCAGTCAGCCCACCGGGCGCGTCACCGAGGTGCTGGGTGAACATATGGCTCCGGGCATGGAAATTGACGTAGCGATTCGTGCCTACGACATTCCCCATTCCTGGCCGGATGCGGTAGGCGAGCAAACCGCGGCTATTTCCGAGCAGGTCACCGATGCTGACAAGCGCAACCGCGTGTGCATTCGTGAGCTGGCACTGGTGACCATTGACGGTGCAGACGCGCGGGATTTCGACGATGCCATTTATTGCGAGCCGCGCCCGCGCGGTGGCTACCGGTTGCTGGTAGCCATTGCCGATGTGTCGCACTATGTGCGCCCGGGCTCACCGCTGGATGACGAAGCGCTGAATCGCGGCACCTCAGTGTATTTTCCAGACCACGTAGTGCCCATGCTGCCAGAAAAGTTGTCCAACGGCCTGTGTTCGCTGAATCCGGAGGTGGATCGCCTGTGCATGGTGGCGGATATGACCATCAGCGCCGCCGGCAACATCAGTAGCTACACCTTCTATCAGGCGGTAATGAACAGCCACGCGCGGCTGACTTATAACAAGGTCAGCGATATTCTGGAGCATCCCGAATCTCCTCGTGGTATCGAGCTGAGCAACCAGTATTCCGCCGTATTGCCCGAGCTGCACAATCTATATGGCTTGTATAAGCTGCTGCGCAAAGCGCGTACTGAGCGTGGTGCCATTGATTTTGAAACCACCGAAACCCGCATCGTGTTTGATGCCGCGCGGAAGATTGAAGAAATCGTGCCGGTGCAGCGCAATGACGCCCACAAAATTGTGGAAGAATGCATGCTGGCGGCCAACGTGGCTACGGCGCGCTTCCTGAAAAAACACAAAATGCCGGCGCTGTATCGAGTGCATGATGGCCCGTCGGAAGAACGCCTTGGTTCCTTGCGGCTGTTTTTGGGCGAGTTAGGGTTGCAGCTTGGCGGTGGCGATAAGCCTACGTCGGCTGATTACCAGCAACTGCTGGGCTCTATCGGTGAGCGGCCTGATGCTCAAGTGATTCAGACTGTCATGCTGCGCTCTCTGAGCCAAGCAGTTTACAGCCCTGAAGAAGCCGGCCACTTCGGCCTGGGGTATTCGGGCTACGCACACTTTACCTCGCCGATTCGGCGATATCCGGACCTGATCGTGCATCGGGCAATCAAAGCCTGTATTCATGCAGACCAGCCAACGAAAGACGTGATTGCGCCAGGCCAGGCAGACGCGGAACTGGCAAAATATCCGTACGATTATGCGCGTATGGAGAAGTTCGGTGAGCATGCTTCGATGGCCGAGCGCCGCGCTGACGATGCCACTCGTGACGTAATGGCGTGGCTGAAGTGTGAGTTCCTGAGTGACCACGTAGGTGAGGAATACGACGGCGTTATTGCGGCTGTTGTTGGTTTTGGCTTCTTTGTAGAGCTTGCCGATATCTATATCGAAGGCCTGGTGCACGTGTCGACGTTGAATGGCGACTACTTTCAGCACGATCACGCCAAGCACCGGTTGATTGGCGAACGTACCGCAATCAGCTTCCGCCTTGGTGATGAAGTGCGAGTCAAAGTGATGCGCGTGGGCATGGAAGATCGCAAGATTGACCTGGAGTTGGTAAGCACGCCAAAGCGTCGCCAGGCCGACCGCGATGCGCTTGAAGTGAACAGCCGCGCCGGTCGAGATGTAGGTAAAAACGGTAAAGGTAGCAAAAAAGACGGTAAAGCCAAAGGTGATCGCACTAAGCGCGGTGGCAAGTCGGATAAGCCAGCTGCAGGCCGCGGGGCCAGATCCGCCGGCCCGAAATCGAGCCGTGCCAAGCCGGCCGCCGGCTCTGCGCGTGACCAACTGGCTGCCGATGCGGCTCGTGTTGCTGGTGGAAAAGCCCCGACAAGCGACGGCGATGTCAGTGGCGGCGAATTGCGTAAACCGCGCAAGCGCAGACCCAAGAGCTAGTGAGCCCAGCTGACTTTTTATAGTCTTTCGCTGACCACCACCTTGCCGGCTTTAATGTGCGCGCAAGGCGGTGGTAGATTTACTAAAATCTTTTAGCAGGAAATACCGTCAGTGGCAGAGCAATTTGTATTTGGCTGGCATGCCGTTGAAGCCGTCTTAAAGCGTGAACCCGAGCGGCTGCTGCAAGTTTGGATTCAAACCGGTCGCCAGGATAAGCGGGTAAAAAGCACCACCGAACTGCTGGATACCCTGGGTGTGTCTTGGGAGATTGTGCACCGCAAACTGCTGGACAGCCGCGTTGCCGGTGTCCATCAGGGCGTTGTTGCGTCGGTCAGCGAAAGCCGCGAATGGAGCGAAGATGATTTGCTGGCGTTGCTGGCAAACTCTGAAAAGCCGCCGTTCCTGTTGATTCTGGACGGCGTTACCGACCCCCATAACCTGGGCGCGTGCATGCGCACCGCCGACGCAGTTGGCGTGCAGGCGGTAATTGTGCCGAAAGACAAATCCGCCACCTTAACGCCGGTTGCCCGCAAGGTTGCTTGCGGTGCGGCAGAAACCGTACCTTTTGTGCGTGTTACCAATCTGGCACGCCTGCTGCGCACCTTGCAAGAACAGGGCGTTTGGCTGGTCGGCACGGCGGGTGAAGCCACCACTACCTTGCACCAGGCCGACCTGACTGGCCCGCTGGCGTTGGTGATGGGCGCCGAAGGCAAGGGTATGCGGCGGTTGACCCGTGAACACTGTGACCAATTGATCAACATACCGATGATGGGCGACGTTGAAAGTCTGAACGTATCTGTTGCCAGTGGTGTGTGTCTTTACGAAGCCTTGCGCCAGCGTACTGCCAAGGGCTAACCGCGACACCTTATCAACCCTTGCATACCTGGCGGCACCCGCATAGAATACCTCACCCCTTTCTTGGGGTGGTTCTTTATTGTCTCAACAAAGGCAATGCATTACCTCGCCAGCGCCGGCAAACGTTTTTTCGATAAAGTGTTCCGGGCCTGGCACAAAAACGGCAGTTCTGCTGCCACCTCCTTGCTTTTACGTTGTGCGGCATTGATGGCGTTTACGCCCGCCGCAAATCTAGGGGCTGTTCAATCCGTAGGGAGAATTCATGCGTCACTACGAAGTTGTATTTATGGTACACCCGGATCAAAGCGAGCAAGTGCCCGCTATGATCGAGCGTTATACCAGCCTCATCACTGAAGATGGTGGCCAGGTAGATCGCTTGGAAGATTGGGGCCGTCGTCACCTGGCATACCCGATCAACAAGATTCACAAAGCTCATTACGTGCTGATGAACATTCAATGTTCACAGACCGCGATGGACGAGCTGACTCATAACTTCCGCTTTAACGATGCCATCATGCGTGAGCTGATCCTGCGTCGTGATGAAGCTGTTACCGATATGTCTCCGATGAAAGCTGCCGAGTCTCGCGAAGACCGCCGCCCAAGTGGAGATGATCGTCCGCGCCGCTCAGCCGAATCTGACGAAAGCCAGAAAGCTGACGACACAGACGAAGAAGAGTAATTAACCGGAGTTAAGTTATGGCTCGTTTTTTCAGACGTCGCAAGTTCTGCCGGTTCACGGCAGAAGGTGTTAAAGAGATCGATTACAAGGATCTGGACACCCTGAAAGGTTATGTCACTGAAACAGGCAAAATCGTGCCTAGCCGCATTACCGGCACCAAAGCACGTTATCAGCGTCAGCTGGCCACCGCTATCAAGCGCGCCCGCTTCCTGGCACTGCTGCCGTATTCGGACAGCCACGATAACTAAGAACAGATAAACAGGACTTGGGACCATGCGTGCACTGGCACAATTTGTAATGCGCGGTCCCCTGCAGGCCAGCGGAGTAGCGGCTTTAACGACGGCTATACCACTGCTTTTCTGGGTTGGTGCAGCGGTTGTCGGGCTGGTTATATTACGGCTTGGCATTCGCCAGGGGCTGAACGTTGGCCTTTGGGCATTGCTGCCGGCACTGGGCTGGAGTTGGTTCGGGCAAGACCCTACTGCTCTGGCCGTGTTGCTGGAAGTGATGCTGATGACAGCTCTGTTGCGAGTGACTTCGTCGTGGGACAAAGCTCTGTGTGGCGGTACTTTTCTGGCAATTGTGACCGGATTGGTTTTGCCGCAGCTGTACCCTGGCCTGATGGACATTCTGGTGCAAACCGGAGTTCAGTTTTACCAGCAATACAACGCCGACGTAGCACAGTCGCTGGGTAACAACCTGGAATCTGTGATTCGGCAAACCATGAGCGCCAGTATGGCGGGTACCTATCTGGCTTTGGCCCTAGGTATGACCCTGCTGGCCCGTGGTTGGCAGGCAGCACTGTACAACCCTGGCGGTTTGCGTACAGAGTTTTACGGGCTGCGCCTGTCGCCGGTATTTGCAGTTGTGTTTGCCGTCACCATGGTAATTGGCCCCGTGCTGGGGTTAAACACCGTGCTGCTGGCCTGGGCTGCGGGAACCCCGCTGTTTCTGGCCGGGCTGGCGCTGGTTCATGGTGTTGTAGCGCGTAAAAAACTGAGCCGCCAATGGCTGGTGATGTTTTACGTTGCGCTGGCATTGCTGGGTCCAAGTCTGATGATTCTGTTAGTAGTTCTGGCTTTTGTGGATAGTTGGCTGAATATTCGGGGGCGAATCAACCCTCCCGGACCGGTCGAATAAAGCACGAAGAGGTTAACGAGATGGAAGTTATTCTGCTCGAAAAAGTTGCAAACCTGGGTACCCTGGGTGACAAGGTTAATGTGAAATCCGGTTACGGCCGTAATTTCCTGTTGCCTTATGGTAAAGCGGTTCCGGCCACTGAAGCCAACTTGAACGCGTTTGAAGAGCGTCGTGCCGAGCTTGAAAAAGCCGCAGCTGAAAAACTGGCTGTTGCGCAAGCCCGCGCTGAAAAGCTCGCAGACGCATCTTTCACCATCAGCTCTAAAGCCGGTGATGAAGGCAAGCTGTTTGGTTCTATTGGTGTGCGCGACGTGGCTGATGCCATCACCGCTGCCGGTACCGATGTAGAAAAGAGCGAAGTTCTGCTGCCAGAAGGCCCGCTGCGGGCTGTTGGCGAGTACGAAGTTGAGCTTAAGCTGCACAGCGATGTGCACGTAACCGTTAAGCTGGCGGTTGTTGCCGAGTAACCGGCAGCAGTTCAGCATCAGGCGATAGTGGTCAGTTCTGATCTTTATTGCCGCACAGTAGGCCCGGAACGGTAGCAATACGGTTTCGGGCTTGCTGCTTTCTGGTATGCTTCAAAGTCTTGTTTCCTCTCCCATTGCCACTGAGCATTCGTAATTCTTACGCCAGAGCAGTGGTCAACTGAAGACGTGTTCATGGCAAAGCCGAATCTTAAGCCCGCAAATAGCGACCCAGAAACCAGCCGAATTAAAGTGCCGCCGCATTCCTTGGAAGCGGAGCAGGCCGTGTTGGGTGGGCTGATGCTGGACAACCGCCGCTTTGATGAAATCTCCGAGATGATTTCGGCGGTGGATTTTTATCGCCAGGACCATCGGCTGATTTTTGGCGCGGTGGAACGCCTGGCCAGTGAAAACGAGCCGCTAGACGTTGTTACTCTGGCCGAATTTCTGGAGCGGGCAGGGGACATCGAACACGCCGGTGGCCTGTCGTATCTGGCTGAGCTGGCTGAAAAAACACCCGGTGCAGCAAACATCCGCGCCTACGCCGATATTGTTCGCGAACGTTCTATTTTGCGTCAGTTGGTGGAGGCGTCGGGTAAGATTTCCGATTCAGCGTTCAACCCATTGGGTCGCAACAGCAGTGAAATTTTGGACGAAGCCGAACGCACGGTGTTCCAGATTGCCGAGTCGCGGGTTAAAGAAGGTTCTGGTCCTAAGGGCATTAATCCGATTCTTACGCAAACCTTAAGCCGCATTGAAGAGCTGTTCGAATCTGGCGAACAGACCACCGGCTTGACCACGGGTTTTCGTGATTTGGATGAACGCACCTCCGGAATGCAGCCCTCAGACCTGATCATTGTTGCCGGGCGGCCGTCTATGGGTAAAACCACGCTCGCCATGAACATCGTTGAAAACGCCCTGATTTCTAGCGGTTTGCCGGTATTGGTGTTCAGCATGGAGATGCCAGCGGACGCTTTGGCCATGCGTATGTTGTCTTCGCTTGGGCGCATAGACCAAACCAAAGTGCGCAATGGCAAGCTTGAAGAAGACGACTGGCCCCGGTTAACCTCGGCGGTTAGCCTGCTGAAAGACAAACCGCTGTATATTGACGACACTCCCGGCCTTAGCCCAACCGAGCTGCGCTCGCGGGCACGGCGCATTGCGCGGGAGAATGGCGGCAAAATCGGGCTGATTATGGTGGATTACCTGCAGCTGATGCGGGTGCCTGGAAACACTGAGGGCCGCACCGCGGAAATCTCCGAAATTTCACGCTCACTCAAGGGCATCGCCAAAGAGCTGAGCTGCCCGGTGGTTGCGCTGTCGCAGCTCAACCGCAGCCTGGAACAACGCCCCAACAAGCGGCCCATCAACTCGGATTTGCGTGAATCCGGGGCTATCGAGCAAGATGCAGACGTTATTATGTTTGTCTATCGTGATGAGGTTTATAACGAAGATACTCCAGATAAAGGTGTGGCCGAAATTATCATCGGCAAGCAACGTAATGGCCCTATTGGTACGATACGTTTGGCGTTTATTGGCAAATACACCAAGTTTGAAGATCTTGCCCACGGTAATTATGGCGAGTATGGAGACGACTACTGATGTCAAGGGGGTCCTTTGCGCTGATAGACTCAAAAGCGCTGCAGCATAACTACCAAGTGGCCTGCCAGCGTTCTGGGCAATCCAGTGCCATGGCGGTGATTAAAGCCGATGGCTACGGCCACGGCATTGCGGGAGTTGCGGGTGCCTTGGCTGCGGTGGCGCCCAAATTTGCGGTGGCGTGTATTGAAGAGGCCGTCGCCATTCGTAATGCCGGCGTAAGCCAGCAGCCTGTTGCTTTGCTACAGGGGGTTCACAGTGAACAGGATCTGGCGACTTGCATAGAGCACAACTTTGAACCGGTGCTGCACTGCGACGACCAGTTGCAGTGGCTTGTGCGAGCGCCAGTTGCGCCGCGCATCTGGCTGAAAGTAAATACCGGGATGAATCGCCTGGGTTTTCATCCAGAGGAGCTGGCCCAGGTTATGGCGACGCTTGCGCATCACCAGCTGACGCCAAAGGTGATTGGTTTTGTGACCCACTTTGCCTGTGCCGATGACGAACGCAGCACCATGACGCAGCAGCAGACCGAGCGTTTCGAGAAGGCGACCGCGCCTTGGCCCGGGTTGCAGCGCAGCGTTGCCAACTCGGCGGCGTTGTTCAGGTCAGGCCAAAAGCTGTTTGGCTGGAGCCGCCCCGGCATCATGTTGTATGGCGCGTCGCCCATTGTTGGTACGTCGGCTGCGGAGCTGGGGTTAAAGCCAGTAATGACGTTACAGGCGCCGCTGATCAGTACCCGTCTGTTGCAGCCTGGCGACAGCGTGGGTTACGGCGCAAGTTGGGTTGCGAACAAGCCTACGCGCATGGGCGTTGTCGCCTTGGGCTACGGCGACGGTTACCCTCGCCATGCGGGCACGGGTACCCCTGCTGCTGTCCATGGTCAGCGCATACAGCTTATCGGTCGGGTGTCGATGGATATGCTGGCGGTCGATCTGAGCGCTGCCCCCGCGGCGCGCAATGGCGACCCGGTAGAGCTGTGGGGCACCACGGTGCCGGTGGATGACGTGGCCGGCCACGCCGGTACGATTGGTTACGAGTTGCTGACCGGCGTTACAGCCCGGGTACCTCGGCGCTGGCGTTAGTCTTACTTAACAGGATTGGAGGTAAAGAAGACCCGTGCATGTTCTGGTAGTTCACGATTACGGCCCCTTGGGTAGAGTATTGCTGGAGCAGCTGCGCGCCACTTCTTTGCAGGTCAGTCCTTTGCTGGTGAGTAACACGGCCAGCGTGGATCTGGCGGCCCTGGAAAGCTGGATTCCGGCGGATACGGACTTGATTGTCAATGCGCTTTGGCTGGCCGATCCGGAATCCGCCCAGGAACACCCTGATGACGTCAAACGCGCGGCTTTGTCATTGCCTCTGGCGCTGGGCGAGTTTGCCCGCGATCGCAATATCGCGATGCTGCAATTGTCCACTTGCTATATTTTTGATGGCCGCAAACAGACGGCTTATATTGCTTCTAACCCCGGGCAGCCGGTGAACCAGTTGGGTGTTTGGCAGTGGGAGTGCGAGCAGGGCCTGCGCGGTTTATTAACCCGCCACATTATTTTGCGAACAGGATGGAGTCTGGGGCGCTTTATACGGAAGGTTCAGGCCAGCACAGCTGCTGGCACCCGCTTGTCGTTGCCCGGCCGCTGCGTTGGTCAGCCCTTGGCAGTCACCGATTTGGCGCGGGTCATGCGCGCGATTATTCAACAGCTTGATTGCGGGGCTGAAGTGTGGGGCACCTATCAGTACGCCGGTTCTGAGGATATCAGTCTGTATGAGCTGGGTTTGGCCATCGCCGGCTTGCCGGGTATTCCCGAGGATTTACATCTGGTGGATGAGGTCAGCGGATGGGGTCAGTTGGAGCCGGTAAACACACGCTTGGTGTGCACAAAAATCCGTAACACCTTTGGTATCAAGCAAGTCCCATGGCGTGTGGGGCTGACAGATGAGCTGACTCTGCTAAAAGCGCCAGATCCGGTTAAGCCCGTCAGCTAACTGGAAACGCTTTTTTAGCGACAACCCTGGCGGGCAAAATCGCGGGTAACCACTTGCAGGGCTTTTACGTCTAGCAGTTCAACTTCACGGCCGCGAGCTTTGATAATGCCCTGATTCTGGAAGCGGGTGAACACCCGGCTAACCGTTTCTACCGCCAGGCCCAAAAAGTTCGCGATATCGTTGCGTGCCATCGGCAGGCTGAAATTAGTGGGCGACATGCGCCTGCGCTGAAAGCGGCTGGACAGCGACAACAACAAAGCTGCAATACGCTCCTCCGCGGTGTTCTTGCTCAGCAGCATGGCTAGTTGGTGACTGTTTTGTATCTCCTGGCTCATCAGGTGGTATATGTGGTGCTGAAGCTCAGGCAACTTGCGCGTAAGGTGCTCCAGTTTGTCTACTGGAAATTCGCATACGCTGGTGCGCTCAAGTACCTTGGCGGTGCAGGCGTAGTTGTCGGTTGCCATGCTGTCGAGCCCAATCAGCTCGCCAGGCATGAAAAAACCGGTAACCTGTTCATCTCCGCCTTCGGTAATAATCGAGGTTTTTACCGACCCGCTACGCACCGCAAAGCACGACTTAAAAGGCGTGCTTTGGTCAAAAATATGTTCGCCCCGATTGAAGATTTTGCCTTGCAAAACAATGTCTTCAAGGCGTTCCAAATCATTCTCTTCCACAGCAAGGGGCAGGCAAAGATTGCTCAGACTACACTTGTTACATGTAGCCTTGAGCTGTGACGCAACCTGATGGAGTCGAATTGCTTGGTTCATAGCAGATGGCCCGTCAAATTTGATCCATATCAAACATCAGTTTAGTACGGATCAATCCGTTTGCCAATGGCGTTTCTGGCCGGCCTTCCCTACAGACGCTCAAATATCAGCGATGCATTGGTGCCGCCGAAGCCAAAGCTGTTGGACATCACCGCGTTAAGGGTGGCTTCTTGGCCCGCCGGTCCCACAATGGGCAGATCAGCAATGGCCGCATCCAGCTCGTGCAGATTTGCGGTTCCGGCGATAAAGCTGTTTTGCATCATCAGCAACGAGTAAATGGCTTCCTGTACACCGGCAGCGCCCAGCGAATGCCCAGACAATGACTTGGTAGAAGAAATCGGCGGTACTTTGTCAACGAAAGTGTTGCGAACAGCACCCATCTCCGCAGCGTCGCCAACCGGGGTGCTGGTGCCGTGGGCGTTGATGTAGTCAACTTTGCCATGCATGGTCGCCATGGCCTGCTTCATGCAGCGCTGGGCACCCTCGCCAGACGGTGCAACCATGTCGTAGCCGTCTGAAGTAGCTCCGTAGCCGGTTAGCTCGGCAATAATGTGGGCGCCGCGCTTGCGGGCGTGCTCCAGTTCTTCCATTACCAGCATACCGCCGCCACCGGCAATCACAAAACCGTCACGCTTGCTATCAAACGGCCGCGATGCGGTTTCCGGTGCATCGTTGTATTTGGTCGACAGGGCACCCATGGCATCAAACATCATGGTCAGGCTCCAGTCTTCTTCTTCACCGCCGCCGGCAAACACAATGTCCTGCTTGCCCAGCTGTATTTGTTCCATAGCCTGGCCAATACAATGCGCGCTGGTGGCGCAGGCCGACGATATGGAATAGTTCACGCCGCGAATCTTGAAGGCAGTCGCCAGGCACGCAGAGACAGTGCTGGCCATAATGCGCGGTACCATATAAGGCCCAATGCGCTTCACGCCTTTGGCGCGCAGAATGTCAACGGCTTCCGCCTGGCTTGAGCAAGACGCGCCGCCAGAGCCTGCAATCAGACCGGTGCGGTCGTTTGATACCATGTCGTCGGTCAAGCCGGCCTGGGCAATGGCCTGTTGCATAGACAAGTAGCTGTACATGGCCGAGTCAGCCATAAAACGACGTACTTTTCGGTCAATGACCGAGGTGTCGACATCCGGTGCGCCGCAAATCTGGCTGCGAAACCCCAGTTCTTTATAGGTTTCACTGAAGCGGATGCCAGATTTCCCGGTTTTCAGACTGTTGGTAACTTCGTCCAGGCTGTTGCCCAGGCAGGAAATAATCCCCATTCCGGTGACGACGACACGTCTCATAAATCTCTCCTTACCGGCGCCCGGAACAGGCGCTTGTGTTGCGTTATAAAGGTGTAATGGTAAAGCTTTTCATCAGCGTACGGTATATGACCATGGTTCAGACGCAGATGCGACTTTAACGTTTGCGGTTACGTCGGGTTTTAGCCTTCTTTTTGCTATCCGCAATCGCCTTTTCTGCATCCAGTGCTGCTTGAACTTCGGCTTCAGCCAGAGCAATCTCGGTTTCATGCTGGATCAGACGCGGTGTTTCCAGAGAAATTCGCCCCAGGGTGCCGGCGCGGAATTCGTTGAGTAACACCTCCGACACTTTGTGTAAATCCGGTATGCCGCCGCGTCCAAAAAATCGGCGCCTGGCCGCAATGGCGTCCATTGCGGCCAGGCCGTCAACAGGCAGCGGGTCCAGCCCGTAACGGCTGGTCAGAAATTCGGGGTAATTAGCCAACAAATACTCGGCAGCAAACAGTGCTACGTCTTCAAAATCCAGCACAGCGCTGCGAATGGCGCCGGTGACCGCCAGGCGATAACCACAGGCCGCCGGTGAAAGCTTGGGCCACAAGAAACCGGGGGTATCGTACAGCAAAATGTTATTCGGCAGTTTGATGGCTTGTTGGGCTCGGGTGACTGCCGGCTCGTTACCTGTTTTTGCGGCGGGTCGTCCGGCCAGGGTATTAATCAGGGTAGATTTGCCGACGTTAGGTATGCCCAGAATCATCACCCGTAGTGCGCTTTTCTGGCGATCGTGATTCGGCGTCAGCTGTTCGGCCAATGTAAGGATGTCCAGTGCTTCGCTGCGTTGGTTGTGGGTCAGGGTGATGGTTTTTACACCGCGCTCCCGTTCCAGCCAGCTTTGCCATTGCCCCGTTACATCGGGGTCTGCCAGGTCACGCTTGTTAAGCACTTTGATCAATGGCGTATCACCGCGCAGGTCAGGCACCAGCGGGTTTTCGCTGCTGAAAGGAATGCGGGCGTCCACCACCTCGATGATCAGGTCCATCTTCGGCATGACTTCTTTGATCTCCTTGCGGGCTTTGTGCATATGCCCTGGAAACCAGTTAATCGCCATCGTGCTACTCCCGCTGCCCGTAAATGCACTGAATTCGAAACGCCGATTTCAAAACGCGCTGGCCAGTGTGTGTGAATAAAAAGAGCCGCCATTATGCAGCAATTTCAGCGCAATACCGAAAGTCGATGACCAAACTTTCATATTTGCCTGAAAATCGCCGTAATGGTGGGCTGGCAGCCGCTTTGGCGGCTATTATTCGAAATCAACAGCCATCGTGGGGTGCGACTTACCCGCATGATGCTTTAGGGTGTGTGACGTTATTCAAACGGAGAGCAGTATGAAATTGGTAAAAGCACTGGGAACAGCACTGATTGCGGTAAGTTTGTCGGCGCCGGCATTGGCGCAACAGGCAAATGGCCAGCCCGACCGTATTGACCAGCTGGCGCAAATGGTTGGCCTGAACGACGAGCAACAAGAACAGATCCGCGGCGTGTTTGACGAATTGCAGGGTCAGATTGTCGATCTGCGCCAGCAGGCACAAACGCTGCAGCAGAAGTTGCAAGCCGAGGTAAAAGAAGATTTCAACGAAGATGCCATTCGCGAACACGCGGAAGAGCTGGGTGATGTGACCGGTGAGATGGCCGCGCTGTCTACCCTGATGCAGGCGAAGGTAGAAAGTATTTTCACAGATGAACAGCGCACTGAGCTGAAGATGCAAATGCAAAAAATGCAGCAGATGCAACAACAGCGTCAGCCGGGCGGCCAGTAAGCGCAGCTCCGCCGACAGCGGTAAGATGCCAGTGCAGGTGCTCGGTCAGCTTACGGATGTGACCGGTATCTGCATGGCGTTGACTGGCTCGGATCCTGCCGGTGTTGTTTTTACTGAGGCAGGAACTGCTGGCACCGCCAATCCCAAGTTGTTCTTGTCAAATACTCGATCTGCACGATAGCTCGACCGCACCATGGGGCCTGATGGCACTTCCATAAAGCCCTTGGCCAGGCCAATTTCCCGGTAACGGTTGAATTCTTCCGGTGTGACGTAGCGCATCACCGGCAAATGGTTCGGAGTAGGTCGCAAGTACTGGCCCAGCGTCAGAATATCCACGCCCACCGCCAGCAGGTCGTCCATGGTTTGCTGAATTTCTTCGTCGGTTTCCCCCAGGCCCAGCATCAGACTGGTTTTCGTTAGGACATCCGGGCGGTATTGCTTGGCGTGCTTGAGTACGCTTAGAGTCTTCTCATAGCCAGCTCGCGGGTCGCGTACCGGATGAGTCAGACGACGAACGGTTTCGACGTTCTGGGCAAACACATCCAGGCCCGAGTCTACTACCTGCTCTACGTGCTTCATGACAGCGTCAAAGTCCGGCGTGAGTGCTTCCACTCTGACGTCCGGCGTGCGGTGTTTGATGGCTGATACACAGGCTGCGTAATGGCCGGCACCGCCGTCAGGCAGGTCGTCGCGGTCAACCGATGTCAGCACAATGTAGCGCAGGCCCATCAGTTCCACCGATTTTGCCGTATTCTCAGGTTCGTCTTTGTCTAGCCAGCCGTTCGGGTTGCCGGTGTCTACCGCGCAGAATTTGCAGGCGCGGGTGCACACCGAACCCATTACCATCAGCGTTGCCGTACCGTTGGCCCAGCACTCACCGATGTTGGGGCAGTGAGATTCCTGGCACACGGTGGCAACTTTGTGGCTGTTCACATTCTTTTTGACAGCCTCATAGCGCTCACCACCGGGCATACGTGCACGCAACCATTTGGGCTTTGGATCGTTGCTGACGCCTTCGCTTGAAACATTGCGGCTTTGCTTAACGCCGTCCTTAATAGCAGCAAAGCCATGTTCACTGCGGAACTTGGTGCCACTGGCCACACGGGGCTTAGTGTTTGCGGTCATGGATGAGGGACTCTCGTTCTGTACAAAAGACTTTGGTTAGACTTGAAAGGTTAAAGCCGGGACGCGTCAGATACAAGGACAGTAAGGATAAACACGGGCATGGAATTGACGTGCAACATCTGCGCTACTGGGCCAGGCTGGCAGTGCAGATGGCTGAAATGCTCAGCGAACGGCGGCGTCCAGGGCCTGGGCAACATCGGCAATTATGTCGTCAATGTGCTCAATGCCAATCGACAGGCGCACCAGATCTTCGCTAACACCCGCAGATTTCAACTCGTCCGGGTTTAGCTGGCGGTGAGTGGTGGTTGCCGGGTGGCAGGCCAGGGATTTGGCGTCGCCAATGTTGACCAGGCGCAGCACCATGTCCAGCGCGTCGATGAAACGCGCGCCGGCGTCTCGGCCGCCTTTAATGCCAAAGCTGAGAATACCAGAGGCTTTGCCACCGCAAATTTTTTCGCAGGTTGCGCGGAACGGGCTGTTAGCCAGACCGGCATAGTTAACCCATTCTACAGACGGGTGATCCTGTAGGAACTGAGCGACTTTTTGGGCGTTCTCGCAGTGGCGTTCCATCCGCAGAGCGGCGGTCTCAATGCCCTGCATAATCAAGAACGCGTTAAACGGCGACAGCGCGGCACCGGTGTTGCGCAGCGGGATTACTCGGCAACGGCCAATAAATGCGGCTGCCCCCAGGGCCTCGGTGTACACCACACCGTGGTACGACGGGTCTGGGTTGTTCAGCATCGGGAACTTGTCGGCGTTGGCTTTCCAGTCAAATTTGCCGGAATCCACCACAACGCCGGCAACGGTGGTGCCATGGCCACCCAGATATTTGGTCAACGAGTGAACGACGATATCTGCGCCATGTTCGATGGGGCGGCACAGGAACGGTGTGCCAACGGTGTTGTCTACGATCAGCGGCAGGCCGTGTTTGTGCGCTATCTCGGCCCAGCGTTGAATGTCCACAACGTTGCCGGCCGGGTTGCCGATGGATTCACAAAACAAAGCACGAGTGTTTTCATCAATGGCGTTTTTTACGCCGTCAAAGTCATCGTGGGTGAGCATTTTGCAGGTAATGCCCTGGTTCGGCAGGCTGTGGGCAAACAAGTTGTAGGTGCCGCCGTAAAGCTGGCTGGTGCTGACAATGTTATTGCCCACGGTACAGATGGTTTGCAGGGCATAGGTGATGGCAGACATGCCCGAAGCAACTGCCAGCGCGCCAATGCCGCCTTCCAGCTGCGCCATTCGCTCTTCCAGCACAGCGTTGGTGGGGTTCATGATGCGGGTATAAATATTGCCCTGCACTTTCAGATCAAACAGGTCAGCGCCGTGCTGGGTGTTATCAAAGGTATAAGAGGTGGTTTGATAAATCGGCGTGGTTGCCGCTCTGGTGGTGGGGTCGCTTTTGAACCCGGCGTGCAACGCTATGGTTTCCCGCTTCATAACGGCTCATTCCTTTTGGTTATAGAAAGTGGACATGTGCAATCTTGCAGTATGCCACAGTCACAACCGGTTAAAAGAGCCGCCTTTCGAATTAGAAATTCTAAGCTAATGCGCGATCAGTCGTTCCAGCGTGCGGGGTCGTATGAGAACACCGGAAGTGACCAATGCCAGCGAATAGCTGACATGCGCAGGGCCAGGCCAACGCTGAACGCCGCCAGCAAGCTGATGTCGTCGTGCACCTGTTTGTGTTGCAGATAAAGATAAAGCAGGGCCACAATTAACGACACACTGGCGTAAAGCTCGTGGCGCAAAACCTGAGGCGTTCGGTTGCAAAGAATGTCCCGCAGTATGCCGCCAAAAATCCCGGTGATCAGGCCTGCCATAATCACAACCGGGATCTCGTAATCCAGCTTTAGAGCCACCTGGCAGCCGATAATAGTGAAGGCGATCAGTCCGAGGGAGTCCAGAACCAGAAACAGTTGATGCAGGCGCCGCATATAACGGGCGATCACCATGGTAAACAAGCCGGCGCTGACGGTGATGTAGATGTAGCCGGGGTGCTGGGTCCAGTTAATCGGGTAGTTGCCCAGCAACATGTCTCGCACCGTACCGCCACCCAGTGCTGTAACAAAGGCAATCAACGCCACGCCAAACATATCCATGTTGCGCCGGCCCGCGGCAAGCGCGCCAGACATGGCTTCGGCGGTGATGGCAATCAGATAAATCGAGATGAGCACACACAATTCCTATGCTGCGAGGCGCGCTATTATACAAGCGCTGGCATGGCGACAGGGGACAGATTTCAAATCTGTCCCCTACTTGAACTCGGTCCCCGATTTGTGAAAAGGCTGGCCAATGGGGAAGAGGGTGTCGTAGGCCCAAGTAAAGGCAAAGGCGTACACTAGATAAAACGACATAAAACCCAGGTCTATGACCAGAGCTTCCATCAGGCTTACATTCAATATGCGAGATACAATCGGCAGGAAGACGATCAGCAGGCCCAGCTCAAAACCAAAGGCATGAACAGCTCTCAGCTTAACGGATTTCTTGGGCGTGCCGGTGTACTTCAGCAGGGCGTGATCAAACAGTAGGTTGTAGATGTAGTTCCAAACGGTAGCGATGGTGGCACCAATAGCGCTTAGCAAGCCGAAGTCCTTCATGGAGTAGCACAGTACGAGGGTGCCAAAGCTGATAACAACAATCAGACCAATCACTTCAAAACTGACCGCTTGGCGAATACGGTCTGGTGTGGTGCGCATCAACAAAACTCCGTTGCAGCGGGCCGTCCCGAATGCTGTGTCCCCAAATAGGCGAGGTCGTCCTCGTGATGTTTGCGAAAATACGGTTATACCCGTAAATCTCCCGCAAACAAAAAAAAGACCCACAGCGTTAGCTGTAAGTCTTTGAAATCTGGTAGCAAGGAGTGGAATCGAACCACCGACCCCAGCATTATGAGTGCTGTGCTCTAACCAACTGAGCTACCTTGCCAGCGCGCCATCAACGATGGAAGCGGCGCGTATAGTAAGTTTCGCTGCCGAATGTGTCAAGGGTTGGGCGTTACATATTTCGAGAAAACTCGAGGATGTGACCTTTAAACGGCTTCTCAAGGTAATCGGTGTGAACGGGTTTTGTGTGGCTGTTGCTGAAATCGTACGCGGCCAGTTTCACGCTGATTTTGGTTTTTCGACCACGCCCCGGATCTACCAGAATCACCTCGCAGCGGGGTTTAGCATGATTGTTAATAAACTCGGCAAGCAACTGAACGTGGCCATCTTCGTACAATAGATCACTGCCAATAATCAGGTCAAAAAGCCCCAGTTCACTGCGGTCATCGGCCCAGTCTGCCCGCTCAAACGCAATGCGTTTGCCCTGGTTCAGCAGAGTGTTGCGAACCAGGAAGTGTTCAACTTCGGGGTGATAGTCGGTCGCCGTGATATCGGCGTGGCGCGCGTTCAGCAACAGGCTTGATAGCGCCATGCCGCAGCCGATTTCCAAGGTGCGTTTGCCTTCTATCGGGTAGTTCAGCATATGGTTTGCCAGCACCAGGCCAGACGGCCACACTACGCCAAAAATGGGCCAGGCCGCAGAGGAAATGCCAAGGGCATCGGCGACGCCTTCCGGGTCCTCGAACTGCTGATTGTCGCGCAGGGTGCACAGGTGGATATCAGTATTGCCGACCTCTATGGTCTGGTAACGCAGGCGCAAAGGGACACTGTTCATGATTTCTGCTCAGGTAAAGCAGCGAAGCCAGGCAGAAAATAACTGGCAAGAAGAACTAGAGAATGAGAATAAAGCAATCTGTTGATCGCGCAAAGCTAATGTTCGGATTCAAAAGAACATTAGTCGGTCAGTAGGGCACCCTTTTTTCTTTAAGGAAATCCCGTTGCGACTTTGTCTATACTCCCTATCCACGGCATGCTTGGCGCTGGCTCGGAGGGTAGTGATGATCTTCTGAATGGATTCGGTTGACTCACGTGTTTTTTGCGCCAGTGAGCGAACTTCGTCCGCTACAACCGCAAACCCGCGGCCGTGCTCGCCCGCTCGGGCGGCCTCAATGGCAGCATTGAGAGCCAGTAGGTTGGTTTGGTCTGCAATGGATTGAATTAAGCTGGCTGCTGTATTGATGTGGTCCGTTTCAGTCGCCAGGCTTTCCACGGCAGTGCGCACCTGATCAACCGTAACGGACAGCGCTTCAATTACCTTCAGCGTGGTCTGGGCGACATCACTGCCCCGTGCAACCAGGGAAGTAGCGCTTTGAGCTTCTTCAGCCGTCAGCTGAATGTTGGATGCTACTTCGTTAATTGAAGCCGTCATTTCGGTCATGGCCGTGGCCGCCATATCCGCTTCGGCGCGTTGTTCAACCAAGGCGTGTTTGGTTTTGCTGGCAAGAACCTGCGTATCCGCAGCCCCTTCGCTGGTCTGCTCCGCGTAGTCACCTATTCGTGTTAAAACAGTTCGAATTCGCGCACCTTCGCTTATTAAAACCATTCGCAGTTTTGCGGTTACATCCCGGTCTTCGGTAAACACCCGGGCGGCCAGCTCACTGTCGAAGGCATCAGGAACCTCAGTCAGAGCCGCGTTAACGCGACCCTTGAACTGACGGCTGGCAATAAAGCCTGCAACGACTGCGCTAATCAACGGAAGGCTTGCTCCCGTAAAGGATGCTCCAGCTACCAATGCCGCAGCAGCAACGACGACAAGGCCTACAGCCGTTGGGATCCAAAGCTCTAAAAACGCTGATTTTACAGCAAGCACCGCAGGCGATGTCAGTTTGCCTGAATTGATGCTGGCGTAAAGCTCTGCAGCCCTGGAAACGCGCTCGAGGCTCGGCCTGGTGCGAACAGACTCGTATCCAGTCAACCTGCCGTTGTCGAAGGTTGGGGTAATGTAGGCGTCCACCCAATAGTGATCACCGTTCTTGCAGCGGTTTTTCACAATACCCATCCAGCTCTTTTCGGCCTTCAAACACTGCCACATGTGTTCGTACACAGAGGGAGGCATGTCAGGGTGCCGGACAATGTTGTGAGGGCTGCCAATCCGCTCTTCCCTGGTGAAACCGCTGACGGCCTCGAACACATCATTGCAGTATAGAATGTTGCCTTGGCATCTGTAGTAGATATGAGTCGCTGAGACGGGTCAAAGCTGCGTTCTTGTTCTGTCAGGGGAAGATTCTTACGCATCAGGGCGGCTCTTTTGATTTGAGATTAAAATGGTATTATCGGTACTTGGCCCGTTCATTGAAAGTTTGCATGAGCTAACGGGCATTTATTAATTTTGGGCAAAAATGCCAAAACCGAAGTATTTGTTCTGTACTTTGCGATCGAACATCCTGACCATTTTTCCTGAAGATATAGATATGAAAAATACCGTAGTACTTATTTCACTGGGCGGCACCATCGCCAGTCTTCCGGGCAGCTCGGGAGGGGCGATTGCGGGTGCTCTTTCAGGTAAAGAATTGATGGACAAGTTGCAGATTAAAAGCGACGGTCCGGTTGAAGTGATCACTCTTTGCCAGAAGCCCAGTAATGCCATTACCACTGAAGACCTGCTGCAGCTCAGAGTGTTGTGTCTTGAGTTGTCCCAGCGCAAAGATGTGGCCGGGTTGGTGGTGTCCCAAGGCACAGACACCCTCGAAGATACCGCTTATTTTCTCGACACAAGCCTGGCGCTTGAAGACACGGCGCTTGTGGTCACCGGCGCTCAACGCGTGCCCTATGCCACGGGCTCAGATGCCGGCCCCAATCTTCGCGATGCGTTGAAGGTAGCGAATGCACCGCAGGCACGGGGCGCCGGCGTATTGGTGGTGTTCAATGAGGAAATTCATGCGGCAAGCTCTGTGCGTAAACTCAGCAGCTATCAGCTTAATGGCTTTGGTTCACCGGGTATCGGGCCCGTGGGGTTTGTCGATGGCGATGAGGTCAGGCTCACCAAGCGGGTGCAGCGCTTGAGTGCCATTGCGCCAGGCGAGCAACTGCCGCGGGTGGATATTCTTCCGGTGGCGATTGGCGCATCGCCCGCCCTGCTTGAAGCAGCGGTGGCCAGCGGTGCCCAAGGGTTGGTGATAGACGCTGTCGGCCGTGGACATGTTCCGCCGAACTGGATGAAACCGCTGGGTGTTTTGAGAGCCGCGGGCGTTCCTGTGGCGGTCGTGTCTTCTACCCAATGGGGCAGGCTTGCAGAAGTTTATGAGTACCGGGGATCACTGGCTGAACAGGTCGCGATAGGCGTGCTCAAGGCCAGTCACCTTAATGCTAGAAAGGCCCGCCTGAGGCTTATGTGCGCCTTGTCGTGCAATATGCCAATCGATCAGTCGCTATTTTCCTGACAACCTGGCTTCCCATTATAATAGCGACCGTTTCAGACTCTTCGAAAAGCGTTGAGTGTTCTTGAGAGGCTAGACCTGACCGATTACCGCTGTGTAGAGTTATTTATAATTGATAGCGGGCTCACCCCGCCGCGACGCATGACTTGGTCAAGGTTCGGCGGGGCCCGTTATTCTAGTCAGACATTAAAGCGGAAGTGCACCACGTCGCCGTTTTTCACGATGTATTCTTTGCCTTCCAGGCGCCATTTTCCGGCGTCTTTAGCGCCCGCTTCACCTTTGAACTGGATGAAGTCTTCGTAGCCAATCACCTCGGCACGAATGAAGCCACGTTCGAAATCGGTGTGAATCACGGCAGCCGCCTGGGGCGCAGTGGCGCCAATTTTAACGGTCCAGGCGCGCACTTCTTTCACTCCAGCGGTGAAGTAGGTCTGCAGGCCAAGCAAGCCGTAGCCGGCGCGAATTACGCGGTCCAGCCCGGGCTCTCCCATGCCCATCTCGTCAAGAAACATGCTTTTTTCGTCGTCTTCCAATTCGGAGATTTCTGCTTCAATTTTGTTGCAAATGGGCACTACCACAGCGTTTTCAGCAGCGGCAATTTTGCGCACGGTGTCCAGGTAAGGGTTGTTCTCGAAGCCGTCTTCCGCCACGTTGGCGATGTACATGGTGGGCTTGATGGTCAGCAGGCACAGCTCGCGAATCAGCAGCAACTCGTCTTTATTCAGGCCCATGCCGCGCACGGGTTTGCCTTCGTTCAGAACCGGCAGCAAGCGTTCAAAAATATCCAACTGGGCCTTGGCTTCTTTGTCGCCGCCTTTGGCGATTCGTTGTACCCGCCTGATGGCTTTTTCCACAGTGTCCATGTCGGCCAACGCCAGCTCGGTGTTGATCACTTCTATGTCGTCTGCTGGGTCTATCTTGTTCGACACGTGAATCACGTTGCTGTCGTCAAAACACCGTACAACATGGGCAATGGCTTCGGTCTGGCGGATGTTGGCCAGAAACTGGTTGCCCAGCCCTTCACCTTTAGAGGCGCCGGCGACCAGCCCGGCAATATCCACAAACTCCATGGTGGTTGGCACAACACGCTGAGGCTTAACAATCTCGGCCAGTTTGGTCAGGCGCGGGTCGGGCATAGCGACTACGCCGGCGTTGGGCTCGATGGTGCAGAACGGAAAGTTTTCTGCGCCAATGCCTGCTTTGGTCAGTGCGTTGAACAGGGTAGATTTGCCGACGTTGGGAAGGCCGACGATGCCGCAGTTAAATCCCATGGAGTGCCTCTGATGCTGCTGAAAAATGTGCCTCGGGGACAGATTTAAAATCTGTCCCCGCTGTGTGGGTTCGTGCTGAGGGACAGATTTCAAATCTGTCCCTTGTTTAAGCGTGTGTCAGGCGTTGGCGTCAAAGCCGTGCAGTCGGTTCATGGCCGCAGCCATGTTGCCGTTGGCGGCGTCTGGCAATACGCGCATGGTTTCATCGAAGACCGCATTCAGCGCTTCGGCTTCCTGTTTGCCCAGGCGTCCCAATACATAGCCGGTCACTTGGCGGGCTTCACCAGGGTGGCCAATGCCAAGTCGCAAGCGCTGAAAATCGTTGGTGCCAAGGTGTGCAATGCTGTCGCGCAAACCATTATGACCGCCGTGGCCGCCACCTTTTTTCAGTTTCGCAGTGCCCGGAGGGAAATCAAGTTCGTCGTGGGCGATCAGAATCTGTTCGGGGGGTATCTTAAAAAAGTCTGCCAGGGCTTTTACCGACAAACCGCTGCGATTCATGAACGTTAAGGGGTTCAGTAAATGCAGTTCCAGGCCTTGCCATTGAATACGGGCATACAGGCCGTGGTATTTCTTTTCAAGGCGAAGCGCCTGACCCGCATCGCGGGCCAGTGCCTCAACGAAGAGGGCGCCGGCATTATGGCGGGTATTCTCGTAATCGGCACCAGGGTTACCCAGTCCAACCACCATGACAATATCCTGTGCCATCTGCCGTCGTCCCCGCAGTGATTACTGCTTGTCTTCGCCTTCTTCTTCATCTTCAACGGTGTCAGATTTAACACCTTTAGGCTTGTTGATGGTAACAACAGCCTGGTCGTGTTCTGCGCCGTGCTGCAGTGCAGGAATACGAACGCCTTCTGGAAGCTTCAGGTCGCTCATGTGCACAATGCCATCCATCTCGACGTCAAACAGGTCGATTTCGATGAACTCAGGCAGCTTTTCTGGCAAACAGGCGACTTCTACCTGGGTCATCAAACGGAAAGCAACACCGCCAAAGGTTTTGATGGCTGGAGCACTTTCTTCGTTCACCAGGTGCAGCGGTACGTGAACGAAGATTTCTTCGTCTTTGTTAACGCGCTGGAAGTCAGCGTGGCTCAGCAACGGCTTGTACGGATGACGCTGCAGATCCTTCAGGATAACGCTTTCTTTTTCGCCGTTCAGTTCAATGGTCAAAACGCGGGAGTAAAAGGCTTCGTTTTCAAGCGCTTTTTTCAGCTCGTTGTGCCAGATTGCGATGGGCGTAGCATCTTTATGACCACCGTAGATGATGGCCGGGATTTTACGCTCTTCGCGACGCAGGCGGCGGCTCGCACCTCTCCCCTGGTCGTCACGAGGAAATGCTTCAATTACAAAGTCCTGAGACATGGTAAGTATCCTTATCGTCATCTGCACGGCCCGCGACCAGGCTCTTTACAGATGAGGTTTTAAAAAGCCGGCGGTGCCAGCTATGAAAAGGTACGGGAGCCGTTGTGGCTCCCGTACCGGTATTTGCTTTTGCGGTCTATTTGAAGCTGTTCCGATTATTCGGAACGGTTCAAAAATCAGATCGACTTAGACGTTCTCGAACATGGCACTGATAGATTCTTCGTTGCTAACGCGGCGAATAGATTCCGCAAGCAGACCGGCCATACTGAGGGGGCGGATTCTATCACACTGCCGGGCTTTGTCACCCAGAGGAATGGTATCGCACACCACCAGTTCGTCTAATTCGGAGTTGTTGATGTTTTCGATGGCCTTGCCTGACAGCACCGGGTGGGTAATGTAGGCCACAACCCGCGATGCTCCGTGCTTTTTCAAGGCTTCAGCGGCTTTACACAGCGTGCCGGCGGTATCAACAATGTCGTCAACCAGAATGCAAACTTTGCCACGCACATCACCAATAATGTGCATCACCTGAGACACATTGGCCTTGGGGCGACGCTTGTCGATGATCGCAAGGTCTGCGTCATCCAGGCGCTTGGCCACGGCGCGGGCCCGTACAACACCGCCAACGTCGGGCGACACCACAACAAAGTTTTCAAAACGCTGCTTTTCAATATCTTCAATCAGTACCGGTGTGGCGTAAATATTGTCCACCGGAATGTCGAAGAAGCCTTGAATCTGATCGGCGTGCAAGTCTACGGTCAGTACCCGGTCTACACCGATGCTGGAAATCATGTCAGCAACCACTTTGGCGCTGATGGCAACACGGCTGGAACGAACCCGGCGATCCTGACGGGCGTAGCCGTAGTAGGGGATAACCGCGGTGATACGTGATGCGGAGGCCCGGCGCAAGGCGTCGGCCATCACAATCAGCTCCATCAGATTGTCGTTGGTGGGGTGGCACGTAGGCTGGATGATAAAAACATCGTGGCCACGTACATTTTCGTTAATTTCAACGGTGGTTTCACCATCGCTAAAACATCCAACTGTCGCGTTGCCAACTGGAATATGGAGTTGCTTGGAGATTGCATGGGCAAGGTCAGGATTGGCGTTGCCGGCAAAAATCATTAACTTGGACACGATAGCATCCTTCTCGGTATCGGCGTGTGATTCAGAAGAAGCGGGAGAAAGATGGCTGGGGTGGCAGGATTCGAACCTGCGCATGACGGGATCAAAACCCGTTGCCTTACCACTTGGCGACACCCCAGTGTCGTGCTTATTTGGCATCATTTTAGCTCTGCTAGTTTCTGGTGTAGAGGTGAATGATTCACCCCTCTAGCTACGAAACCCTTGATGCCGGAGGGTCTGCTTTCCCAGATGATCCGGGCTGCGGATTCTGTCGGGAAACGGCCAAAAATGCAAGCCCCTGTTCCGGTTAATCTTGCAGGTCCGAATTGCGAAAGCCAATCCAGACTTTTGGCGACATCAGGATACAGTTCACGAACCGTTGCTTCACAGTCGTTTTTGTACCTCGAGGCGTCTCCCTCAAAAGCGGGCGCTATTGTCATTTTTGGAGTGTTCCTTGTCAACCCTATTGCCGAAAAAATCTTGGCAGTCTGAATGTCGCATTCGGGTTTCAGCACCACAAACCAGTCCTGTGGCGGGTTTGCAGGCGTTAGCTGTTCACCGACGCTTTCGCCGATGGCTGCGCGGCCGCGTACAAAAACCGGCACATCGGCGCCCAATTCCAGGCCCAGTTCTGCCAGAGCGTCTTCGTCATGGCCAAGCTGCCACAGGTAATTCAGCGCCAGCAGAGTGGTTGCGGCGTTCGAACTACCGCCGCCCAAACCACCGCCCATAGGCAGTTTTTTGCAGATACTGATGGTTACACCGGGCAACTGCGCCAGCGCGTTCCCGGCCAATGCGTGAGCAGCCTTGATGATTAGGTTGTTGGCATCGGCTACCCCGGGCATCGATTGCGCCAGGCGCACGCCGGGCTTATCGGGAGTCAGCTCGAAGGTCAGTTCATCGCCGTAGTCCAGAAACTGGAATAGGGTTTGAAGCAGGTGGTACCCGTCAGCGCGGCGGCCATTGATGTGCAAGAACAGGTTGATCTTTGCCGGCGCCGGCAGGGTGATCGTCGTCATAGTGATGGCCGCTATTGTTGCCGTCATAGTTTCTGTCAGAGTTGTTTTGAGAGTTGTTTTGAGAGTTGTTTTGGGAGTTACCTTGAGAGTTACCTTGAGAGTGATCTTGAGAGCTGCATCGCGAGTTACCGTCAACGCTGGAGGGGCTGCCAGTCAGTGATTGCCATGCGCACACGTTTCTCGCCCTTGGTGGCAGTGATGCGGGCGGGCAGTGCCGGCAGTTCTGCACTGGCGCTGTACCAGCGATCGTATTGGATATACCAGCCGCTCTGGCGAATAGCCACCAGTTCCCCGGTGCTGTCGAACAGCAGGCGGTAGTCGCCATCGGGCGCGGTTAGGCCCCGCACCCACCAGGTCAGCTGGTTCAGTGGCAGGCGCCAGCCCGTCGCCGCCAGTACCAGCTCGTCTGGTTCAGTGGACTGGTAACGCTCGCCGTTGGCCAGTGTCAGTTCAATAAAGTCAGGTGAGCCTTTCAGTCGGGTGCGGCCCATGCCCAGAAAAGCAGACGACAGGGTCAGGTCATAGTCTTCGTTGTGCTGTACCCATTGGTTAATCAGCGCGCTGCCGCTGTCAGAAGGTTGCTTGACGGCGAGTTTGCCGGTCAGTTGCCAATGGTCAAGATTCTGCCGCTGGCGCACTGTGTCTGCCCACGATGCCGGCGGTTGGTCGGTCAGGCCCTCCGGCAAGGGTTCCAGAATAATCGTGCTACAGGCGCTCAGCGTAGCCAGTACAAGCATTAAAACAGCGTGGCGCAACCGTGCTTTGGTCAATGTTAAAAAAAACACGGTTATTCGCCAGCCGTAGCATCAACAGCGTCGGTATTTGGTACCGGCTGCGAGCCTAACCGCTCAATGGTTTCCAGCAACACTTCGTGCTGGGGGTCTTGTTTTAATCCCTGTTCCCAGATAATGCGCGCCTGCTCGTCGGCGCCGGTCATCCACAAGACTTCGCCGTAATGGGCGGCTACTTCAGGATCTGGGAAGGCGGTCCATGCGCGGGACAGGTAATCCAGAGCCTGTTGCAATTTGCCTTCGCGGTACAGTAGCCAGCCCATGCTGTCGAGAATGGCCGGGTTTTCGGGCTCCAGTTTCAGCGCTCGCCCAATTAACTGCCGGGCCTCAAAAAGACGCTCGGTGCGAATGATCAGAATGTACCCGAGAGCGTTCAAAGCCACTGCGTTGTCGGCGTCGTCGCGCACAATCTGCTCTAAGTCTTGCACCGCTTCGGCGGTATTGCCCTGACTGTCCATCATCATGGCGCGAGCGTAACGAATCTGGATGTTGTCCGGGTGCTGCAGTAGCGCCTGCTCAATGGCCTCGGCGCTTTGCTGTTGCTGCCCCTGCTCCAGCAGCAGGTTGATTTCAATCATCCACAGTGCTTCGGAGCGCCCGGGGTTGGTTTGGCGTAATCGCTGTATGGCATCAACCGCTTGCTCGAGCTCGCCGGTTTCAGCCAACAAGGTGCTGGCTCTGGCTTGGGCGGGCAGGTAGTAGACGCCCTCGCCCACAGCTTGGTAGTAGTTAATCGCCTGTACACGTTGATTCTCATTGTCTGCCAGTTGGCCTAAATAATAGTTGGCTTCAGCGGCTTGCTGGCCGCGGTTCAGCAAAAAGGTCAGCTCTTTGCGGGCTATGTCTCCCTGCTGGTTTTCAATCGCCACCAGCGCGTGGGACAGGCGCAGTTCAGACATGTCCGGGTAGCGCGCAACCAGCCGCTCGAATTCGTCTTGCGCGGCTTGCAATTCGCCCTCATTAACCAGCATGCGGCCGTACAGAGCGCCCATTTGCCGGTTGCCGGGAAAGCGCCGGGTATTGGTCATCAGGTGGTCAAGCGCGGCGCGTTTCCGGTCGCTGCTGTACAATAGGTCGCCTTTTAAAATGATGGCCGGTTGGAACGTGGGGTGTTTTTTCAGCAGCGTTTGCAGTCGCGCCAGTGCCGGCTGCGGCATGTCGCGTATTTTCATCAATAGGGCAATACTGTATTCCAGCTCTGGACTGTCGCTGTGGCGCTCGGCCAAATTCAGATACAGCGACAACAATTGCTGCTGGCGCTCAGCCGGCAGGCTGCCTGCCATGGCTGCCAGGCTGTCAAGGTCGGCGTCTCCGCCGAGCTCCATAATTCGTTCCATGTGCACCAGTGCCAGTGCCAGATCATTACTTTTTACCGCCTGAATGGCGGCAGAACGGTGGGCCTCAATGCTGTCGGGTTCTACTTCCAGCCACAATTTCACCAGCTCCTGCTGGGCGTTGTCGCTGTTCAGGGATTGGGCGATGCGAGTTGCCCGCTCAATAACGCCGACATCACGGGAAACCTGGGCGGCCCGCACGTAGTGGCCCAAAGTGATATCATAGCGACCGCGCTGAGCGGCAATTTCTGCAGAGGTCAACAGGTAGAGGACCTCAGGCTCGAAATTCCCGTACACCGGCGTAGAGTCGGGCGCCACAGAGGCGGGCATAGAATTGGGTGCAGAGGCACTCGATTCGGCGACATCCACGTCTGGATTGACGTTATCAAAGCCCGAAAGGCTGCTGCAGCCCGAAATCGCCAGGCCCAGCAGGCCGGTGGCCAGAACACGATGAAGGTTGTGATGGCGAGTGGAAAGACGATTGCCATCAACTGCGCGGTAAAAAAGCCCGAAAAAGAATGTTTGCATGCAAAATTCCGTATGTTGAGCAGGCGTAAAACCCGATGTGGAGCGCCAAAACCGTATAATGGCATAACCGCCAGATGTTGCCTAACGTGTCCGCACTTGCCGCAGCGCAAGGCTTATGGGTGGCAGCGCGGCCTTCAGACCGTTAAAATACAGGTAATATTAAAATTTCATTAATCGCAAAGCGCGCAGGGTTGTTGAATTACAAAATGGCACTGGTAACGCTTGGTATTAATCATCGCACGGCGCCTGTAGCAATTCGCGAGCGGGTGGCGTTCACCCCTGAGCGCATGGCCGAGGCATTTGCCGAGCTGCGCGTGGCTGCCGGAGCAACCGAGGCGGCCATACTTTCGACCTGTAACCGCACCGAAATTTATCTCGCAGCTGATGAAGATTGTGCCCCGTTGATATTGCGCTGGTTGGCCGGTTTTCACAACGTTGATGCTGGCGATTTGGAAGACGTGATTTACGTGCATCACGATAGTGAGGCGGTGCGCCACCTGATGCGGGTAGCGGCCGGGCTGGATTCCATGGTTTTGGGAGAGCCGCAGATACTGGGTCAGCTTAAAGACGCCTATGCCCTGGCGCGGGAACACAAGTCCTGCGGCTCGTTTCTGGCGCGCCTGTTCGAGCACACTTTCTCGGTAGCCAAACGAGTTCGCACCCAAACCGCTATTGGCGAAAATCCGGTTTCTGTCGCCTACGCGGCGGTCAGCATGGCCAATCGCATTTTTGCCGATATGTCGCGCAACAAAGCGCTGCTGATCGGCGCCGGCAAAACCATCGAACTGGTTGCCCGCCACCTGGCAGACGCCGGCGTGAAAGATTTCCTGGTAGCCAACCGTACCCTGGAGCGGGCGCAAACGTTGGCGCAGGTCCACGGCGGTAAAGGCATATTGTTGTCTGGCATCGCCGAACACCTGCACGAAGTGGACATTATCATCTCGTCCACCGCCAGTCCGCTGCCCGTTCTTGGCAAAGGCACCGTGGAGCGGGCTCTGAAAAAGCGTAAGCACCAGCCCTTTTTCATGGTGGATATTGCCGTTCCGCGGGACATAGAACCGGAAGTGGCCGAACTCGACGACGTGTATCTTTACACCGTTGACGACCTGCGCCAGGTGATTGAAGAGAACATTCGCTCCCGTGAGGGTGCCGCCCGGGAAGCCGAAAACCTGATTGACCTGGGTGTGCAGGAATTTCTGAACCAGCTGCGCGCACTGGACGCCGTATTCACCTTGAAGCAATTCCGCCAGCGAGCCGAAGACCTGCGCGACGCCGAAACTGAAAAAGCGCTGCGCTCCTTACGCAACGGCGCCGACCCAGAAACCGTGGTGCGCAGCCTGGCTCGTGGTATTACCAACAAGTTGCTACACCAACCGTCAATTCAGGTACGCAAGGCCACTACGGCCGGGCGCACCGAGGTCACCGAATGGTTGCGGGAATTGCACCAGCTTGATGCAGAAGAAACCGACCATAAGACCCCCGTTGGAAAACTATGAAGCCGTCTATTCAGTCTCGCCTTGAACAGCTTGTTGAACGTTTTGAAGAAGTCAGTGCCTTGCTCAGCGATGCCGGCGTGATCGCCAATCAGAATAAATTTCGCGAGCTGTCCCGCGAATACGCCGAAATAGAGCCAGTGGTGCAGTGCTTCCAGGCCTGGCAGCACTCCCTTGTGGACATCAACGAAGCCCGAGAACTGTGCAAAGACGGCGACGCCGACATGCGTGAAATGGCGGAAGAAGAACTGCAAACTGCCCAGCAAGCCAGCGCAGAGCTGGACGCAGAGCTGCAGGGCCTGATGCTGCCAAAAGACCCGAACGACGGCAAAAACGTGTTTTTGGAAGTGCGCGCCGGCACCGGCGGCGACGAAGCTGCCATATTTGCCGGCGATCTGTTCCGCATGTACAGCCGTTTTGCCGAGCGCCGGCGCTGGCAGGTGGAAATTCTCAGCGCCAGTGAAGGCGAACACGGCGGTTACAAAGAAGTGATTGCCCGGGTGGCCGGCAGCGGCGTCTACGGCACGCTGAAATTTGAATCCGGTGTGCATCGCGTGCAACGGGTGCCGGAAACCGAATCCCAGGGCCGCATTCATACCTCGGCCTGCACTGTGGCTGTTATGCCTGAAGCCGACGAAGCCGAAGCTATAGAAATTAATAAGGGCGACTTGCGGGTAGACACCTTTCGCGCCTCTGGTGCAGGCGGCCAGCACGTTAACAAAACCGACTCTGCTATCCGTATTACCCATTTGCCAAGCGGATTGGTAGTGGAGTGCCAGGAAGAACGCTCGCAGCACAAGAACCGCGCTAAAGCCATGAGCCTGTTGGCGTCGCGACTGCAAAATATTGAAACCGACCGTGCCCACCAGAGCATGTCGGAAACCCGTAAAAGCCTGGTGGGCAGCGGCGATCGCTCCGAGCGCATTCGCACCTACAATTTTCCCCAAAGCCGGGTGACCGATCATCGCATCAACCTGACGCTGTACAAGCTGGATGAAGTGATTGCGGGCGATCTGGATTCGGTGGTCAAGCCACTGGTGCAAGAGCACCAGGCCGAGCTGCTGGCTGCGCTGGCCGATGACCGCTGATTCTACTGATGACCCGGGCACTTTTTATCCAGGCGCTTTCGGCCCCGCCACTTTTAATCCAGCCACCTTACGCTGTGACGAGTTGCTACGCGCCGCTGCGAGCCGCATCGGCAGTGATTCGCCCCAGCTAGACGCCGAGCTGTTACTGGCCCAGATAACCGGATGGTCCCGAACCCGCTTCCGCGCTTTTCCCGAACAACAGGTCAGCCGTGTGCAAGCGGCCGCGTTTGAGCAGCTTGTGGACAAGCGCGCGGCTGGCGAACCCGTTGCTTATGTGCTGGGACAGCAGGAGTTCTGGTCACTGCCGTTGCAGGTGAGCGCCGCCACGTTGATTCCACGGCCCGATACCGAATGTGTGGTCGAGCAGGCGCTGACCCTGGACTTGCCAGCCCGGGCGCGGGTTTTGGATTTGGGCACAGGTACCGGCGCCATTGCCCTGGCGCTGGCCAGCGAACGGCCTGATTGGGACATAACCGCCAGTGATTATATGGATGACGCTGTAGCCTTGGCGCAGAGCAACGCAGCGGCGCTGAACCTGCCAATTCAGGTGGTGAAAAGCCATTGGTTTGACCAGCTCGTGGCTGCCTGTGTTGATCAGGGTTTTGATTTGATTGTGTCGAACCCGCCTTATATTGCCAGCACCGACCATCATCTGAGTGAAGGCGACGTTCGTTTTGAGCCGGCTTCTGCGCTGGTATCGGGTGCCGATGGCCTGGATGACATCCGCCATATTGTGGCCGCCGCGCCCAGCTGGCTGAACGCTGGCGGTTGGCTGCTGCTAGAGCATGGTTATGATCAAGCGCAGGCGGTGCAGGCATTGCTTCAGCAACAGAGCTTTGACCAAGTACACAGCCGCCAGGATTACGGCCGTAATGATCGAATGACCCTTGGCCGGACACCCCACCCAAGGGACAGATTTCAAATCTGTCCCTGATCTGTCAACGGAGCCCATCATGCTAACTGACGACGAGCTGTTACGTTACAGCCGCCAGATTCTAATGCCGAATTTTGACATTGCCGGCCAGCAGGCGCTGAAATCCGCGCGCGTATTGATAGTTGGCTCCGGCGGCCTGGGCTGCCCCGTGGCGCTTTATCTTGGCGCAGCCGGAGTAGGACACCTGACCCTGGTAGACGACGACCATATTGAAGTAGCCAACTTGCAGCGCCAAATCGCCTTTGAAACTGCCCAGCTGGGTGAGTCCAAAGCCGAGCGGCTGGCCGATCGCATTCGCGGTATAAACCCATTAATAACGGTAGACGTGATTCGCCAGCGGCTGGACGGCGAAGATTTTGACGCGCCCGTGGCCCGAGCAAGCCTGGTGCTGGATTGCTGTGACAACTTCAACACCCGCTTTGCCCTGAACCGAGCCTGCGTGAAAGCCGGCGTACCGCTGGTGTCTGGTGCGGCCATTCGTGGCGAAGGTCAGATCAGCGTGTACGACAGCCGTCAGCCACAATCCCCTTGCTACCACTGCCTGTATTCTGAACAAGGTAATGAAGACCTGACTTGCTCCGAAGCCGGTGTAATCGCCCCGCTGGTTGGCATGGTCGGCGCTGCCCAAGCGATGGAAGCGATAAAAGTTATCAGCGGCGTGGGCAAAACCCTGGTCGGCCGCCTATTGATTGTTGACGCCTGGCGCATGGAATGGCGCGAAATGAAGCTGGCCAAAGACCCCGCTTGCCCGGTGTGCAGTAACAAATAGGGGACAGACTTCAAGTCTGTCCCCGGTTCCAATTCAGTCCCTCAGCGCCTGAAACCGCGCTATCGCCTCTTTCCGGCTTTCTTTCAAATCCACAATCGGCCTGGGATACCCCCCAGGTATTACCCCGCCTTTACCGGGGTTATGAACCCGCTTGCTGTCCAGCTTCGCCAATTCTGGCACCCAGTGGCGGATAAACTCGCCGTCTGAGTCAAATCGCTCACCTTGAGTCATAGGGTTGAATACCCGGAAGTAGGGTGATGCATCGGTGCCGGTAGACGCGCTCCACTGCCAGCCACCGTTGTTCGACGCCAGATAGCCATCCGCTAGTTTTGACATGAAATAGGCCTCGCCCCTACGCCAGTCAATAAAAAGATTCTTGGTCAAAAACATCGCGGCCACCATCCGCAGCCGGTTGTGCATCCAGCCGGTGGCATTAAGCTGGCGCATGGCGGCGTCTATCATCGGTATGCCTGTTCTACCATTTTTCCAAGCCTCAAAATGCTCGTCGGCCGTATTCCAGTGTAGAGCCTCGGTTTCGGGCTTGAACGCCCGGTGCATGCTCACCCGCGGGCAGTGGTAAAGAATGTGAATATAAAAGTCGCGCCAGGCCAGTTCGGTCACCCAGGTAAAAAAACCTTCCTCGGCGTTGGCCGCCTTGCCAAAAGAGCCGCCCATGGACTGTTTTAGTTGCCATGCTGCCTGCACACACTGGCGTCCAGACAGCGCGCCTATGGCCAGGTAAGGCGACAACTTGCTGGTGCCATCAATTGCAGGAAAGTCGCGGTCTTTTTTGTAATCACCCGCCCGCTCTTGCAAAAAATCCTGCAACGCATCGTGAGCGGCGTTTTCGCCCGTGGCTACCAGCGCCGGCGGCGCCTCGCCAAACAGCTTGTCTACTTCTTTTTTTAGAATCACGCTGCTGCTGTTTTTAACGTCGGCGCCTGTTATCGCTTCGCCCACTTTCTTCGGCACTGCTAACAAAGCCGGTTGCTGCTCTTCCTGCCAGCTGCGCCAGCGCCGGGAAAACGGCGTGAACACCGAATAGGGCTCGCTTTGTTGGGTCAGTACTTCGCCCACCGGCACGGCGGCCTGGTCGCGGTACTTGCTGGCTTTAACGCCAAGCGCGTCCAGCCGCGGCTTCAGAGCCTTGTCGCGGCGGCGCTCGTTCACGCCGTATTCTTCGTTAAAATGAACCTGGCTAATCTTGTGCTCGCGGCAAAAAATTTCCAGCGCGCCCAGTGATTGCTCAAAGTCTGTGGCGCGCAAAAAACTCAGGGCAATGCCCAGCTTGGCCAGTTCTTGGGCCAGCGCATCGGCGTGGTCTAGCATCAGGCTCACCTTGGCCGCCGACCAGTCGTGGCTGAGCCACTGCTCCGTTGTGATTATAAAGCAGGCTGCAACCAGCTCGCCGGATGATTGCGCAGCGCTCTGGCAGGCGGCGGCCAGGGCCGGATTGTCGGCGGCTCTAAGGTCGTTACGGAACCAGACCAGCTGAGTCATGATGTCTCCTGAGTATGGGTAAAAGGGGTTAAGCAGAGCGAACCATACGGGTAATTACACGCCGCACAGCCAATAAAATCACGCGCTTATCTATTCGCTGCTATTGTGGTATTGGATTATAGTGAGCGCAACATGGCGACTAACAAAACAGGAAGATAACCGGCGTATGAAACAGCCCGCAGAGCGCTCTCTAAAGCACTCTCCACAGCATTCTCCACAGCATTCTCTAGCTGCTGACCAGCGCTGGAAATCCAGCAACGATGACGGCTTGTGGGCCAGCCCGTACACCCTGAAATCTGGCGAAACCCAGCACCATAGCTTGGGCCACTCGCAAATCTGGGTGACCTTGCTGGACATGGAATGGCAAATACGTTCCCAGCAGGAGGAACAGCAGCAGGTGCCTAAAGACTGGAAACTGGTGACCGGCCACTCGCTGCCATCGTCAGACATTCCGGTGCAGCGTTTCATCCGTAACGGCGATGCTGAAATGGTGACCTATGTTCCCGCCATGGCGGACCGCCCAACGGTTATTCGGCCTTACCAACCACTCACCATAGCCGCCGATGGGCAGTGCGTTATCTATGTTGGCACCGCCCTGTGGATGAACGTGTGCATTGGCCCCAAACAGGTGTTGGTGGCAAGCATACCGCTGTCGGAGCCGTCGTTGACATGGGTCGGTAGCAACACCATGGAAGGCGAGCTGTGTTATTCCGCCCAAAGCTACGCCCGCCTGGCGTTAGACGCGGTGCCCAAACGCCCCTGGCGCGCTGTTACCCCCGTTAACATCCATAACCGGCGACCGCAGCCTTTGTTCGTAGAGCGCTTCAACCTGCCTACCCAGCTTCTATCGATTCACCGCAATCATCTTGGCCAGCTTTGGACGCCCGGGGTGAATGTGGAAGTAGACACCGACGTGACAGCCGCCAGTATGCGGGTAGACCCATCGCCCCCGCCGGCTGCCGGCCCCTGCGAGCCTCTGGGCCCGGCCCGGGAGCAAGTCAGCCGCGGGCGTTTTGTGCGCACTCTGGACCGGATATTTGGTTGACCTTTTATTTTGCTGACCTTCAATTTGGCATGATCTTTTATCTAATTGACCTTCTATTTGGTTAGCCTTCCATTTGAGTGGCATTTTATTTAGTTAGTTCAGACCAGGAGAAAACGTACCGTGTTAGAACAACTAAAACACATGGCTGCTAGCGTGATTGATGGCATTGCCTGGGGCCAATGGTTCAGTTCGCTGTTCCTGTTTGGCTTAGGCCTGCTATTGGCTACGTTTGCCGCCCGCAGTGTCGGGCGCTTTATGGCCAAACGTGCCTCGCGCCATCACACGGTGATGCTAAAGCGCCTGGTGTTTTATGTGATTGTGGTGATTTTCGCGGTGGCCGCCCTGCGTGAGGCGGGCTTTTCGCTGGATGTGGTGCTGGGGGCAGCCGGTATTTTAACCGTAGCCATCGGTTTTGCCTCGCAAACATCGGCCTCCAACATGATCAGCGGTTTGTTTTTGCTGGTGGAAAAGCCGTTTGAAATTGGCGACGTAATTGAGGCCGACGCCACCATTGGCGAGGTGGTCAGTATTGATATGCTGAGTGTAAAGCTGCGCACCCCAGACAACCTGTATGTACGCATTCCCAATGAAACCCTGATCAAAACCAAGGTGGTTAACCGCTTCCGCTTTCCCATTCGCCGGCTCGACCTGACGGTCGGCATTGCTTACGCTGAAGACGTAGAACGGGTAGAAAAACTGCTGTTGGCGCTGGCGGAAAAACACCCAACCTGCCTGAAAGAGCCCAACCCATTTGTGTTGGTGACCGGGTTTGGCCAGTCGTCGGTAGACGTTCAGTTTTCATTCTGGGTACCTAGAGAAAAACTGGCGGCCAGTCGCAGCAGTATGATGATTGCGGTTAAAAAAATGCTCGACCGGGAAAAAATTGAAATCCCGTTTCCCCATACCAGCATTTACGCCGGTAGCCACTCAGAACCTTTCCGTGTGCAGCTGATGGCGCCGCAAAATTTGCCAGACAAGGAACAGCCAGATGTCCACAAAGACAGCTGAAGACATAACAACAAATAAAGGCTCCACAACATCTGAAGGCTTAACACCAGCTAAAGGCTCCAAAACAGCCGAACAATCTACAGCAGTGCGCCTGGGTTGGCGCGAGTGGGTGGCTCTCCCCGATTTGGGCATTAGCCTGATTAAAGCCAAGGTAGACACCGGTGCGCGTACATCGTGCCTGCATACTTTCCGCACCGAGCCCTACACTGAAAACGGCGAGCGCCGGGTGAAGTTCTGGGTGCACCCAACACAGAATGACCTGCAAGAGGTGATTGAGTGCGACGCGCGGGTGCTGGATGAACGCAACGTGTCCGACTCCGGCGGCCACAAAGAATTGCGGCTGGTGGTTGAAGCCACCCTAGTGGTGGGCGACCAAAGCTGGCCCATAGAAATGACACTGACCAATCGGGACTCCATGCGTTTTCGTATGTTGATTGGCCGTACCGCCATGGCGGGCCGGGCCACCGTTTTCCCGGAAGCATCTTATCTGGCCGGGCAACCGGCATTGAGGAACGAATCATGAAAATTGCCGTGCTATCCCGTAACCGCAAATTGTATTCCACCCGCCGGCTGGTGGAGGAAGGAGTCAACCGCGGCCACGAGGTGCGGGTAATTGACTGCCTGCACTGCTCCATGAACATCACCTCGGCAAATCCTGCGATTCATTATCACCAACAAGTGCTGGAAGATTTTGATGTGGTTATTCCGCGTATTGGTGCGTCAGTCACCTTTTACGGCACCGCGGTATTGCGTCAGTTTGAAATGATGGGCACCTTTCCAGTCAACGAATCGGTTGCCATTACCCGCTCCCGCGACAAACTGCGCTCGCTGCAGCTGTTAGCCCGCAAAGGCGTTGGCATGCCAGTTACCGGTTTCGCCAACAAGCCCGATAGCGTTCCTGATCTGCTAAAAATGGTGGGCGGCGCCCCGGTGGTTATCAAATTGCTGCAAGGTACCCAAGGCATTGGCGTGGTGCTGGCGGAAACACGCACCGCTGCGGAAAGCGTTATTGAAGCGTTTATGGGCCTGAAAGCCGACATACTGGTGCAGGAATTCATCAAGGAAGCCGGCGGCGCCGACATTCGCTGTTTTGTAATAGGCGACAAAGTCATCGCCGCCATGAAGCGCCAGGGTGCTGACGGCGAATTCCGTTCCAATTTACACCGCGGCGGCACCGCCTCGCTGATTCGTATTACGCCGGAAGAGCGCCGCACCGCCATTACCGCGGCCAAGGCCATGGGCCTGAACGTGGCCGGTGTAGATCTTCTGCGTTCGTCCCGCGGGCCGCTGGTGATGGAAGTAAACTCCTCGCCAGGGCTTGAGGGCATTGAAAATGCCACAGGCAAAAACGTCGCCGGTTTGATCATGAGTTGGATTGAAAAAAATCAGGCCCCCAGCCGCACAAAAACCCGAGGCAGAGGATAACCGATGGCACGAGCTCCCTTTGAAATCGCCGGCATTCAGGTTCAACCGGGCACCCGTAAAACCATAGAAGTTCAGGTGGCCAAACTGTACACCCACACTCCGCTGCACATTCCGGTGGAAATCGTCCACGGCCGCCGTGACGGCCCGGTGCTGATGGTGTGTGGCGCCATTCACGGCGATGAAATCAACGGCGTGGAAATTGTGCGCCGGGTACTCACCAACACTGCGCTGCGCACATTGCGCGGTACCTTAGTAGCCGTGCCCATTGTTAACATCTTCGGCTTTGTGCAGCGCACCCGCTACCTGCCAGATCGCCGTGACTTAAACCGCTGTTTTCCCGGCAGCGAAAGCGGGTCTCTGGGCGGGCGTATTGCGTATCTGCTACGCACCCAGATTATGGAACATGTTACCCACATTATTGACCTGCACACCGGCGCCATACATCGCTTTAACCTGCCACAAATTCGCGCCGAACTGAAAACCCCTGAAACCGCCCGCATGGCGGAAGCTTTCGCTGCGCCAGTGATTATAGACGCCGGCCTGCGCGAGGGCAGCCTGCGCGCCTACGCCGATTCACAAAATATTCCAGTGATTACCTATGAGGGCGGCGAAGCCCTGCGCTTTGACGAAGTGGTCATCGCCAGCGGTGTTAAAGGCGTGATGCGGGTAATGCGGGAACTGGAAATGACGCCCGCTAAAAAGAGCGTAAAACCGCCGCGCAAACGCTCCGAAATTGCGGCCAGCTCCCAGTGGGTAAGAGCCGATACAGACGGCATAATGCGCCCGGTGGCCAAGCTTGGACAAAAGATTATTAAAGGTCAGAAACTGGCTATGGTTGCTGATCCTTTTGGAGCCTCGGAAACCGCCATCATTTCCCCCTGTTCCGGAATTGTGATTTGTGTGAATAACCTGCCGCTGGTGAACGAAGGCGAGGCGATTTATCACATTGCCCGTTTTGACGAGCTTGGCGAAGCCGAAAAAGCCATGGACTATTTCCGCGACAGCATGGAATCGGAAGTCAGCGAAGCGGTATTGCCGGTTCACCCCTGGGATGAACTGCAAAAACAGTAATGTCGCGGACTGCTGGCGGGTTGACTATAGTCAGATCAGGCAAACCCACGCCTAACCAGTGGGGATGAAAGTGAAAATCATACTTTTGACTGATAAGAACAGGAGAAGGCGTTGGTATAGTGTGATTCTGGTAGTTCTATCACAGCAAGAACACAATAATAAATGGAGTAGTCTCCCAATGATAAAAAACCAACACGCGCCGCGTATCTGGAAACGACTGCCGCTGGCGATTGCCATCGCGGCCGGCTTTTCCAGTTATGCCTCAGCTTATTCTTTTGATTCCGAGAAACTGGGCGGTGTAGAAGCTCAGTTCAATACCACACTCACAGCCGGCGCTACTTGGCGTACCGAGAGCCGTGACAAGGGTTTGGTAGGGCAGGGCAACGGCGGAACAGCTTCTTCGACCAACTACGACAACGGCAACCTGAACTTCGACAAGGGCGATACGGTTTCCAAACTTGTCAAAGGCAACAGCGAACTTTTCCTCAGTTACGATATAGGCAGCAGTGTGCTCACCCGCGTAGGTGCGCTGGTACGTGGCCGCTACTGGTACGATTTTGAACTGAAAGACGAAAACCGTCAGCATGTGCCACTAAGCTCGGATGGCAGAGACAACGCCTCCGGCGGTGAAATTCTAGACGCGTACGTGTTTACGGACTGGTATCTGGGCAACGTGCCGGTCAGCGCGCGCTACGGCAATCAGGTGGTCAGTTGGGGTGAGAGCACCTTTATTCCAGGTGGTATCAACACCATCAACCCTATTGATGTAAACGCTTTCCGTGCGCCAGGTGCCGAATTGAAAGATGCTCTGCTACCGGTAGAAATGTTCTACATTTCTGCGGGTATCACCGAAAACGTCACTATTGAAGGTTTTGTTCAGACCGACTGGGAGAAAACTCGTATTGATGACTGTGGCACCTTCTTCTCCACGGTGGATTTTGTGGCGGATGGTTGTGGGCCAATCAATCCGGTTGGCAGTCTCAGCGATGCCCAGAGTGCACAATTCGCCAGGGCCGGAGTTGTCATTCCCCGATTGGCGGATCGCGAACCGGATACTAAAGATCAGTTTGGCGTGGCATTGCGCTGGTATGTGCCAGCCCTGAACGATTCTGAAATTGGCCTTTATTACATCAAGTACAACAGCCGATTGCCGTATATTAGCGGTGTTGTTAACAGCAGTCCTGGCGGAAGTGGTAGCAGTCCGTCGTCACCAAACTTCCCTGATTTTCCTGATTACTTTATTGAGTATCCGGAAAATATTGACCTGTTTGGCATTAGTATCAACACGACCATACCGGGTGGCTGGTCGTTAGGCGCCGAGTACAGCTTCCGCAAAGACCTGCCTCTACAGTGGAATGCCTTTGAGCTAATCACTGCTGGTCTGCAAACTGGAACCAGCCTGCTGGAGCAGCGTCGCCGCGAGGAACTGGGGTTGGTTGGTGGCTCGATCGACGGGCTTGTCGCTTCTGGTAACGACCGTTACGACGTGTCCCAGGCCCAATTTACTTTGATTAAATTCTTTGACCAGGTCATGGGCGCCAGCCGCTTGTCGCTGATTGGCGAAGCCGGTGCCAACTGGGTCCACGACCTGCCAGGGTTTGACGAAGGCCGCTTCGGGCGCTCAGGCACTTACGGTATCGGTCCCACCTTAGTGGATACACCCTTTGGCCAGCTAGACCTGTGCGGTTCGGATGCAGTCCTTATAGGGCGTACGCCGTTGAACTCCAACACTGCCTACTGCGAAAACGAAGGCTTCACGACTGACTTCTCTTGGGGCTACCGCACCCGCCTGGTATGGGACTACCTGAACGCATTCTCTGGCGTGAATCTATACCCGCGCTTGGCCTGGAGCCACGATGTGAAAGGCTACGCCCCGCAACCTGGTGGCGCGTTTAACGAAGGTAACAAGTCTGTTGGCTTTGGCTTAGAGGCGGTGTATCAGAACAAGATCAGTGCTGATGTCAGCTACACCAACTACTTCGGCGGCAAACCTTATAACGAATTCAGAGACCGCGACTTCATCAGCGCGAGCGTTTCCTACTCGTTCTAATCCGGCTCTTATTCGTTTAGCGAGGTACTATTTATGAAATTGAACAAGAAACTACTGACCACCGGGATTCTTGCGGCATCGCTGTTCAGCATGAATGCTTTTGCCGCGGTGTCAGGCAGCGAGGCAGCCAAGCTGGGCGATACGCTGACCCTGATGGGCGCAGAGCAAGCTGGCAACGGCGGCGCTATTCCAGCTTTTGAGGGTGGCTTGACCACCCCACCGGCCGGCTACAAGAACGATGGCATCTACGTGAATCCGTTCCCGTCAGATGTGCCAGAATTCACCATCGACCGAAGCAACGTAGACCAGTACCGCGATAATTTGTCACCGGGCCAGGTGGCGATGATCGAAAAGTACGACGACTTCGTGATACCGGTGTACCAAACCCGCCGCACCATGGCGTACCCGCAAGCCGTGCAGGAGCAAACCCGCGCCAATGCCACCACGGTGGCATTGAAGGAAGGTGGTTCCGGGCTGGAAAATTACCAGGCCGGCACCCCCTTCCCAATGCCACAAAGTGGCGTGGAAGCATACTGGAACCACATCACCCGTTATCGCGGCGGCTCGGTGCTGCGTAACATTGGCCAGGTAACACCCACAGAAAGCGGCGATTTCAGCGTGGTGCGGTTTCAGGAAGAGCTGACCTACCGCACCTTCCTGGAAGACGCTAACCAAAACCCCGATCCCAACGTGCTGTTTTACTTCAAACAGGCCATTGTAGGGCCGGCTCGGCTGGCGGGTAATGTGCTGCTGGTGCACGAAACCATTGACCAGATTGCCGAACCCCGTCGCGCGTGGATTTACAACGCTGGCCAGCGTCGTGTTCGCCGTGCGCCTCAGGTAGCGTATGACGGCCCGGGCACCGCGGCCGACGGCATGCGTACCTCAGATAACCTGGACATGATGAACGGCGCCCCAGACCGCTACAACTGGGAGCTGGTGGGCAAGAAAGAAATGTACATTCCGTACAATTCCTACAAGCTGCTCGATCGTGACCTCAAGTACACCGATATCGTGCGGCCTGGCCATATCAACCAGGACCTGGCCCGTTATGAACTGCACCGGGTATGGCATGTGCGCGCTACTTTGAAGGAAGGCGAACGCCACATCTATGCCAAGCGCGACATCTACATTGACGAAGATTCCTGGCAGGCAGCGGTGATTGACCAGTACGACGGCCGCGGTGAGTTGTGGCGGGTGTCAGAAGCCCACGCTCTGCAGTTCTACGATCGCGATGTGCCCTGGTATGCCATTGAAACCATCTCTGATGTGCTTTCTGGCCGCTATCTGGTGTTGGGCCTGACGAACGAAGAAGCCAACCCGTACGAGTTTGGTATTCAACGGCAGTCCCGTGACTACACTCCGGCCGCGCTACGCAGGTCTGGTGTGCGCTAGTTCTTAAGACAGTAGATTGTAAAAAGTACTTTTTAAATCGAAAGTACTATTTTGAATAGAAAGTGCTTCTTTGAATAGAAAGCGCTTTTTTGAATCGAAAGTATCTGGAAATGAAATGGCGGGCCTTGGTGCCCGCCATTTTTATGCTAATCTCCGCTGTACCTTAATCGCGGTAGCTAAGCCGTCGATTATAATGCCACTTTTGGAATTTGCCGGTCAGCGCAGGGCTTTTGTTCGCCAAGCGCCGGTATCGACGGGGCAGTGCGTGAAACAAGTTGAACAGGGTAAGGCAGCAAACGACGAATTCCAGACCGCTAACAGCGCGCTTCAGCGTGGCGAGCGGGTACGTGAGCTCCTGCAGCAGCGGGTAAAACTGCCATTTGATGAAAAACATCTGCAAGGTTTGCTGGTTCGGCCGGAGTTAAATCAGGCGCTGATGGCCAACGTGGTGCCCGCCGGATTGCTGAACATTCACGGCCCTTGCGGCTATGGCAAATCGGCCGCCGCTACGCAGGCGTTGTTGGCGTCTGATTTCTCCCCCGCTCATATTCGCTGGTTAACCCTGAACGCTCAAGATAACGCCCCCGAGCGTTTTTTAATGCTTCTAGCGGTAGCGCTGAATCAGCCTGAACCTGCACACAGTGGAGCATTTGCCGACGGCTTACAGTGGTTGCTGGCGGCCATAGAGCGGCCCGACTCGGCCAAGCTTCTGCCTCAAGTGCTGGTGCTAGATAATCTGGATGCAATCAGCAACCCGGCGGCCTTGGCATTGTTACAACAACTGGTGGATAACCTGCCGGCACAATTGCGCATGCTGGGCATATCCCGCGGCCCGTTAGCCATCAGCACCCATTCCCTGGAGCTGCAAAACCGTTTTACCAGCCTCGGCCCGGATAGACTCGAATTCAGTCGCAGCGAAGTGTTTGAGTTTTTTGCCAGCGAACTGCAGCAACAACAGTTGACCACCGTTTCGGTAGACAATCTTTACAGTCTCACCGAAGGCTGGCCAACACCCTTGGGTCTTTATCGCGGTGAGCTGCGCAGTGGCCGCGAGCGCAAAGCCCTGCAAGACACCGCAAGTGTTCAGAGGTTTCTGGCGGATGCCGTTTTGGGCCACTACACAAACGCGCAGTTGTTGGCGTTACGGGCGCTGGCCGAGCTTGACGTGTTTTCTGACGAGTTATTCACTGCGCTGGCGGATACCACGACTGAGTTAGCCTCAGCACCGTTACAAACAGCGCCCTCGCAGATAACGCCTACAGCGATAACACTTGCACAAATAGTACCCTCACAGGCGGTTGAGCGCGGTTTGCCCGCAAAGCTGATGGCCGGCCGTGGCCGCTGGTATCGGCTGAATTCACTGCTGCTGGATTGGTTGCAAACTCCGGCGTTGAACGGCAGCGCTCAGCGAATGTTGCGGGTAAGTGAGTGGTTCGCCCAGCGTCGGCAGTACTCCGAAGGTTTGAAATACGCTCTGTTGTCCGCAGACGTGGCGCAGATTCGGCGCATGGCAGCGGAAGGCTCCGAAGCTCTGCTGCTGGGGCAAGATACTGCATCGCTATTACGCCTGCGGCGTAGCTTGCCGGCAACGGTGCTGGCCGCCAATCCGCGGCTGCGGTTGGTTTTTGGCTGGGTACACGCCATTGGCGGGCAATGTCGCCAGGCAACCGAGCTGGTTGAACAACTGGGCGAGGTGGAAACACATGATATTCCGCTTGGGCGAATTCAGGCCTTACAGGCGTTTATCGCTCGCGGCCAAGGCCAGGTAGAACCGGCCCTTGTGCTGGCCGAAGCCGCCCTGGAAGATTCGGAGTTATCCGTTCAGGGCCAGCTGGTTACTCAACTGGTGCGATCCAGCGCCTTGTGTGCCCTCGGCCGTTTCGCTGATGCCCGGCAGGCCAGCCGCGAAGCCGCGCGCCTGGCGCGACAGGCTGGCGACACCGGCTCCGAAGCCCTGGCGGTTTACGCCCATGCCCGCATTGAACTGAGCAAAGGCGAACTTCGCCATACCGAACATCTGCTGCGCAGCAGTCTGGACACGGCCATGCAAGAGTTGGCGCGGCCGGCGCGGGTAGGAGAAATCCGGCTACAGCTGAATCTCGCGCTGGTGCTATGGCACCAGGGTAGATATCCGGATGTAGATCGTGTTTTGGCCGTGTGCACCCGCCAGGCCGAACAAACCCGGGATCTGGGCCTGTTAATGGCCATGTGTTTACGGGTATTCATTTGTCGCAGCCAGAGCCATTTTGACGAAGCCTTTGCCTGGATTGCCCGCGCCGAACGCACCATGCAGTCATGGCAGGTCGACGGTGACCTTTACGTGCCGGTACTGGAAGCACTGAAAGCATCGTGCTGGCTGGCACAGCGCCAGACAGACAGAGCGGCCCAGGCGCTGGCCAAAATATTGCCTTATCGCCAAGCGGGCTATTCACCGGAACTCTTCCCCACCATGCCGGGGCTGATGGATTGCCTGCAAGTGCGCATTGCCATGGCCCGCGGGGAATATGGCGCGGCCAGAACCCAGCTGAATGGCCTGCGTGCCGGCTATCGCGATGCTATTCCCATGGGCGTAGACATGCACATGAACCTGCTAGACGCCGTGCTGCTTGCCCTGGAAAAAAGCCCGGCTCAAGCCGTCAAACGCCTGGTCAGTATTGTTGAGTTGGCGGCCAAAGAGCATTTCATTAGCCCGTTTAACGAGCTCAAACAAGAACTTGAGCCGCTTCTGCGGCAAACGTTTGAGCAGCTTCCAACCGGTGTTTTTACTGATGCCCTGGCAAAGCTGTTCGGCATCAAGGCTGCGACGAGGGTGATTGTGCCCCTGGCCGAGCCCATCAGCGAACGGGAAAAAGGCGTGCTGGAGTGCATTGCCCGCGGCCTGTCGAATCAGGAAGTCGCAGACAAACTGCACATTTCACTGCACACCGTTAAAACCCACGCCCGCCGAATAAACGCCAAGCTGGGTGTGAAATCCCGAACCCAAGCCATTGTCCGGGCCCGCGAATTGGGCGTACTCGAGACCTGAAACCCCGAACCGCACAGGGGGTCAGCGCCTTCATAGGCGCGGTGATAAAAGAGTACCGCCGCAAACATCACGAACTTTCTCATCATTTGAGCCCCCTGTTTGGATAGATAGCTCGCACGTCACCGGGTGCGGGTTTGAATGGGGAAAGTGGCCCTGCAATCGCGTAATGGGCTGAGTAGTGAATGTAGCGTTGGCGAAGCAGGGCTTCCTCTGCAGCAGACAGTCGCAGTGGTTGGCCTTCGTTGATGTGATGGGTTCCACGGCATTCAATGGTACACCCGCATCTTTCGCCAGCCGGTACATTTGCCGCAGAGCCACCCGAGAGTATTCGGCCTGTACGCGCCGGTCCAGCCAGAGTTGGAACTGCAGTTCGACTTCGCCTTCTTTCAGTCGACGCCGGTAGGCTTCTTCTATGGTAAGTGTGCCGCGCAGGTTATTTGGCCCCAACCAACTTGGTCAATCATCTGCCTGCGTTCCATCAGTACCATTGTGTACTCATAGCTGTCTCTGGGGTGGTGGCCGAGAAACCTACGGGGCAGGGCCGCCTGAATGTGTTCGTGGAAGTTATGAGGGTAGCCACCGCCAATATCGGAGTGGGCACCGGGCAGTACCCACTCGCCAAGATGTTCCGGCAGGCGACCATGAGGTTGCTCATGATGTATTCCTTCCATGGATGATAACCAGTTTTAATCCGAAAACTGGCTTGCTTTACGTTAACATTGCTTCTGGTTACCGGCGGTTTCTAGCGCGGCATCAGCTCATTAATATTGCGGGCGCTGGCCAGTTGTTGCAAGTGGGCCGGGGTGCGATCCTTCAAAATCTCAGCAAATGCCTGATCGTACACGGCCAGATTGTTATGGCGGATCATTGCCGTTATCTCGCCGACGTACTCTTCTCCGCGCTCGGAGTAAAGTTCGAGCCCTGCGGCCAGCTCCCTGCCAGACAGCGGCTCCTGTTGTTTGCGATCGGTCAGGCGAATATCCCGCAATGGCTGGTAGGCAGGGTGGCGGTTCAAATTCTGGATATAGGCCCGTACCGAACGATAGGGCGAAGAGAATTTGGCCACCTCGTGGCTGGCGCCCGATACCCGGCTAAGCGGAACCAAGCCGCAGCCAGCGGTGAAACACCATTGGCCGAAAAGATTGTTACCATCCACCGCAAAGCGCGACGTTCCCCAAGCGGACTCATTAGCCGCCTGGGCCATAATCAGCGATGGCGGTATTACGTCCAGGCGTCTTTTCAGCTTGGCAATCTGGGCCCTGCCCGCCGGCGCGAGATCTACCCGCAGGCGCTTGGCTTCGTTTTTCAGCCATTGTTTTTCTTTGCCGGTAAACTGGGACTTTGCAGCCAAAGCGTCTAGGTACTCGCGTTCCAACAAAATGCGGCTGTTGGCCAGCACAATGCGCGGGAACAGAAAATCAAAAAAAGCGGCTTTTTTTTCGTCAGTATCTGCGTAACCAGAAAAATCTGGCAAGGGCGCATTGGCCCAGCGGGGCAGCGCCGGTAGCGTGGCAAACGGAAATTCTTCGCCGGCGTTGTCACGGCTGCTGAGTGCGCTCGGTGACGGTTTATAAAATGCTCCAAACAAAGCACCGGCAATCAAAAATAGAATGAACGCCAGAGCATGACGCTTCTTGGCAGCGGGGGAAGGTGCGCCTGTGTTGACTGACATATCACCTCTGGGCTTTACAATAACCTTACGGGTTATTGTGATTAAATGATCAAAATAGCAGCAGATCAGCCAATATACAAAAATCCCCGGACCGCAGTACGCGGGCCGGGGATTCCTTCAGGCTCGGCAGCAAATTGATCAGAAGTACAATTTCATACCGGCCATAAGGCCTTCATCCAGGTTCAGATCGCCGCGGCCATCCAAATCTGTGTTCAGGTAGCGATAACCGCCAAACAGCTCTGCGTTACGAATCACACGGTAACTAACGCGGGCTTCAAGGCTGGTCATGTCATCGGAGTCGCCAAACGCCAGAATACTGGGTGCATAGTGCAGGCCGCCAGTGACAGACAAGCCCGGTACATTGGGAATATTCACCGTTGCATAGCCACCCAGCGCCAAAGCGCCGCCGTCTACCCGGTCATCGTCCCAACCGATCAAGCGCATACCAAGGCCTGCGGTGGTAGGCAGATTGCCAAGGGCTGTGCGGCCTTGGGCGTGAAAATCCACGTTGCCGATGTGGCGGCTGCCTTCGTGGTAGGTATAACCGGCGCCCAACTGCATGTCGTCGCGGCTGTCAAAGAAGTTCATCTGTGCCTTTGCGGAATCTGTGGTCAAGCTCAGGTCAACGTCGCTGGCCAGCGCAGGTGCTGCGCCCGTAGCAAGTGACAGGGCCATCAGGGAAATACGAGAGGCTTTCATAATGCTACCTTTTTGGTGATGAAAGAGTGATGAGCGGGTCATGAACGAAAGTGTAAGCTGCCGGCAATGGCGGAAGGCTCTTAAAGCGATGATAAAGCGCACGACGGTAACCCACAACTTAAAAGCCCGTAACCGCCGGGTATGAACGGTTTGCACAATCCACACTGTTTTTTTGCATATGGTTTGAAAACGGCTACAAACAGTACGCTCAGTGCCGGGTGTCGTCTTCCAACTGGTCCAGTTGATCCAGGTCTTCGGAGCTTACATTCTGTGCCGGTACTCCGTATTCCTCATTGGCCCAAGCGCCCAGGTCAATCAACTTGCAGCGGTGCGAACAGAATGGGCGATCCGGATTGGCATCGGTCCATTCCACGGTTTTACGGCAGGTGGGGCAGTCAACGTTCATAGCAACCTTTCTAATCTTTGGTGAAGTGAAAAATCTATCCAAGCACTTATGAAATAACAAACCAAGCGAAAATATTTTAACAAACCGTCAGCACTTCCACACGGCTGCCGGTTTCGTCGGTTACAAATCGAAAACGCACATTAACATTGTACAAATGCGCACCGTAAATTCGCTCTTCTTCACGGCCACGACGAAACGACGGGCGCGGATCGTAACTCACCACATCCTCAATCAGCGCGGCAAAATCCGGATATTTCTGTAAAGAATTCTCTGTACAAAGCTCGCCCAGCTGCTGCTGTGCCTCGGGTAAAAATACCACCGGCAAACGCTCCACCGGCGCCTCTTCGGCCCAACCCAGGTGCGCGCCGCTTATCGCGTCTGCAAATGGCAGATACGGTTTGATGTCCAGAATCGGCGTGCCTTCGATCAAATCGTGATCACTGATTTGTAACACCAGCTTGCCTTGCTTGCGCACCAGCCCGCGGTTACGCACTGCCGAAAGCCCCAGGCTGTTGGGGCGAAACGGCGAACGGCTGGCAAACACCCCAATCTTGCGGTTGCCTCCCAAACGGGGTGGCCGCACCACAGGCCGCCACTCGGCTCGCACCGCCTGATGAAACTGAAACGTCAGCCATAAATGGCTGGCGCTCTCCAAACCGCGAAAAGCATCCTCACGGTCAAACGGCGGCTGAATCAATAAGTCCGCGTGGGCATGGCGGGTTAAGCCCGGCTGCCGCGGCACGCCAAACTTGTCAGCAAAGCAGGAGCGAGTGATGGCAATCGGAGTCAGAGTCAGTGCTTCAGTGGCATCTTTCGCGTTATGGCGAGGCATAAGTGCTAGTTGCGCCGAACAATGTTGCCAGAAAAATACATTTCCAATCGCAAAATCAGTGAGCTGTCGTCTTTAAACGAATTATCCCGCGCAAACTGCAGCGCGGGAATAATCTCTCCGAACAGCCAGTCGCCGTACATACGGTAGCGCCAAGTCACGTCGGCAAAGACTTCGGTGGTGCGCCAGCCGGGCTGGCTTTCACCTAGCACGCCAACCCGGGGCGTAAGCACGGCACGGTTATTTAATCGCTTGCTAACGCTAAACACCTGGGCCGCCACAAATTCCCTGTCGTTGTGCACCCACTCAAGCTCAGACGAGTTTATAAACTCCCAGCCCTTACCTAAATCGTGCCGCGCCTCGAACCAGCTGCGCGAACCCCAACCGTTTTGATGGTAATAATAAAAACGCTGTTGAGCCAGCAAGCCCCAGTCGCCAGATGGCCACCAATTCTTGCGCACGGTGGCACGCCAGAATGCATCGGGGGGCAAGTGTAGGCGCGCGCCAAAATCATTGGAGAAATTAATCGAGTCACCCACTTGGCCCAAAAACCGGAGAGCGCCCGTGGTGCCGGTTGAAGAGCGTTCCGGTTCCGTAAGCTGCCGGTCGCGCTGCCGCTCTGCTAGCGGAATCAGCTCTTCGCTTTCGCTTTCGATCACCAGTCTCAGCTTTTTGCGGGCGGTGGGTATATCAACCCGGAAGCGCGCCTCTGGTTCAAAATCCAATACTGCTCCGGCACGGGTTTCGGTGGCAAAGCTTAGCCGCAAATAACTTTCGTTCAGCGGCAGGCTATGACGTTCTCCAGACAGGGTTCGGTCCGCCCATTGCCCCAAATGTTCCACACGCTCACCTTGAGTGCGCTCCTGCAACAGCACCCAGTTACTGAAGGTCATCCAATAGGAATCTTCCGGTTCGGCCCAATATTCCTCTGGCGCAAAGTCGTAAAAGTTGCTGGGTAACGACTGCGGGGCAAGGTGCTGTGGAATAGATCGCTGGTAGAACTGTATTGAAGGTTCGAGTGCATAGGCTGAGGGCGCTGTAAGCACTGCAGCAATAGTAAAGAAACCGGCGCCAAATATCTGACGCCGGTTAATGGCCAAATTCCACCAGCAGCGCATTGTGGGCGTCTCGCACTTGTTGGCGCACGTTGTCTTTGGTGCCGCCGTTATCAATAATCAGGTCGGCCTTATCAAGCCGCTGCTGGCGCGGAATCTGTGCGGCAATAATGCGTTCAACCTGGTCTCTGGGGTTGTTGTCCCGAGCCATGGTGCGCTGTATTTGCACGCTCTCTGGGCTGTCTATAACAATCACCCGCTCGGTAATGGTGTGCTGAATCGTTTCAAATAACAGCGGCGACACCAGCAGTACGTAGGGCAAGTCGTAATCGTCGGGCTTTAGCTGGCGTTCCAGTTCGGTGTGAATAATGGGGTGTATCAATTCTTCCAGCCACCTGCGCTCTTCGGCGTCGTCAAACACCAGCTTGCGCAAGGCTGCGCGATTCAGCGCCCCACCAGACATCAAAATGTCGTGACCAAAGTGCTCGGCAATCAGCTCCAGCGCTCGGGTGCCGGGTTCTACCACCTGGCGGGCGACATCGTCTGCGTCTACCCAATGCACGCCAAGGGCGCCAAAGAGGCTGGCAATCACTGATTTTCCTGATCCAATACCACCGGTCAGCCCCACAATTTTGGGTGCCATACGCGCGCCTACTCCTTATTTAGCCAAGTTCATATAACCAAATTTATAAACCAAGCCTATACACTAAGAAAACCGAACCACACACCCACAATTTCATCACCAAACCACAAACACATCAAGCCAGCCGTGGCCAAATAAGGCCCAAATGGAATGGGCACCTCTCGGCCCTGCTGTTTGAACACCATCAAGGCTATACCAACGGCTGCGCCTACAACAGAGGATAACAGAATAACCGCTGGCAATAACGTCCAACCCAGCCACGCGCCTAACGCTGCCAGCAGCTTGAAATCGCCGTAGCCCATGCCTTCCTTGCCGGTAACCAGCTTGAACAGCCAGTAAACCGACCAGAGTGCCAGGTAACCGACTACGGCGCCCCAGAATGCCTCATTAAAAGGCACCAGTTGGCCAAAGTAATTCACAATCAGCCCTAACCAAAGCAGGGGCAGAGTAATGGAGTCTGGCAACAGTTGAGTATCAAAATCAATCATCGTCAGCGCCACCAGCGCCCACACCAGCAATAGCGCCCAAAGCGCCGCAGGCGTTGGCCCCAGCAGGTACACGGTAAGTACCGAGAACACCGCTGTCGCTAACTCGATAATTGGGTAGCGCGCTGAAATCGGTTTGCTGCAACGGGCGCACTTGCCTTTCAACAGCAAGTAGCTGATAACCGGTATATTCTGCCAGGCGCGAATGCCGTGGCCGCAGTGGGGGCAGGTAGAGGCTGGCTTTGACAGGCTTAGCACCGTCGCCGGTTCCCGCTTGGCCTCTGGCACTTCCAGCAGCTCTTCACATTGGCAGCGCCACTCCTGCTGCATCATTGCCGGCAGGCGAAAAATAACCACGTTCAGAAAACTGCCAATGCACAAAGATAGAAAAGCAACCGTGCTGTACAGCAGCCAGGGTGTGTCCAAAAAGATGCTAAAACTCATCATGAATTAAACAACCTGGCCCATTTGGAAGATCGGTAGATACATGGCGATAATCAGGCCGCCCACCAGAATGCCCAGTACAACCATAATCATCGGCTCCATCAGCGCAGTCAGGTTGTCGACCATGTCATCCACTACTGCTTCGTAGTGCTCGGCCACTTTTTCCAGCATTTCGTCCAGGTTACCAGATTCCTCGCCAATGGCTGTTAGCTGAACCGCCATCACCGGAAACACGTTCTGCGCCCGCATAGAGGCTTGCAGTTGGGTACCGCTGGACACGTCATTGCGGATACGCATAACGGCATCGCGATATACCGCATTGCCCGTAGCGCCCGCAACGGATTCAAGGGCGTCTACAAGGGGAACACCGGCTGCAAAGGTTGTTGATAACACCCGGCCAAACTTGGCAACCGCAGATTTGTCCAAGATTTCACCCATAATGGGTACTTTTAAAATGTACTTATCAACAATGTCCGAGAATTTCTGTGACCGCAGTTTCGACTCTTTGAATAAAACAATGGCACCGATAATTCCCAGCATCACCACGAACCACCAAGTCTGCATCCATTCCGACAGGCGCACCACCATTTGAGTGAACACCGGCAGCTCTGCACCAAACCCGTTGAAAAGTTGTTCAAACTGCGGAACTACTTTTACGAGCAGAATTGCGGTGACAATAATAGCGACCACTACAACGGCGATAGGATAGGTCATCGCTTTTTTGACTTTTTTCTTCAGAATTTCTGTTTTTTCCATGTAGGTGGCAATACGGTCGAGCATCTTCTCGAGCGCACCGGCTTTTTCGCCGGAATCCACCAAGTTGCAGTACAGGTCGTCAAATTGACGGGGGTGTTTACGCAACGATCCGGCGAAACTGTTACCAGAGGCAATGTCATTCCGAACCGACATCACCAGTTCCTGTAGGCCTCTGTTTTCCAGGCCATCGGCCACGATATCAAAGCTTTGCACCAGGGGCACACCGGCTTTCATCATGGTGGCCAGTTGTCGGGTGAGCATGGCAATGTCAAAAGGCGTAATTTTTTTGCTGCCGCCGAACAAGGGTTTGGATTTCTTTTTCACCTTGTCTGGAACTATGCCCTGCTTGCGCAACTGGGCCTTGGCCAAAGCCAGGCTAACGCCAGGCATTTCACCCTTGGCTTTGTTGCCCCGGCGATCTTTGCCTTCCCAAACGTAAGATTCCAGTTTCTTCGCTTTCTGAGCCATGCTTAATCCTTGGTCACGCGGTTGGCTTCTTCAAGGCTGGTCACACCCTCAATCACTTTTAACAGGGCAGATTGGCGCAGGGTTCGGAAGCCTTCAGCCTGAGCTGCTTTTGCAATCTTGATAGAACTGGCCTCTTCCATAATCATGCTGGCCAGCTGCTCGGTTACTTTCACCACCTCGTAAATGCCGACACGGCCTTTATACCCATTAGTGCATTTATCACAGCCTTTCGGGTGGTACAACGTGAACCCTGTTTCAATTTGTTCAGTTGAGAACCCTTCGGCTAAAAGTACGTCTTTTGGGATGGCTCCAGCCTGTTTGCAGCTGCAAAGTCGCCGGCCCAGGCGCTGGGCAATAATCAGGCTAACAGACGTGGCAATGTTAAACGCCGGCACACCCATGTTCATCATACGGGTTAAGGTTTCGGCCGCGCTGTTGGTGTGCAGGGTGGATAACACAAGGTGACCGGTTTGTGCCGCTTTGATAGCAATGTTAGCGGTTTCCAGGTCTCGAATCTCGCCCACCATGATAACGTCAGGGTCTTGCCGCAAAAACGCCCGTAGCGCTTCGGCGAAGCCAAGCCCCACTTTGTTGTTCACGTTGACCTGATTCACGCCTTCCAGGTTAATTTCCGCCGGGTCTTCCGCGGTGGAAATATTGCGCTCGTCGGTGTTCAGAATGTTCAGGCCGGTATACAGCGACACGGTTTTACCGGAACCGGTGGGGCCCGTCACCAGAATCATGCCCTGTGGTTGCGCCAGGGCGTCCATATACAGCTTCTTCTGGTCTTCTTCATAGCCGAGGGCGTCAATGCCCAGCTTTGCCTGGCTGGGGTCCAGAATACGCAGCACGATTTTCTCGCCCCACAACGTGGGCAGGGTGTTCACCCGAAAGTCGATGGACTTGGTTTTGGACAGCCTCATTTTTATGCGGCCGTCTTGCGGCAAACGTCGCTCGGAAATGTCCAGCTGCGCCATGATCTTTATTCGCGCGGATATTTTCGGTGCCAGCTTTATAGAGGGTCGCGACATTTCTTTTAGAATGCCGTCAGTGCGAAAGCGTACGCGGTAGGTTTTCTCGTAAGGTTCAAAGTGAACGTCTGAAGAACCCCCGCGAATCGCATCTAGCAGCATTTTGTTCACATACTTTACGATGGGTGCATCGTCTACTTCGGCAACAACCACTGCACCGTCGTCTTCGTTTCCATCCGCGCCTTCTGTTTCGATACCTTCAAGGTCTGTATCGGCCAGGTCGCCCATGGAGCTTTCACTAGACGCCAAATACTTTTCGATAGCCGCGCGCAGCTTGGAATCGTCCACCAGAATTGCATCGGTGCTTAAGCCGGTATTGAACTTGATTTCGTCCAGAGCCTGAACGTTGGTGGGGTCGCTCACTGCAATAAACAGCCGGTTGCCACGCTTATACAGGGGCAGGGCGTTGTGCTTGCGCAGCAGTTTTTCGTCCACCAGCTTGTCGGGCATCATCTCCGGCAAAAACGCATCCAGGTCCAGCACTGAAATACCAAACTCCATGGCCGCCGAAAACGCCAACGCCGAGCTGTTTGCCAACTTGTGCTGAGTTAGGTAGGTAATCAGCGGAATACGGTTCTGAGAAGCCTGAAAAAAGGCGTCTTTGGCCGTGGATTCATCCAGCAAGCCGTCGCTTACAAAGCGCCGTGCCAGACCCGTTAAGGTGATGTTACTTGTGTTTATTGTCATAGATTAGGGCGCTGCAGCCTGACGGTTGGGGTGCGAGTAACGACGAGGCTTGAGTTTAGATGGGTGGGGGCGATTTGGAAAGCTTGGGGGTGTTTCCTCCAGTGCCTGTCTATGATCAGATCTATAAATGATTGATGGCCTGAGCACCGTTAAATTAATTCACAAAAATACGCTTGCGGCACGCCAGCCAGCCAAGCAGGATACCGTGGTGCGAAAACACGCCAAAACGGGCCTGGGGACTGTATGAAGAAAATTGCGATTGTGGGGCTGGGGTACGTTGGGCTGCCACTGGCCGCCGCCTTTGGTGCGAGCCGACCGGTGGTAGGCTTCGATATCAACAGCACCCGCGTGGAAGAGCTCAAAAGAGGGTTCGACCGAACACGGGAGGCTACTAAATCTGAACTCGATTCTGCCCCACTGCTGACGTTTACCAACACCGAGAAAGCAATAGCAGACTGTCAAATTTACATAGTGACCGTGCCCACACCGATAGACCAGTACAAAGCGCCTGACTTTACCCCGCTTATCACGGCCTGCGAAAGCGTAGGAAGCGTTTTGAAATCGGGTGACCTGGTCATTTTTGAATCAACGGTATTCCCCGGTACTACAGAAGAAGTATGCGTACCACGGCTTGAACACGTTTCTGGCCTGGTGTTTAACAAACACTTTTTCGCCGGTTACAGCCCCGAACGCATCAACCCCGGCGACAAAAAACATCGCCTAGCCGACATCGTTAAAATAACTGCAGGCTCTACCCCTGCGATCGCAGACGAAGTAGACGAGCTCTATGCAGCCATTGTGAAAGCGGGAACGCACAAAACTAGCTCCATTAAGGTCGCGGAAGCAGCGAAGGTCATCGAAAACACCCAGCGAGACCTGAACATAGCCCTAATGAACGAACTTTCCATGATCTTCGCCCGCTTAAAAATAGACACCCACGAAGTGCTTGCGGCAGCCGGGACAAAATGGAATTTCCTACCCTTTACGCCAGGCCTGGTTGGCGGGCACTGCATAGGCGTAGACCCTTACTACCTCACTCATAAAGCCCAGGCCATTGGCTACCACCCCGAAATCATATTGGCCGGGCGGCGCGTGAACGACAACATGGCACCCTATGCGGCAACTGAACTTATCAAAGCCATGATCAAAAAAGGCCACACCATAGCAAACTCCCGAATTCTCGTGCTGGGCCTCACCTTCAAAGAGAACTGCCCGGACCTGCGGAACACCAAAGTGATCGACGTGATTCGGGAACTTCGGGAATTCGGTTGCCAAGTCGATGTAAGCGACTGCTGGGCCGACAAACAAGAAACTCTGGACGAATACGGCATTACATTGATTGATCATCCGGGGGCAGGCCACTATAACGCGGTGATGCTGGCTGTGCCGCATTCGGAATACAGGGCTCTGACGGGTACTCAGCTGCGGGAATACACGATTGAGTCCGGGCTGATTTTTGATTTGAAAGGTATACTGCCTATTTGGGAGTCTGATTTCAGGCTCTGAGTAAAAGCCTGTGAAAGCTTTGCCACTGTTAACGTTCTGGTATCAAAAGTAAAAAATTATGACTCGCCCCTGCATATTGCTTATCACCCGCAACCTACCACCTTTGGTGGGGGGCATGGAACGTCTTAACTGGCATATGGCCGATGAACTGGCTAAACACGCCGAGCTACAAGTCGTTGGCCCCACCGGAGCGGCAAAATTAGCCCCGCCATCCGTAACGCTGACCGAAGCACCCCTTAAACCGCTGCCATTGTTCTTGCTGGTATCCTTTTTTAAGGGGCTATGGATCGTTTTTCGTAAAAAACCAGATGTCATTCTTGCGGGCAGCGGCCTGACCGCGCCCATTGCCTGGTTACTGAGTAAACTGTGTGGCGCGCGCTCTGCGGCCTATCTCCACGGTTTCGATATCACCGTCGACAATATTCTGTACCGAAAACTTTGGCGACCAACGTTCAAAAAACTGGACCACATCATTGTTAACAGCACCCCTACGCGAGAGCTGGCTGTGGCTGCCGGCGTAAGTCGAAACGAGATCCGGATTGTGCACCCCGGAGTTTCCCTGCCAGATGCACCCCAACCAGCAGAACGGATTTCAGCTTTCAAAGAGCAACACGGGCTATTAGGTAAAAAAATACTGCTCTCCGTGGGTCGTCTTACCACTCGCAAAGGCCTGAGGGAGTTTGTCGAAAAAGCCTTACCCTCAATTGTTCAGGCCGCGCCTGAAACAATTCTGGTAGTGATTGGAGAAGCACCCAAAAATTCATTGGGAGCCGGTATTCAAACTGTCGAAAGTATTAAGGCACAAGCAGGGAAGTCCGGCGTAGCCAACCACATCAAATTTCTGGGCGTTATTACAGACAAAGTTCTTTTAGCCACGGCTTACGAATCCGCTGATGTGCATGTGTTCCCAGTGCGGCACATTCCCGATGACCCTGAGGGCTTTGGAATGGTGGCTATTGAAGCAGCGGCCCATGGTGTTCCGACGGTTGCTTTTGCGACTGGTGGCGTTGTTGATGCTGTTAATAATAGCGTATCGGGATATTTGGTTGAAAAAAACAACTACTCAGAATTAAATCGGCAGATTATCAATAGCTTACAGAGACCATGGGAGGCCGCTTCTTTACAGGCGGTTGCCAAAGGGTTCACATGGGGGAGGTTCGGGGAGAGTTTATTTACAACACTGAAACCACAATAGGAAGCCTCGGTAAATATGGACTATAAGATTACGGCTTCACTATACTTACCTTCTAGTTCAAATTTATTTGGCCAGCTGCGAGATAACTGGCTCAATAGTTTGAACAAGCTCACTCCATTTGACTGGTGTAACATTCGCCACATAAGGTTTTTCAAGTTGAATAGCTATGGCCTCAATCAGGCTCTTAGCATTACTGGGTGCAAAAAGAATCTCAGGACTACCTTGCAGTGTTTGAGAAATTGTACCAGCTTTAGCGGCTACAATAGGCAAATCACAAGTTACCATTTCATATAGTTTTTGCGGAAAGCAGTATCTGCCAAACTCTGAGTCGTGTGCCGTAATGATCCCAGCATCAAGCGATTGGAACAGTTGTCCAACCTGTTTTTCCAGTAATTCACCAAGATATATAACACGAACTCCTTTGGGACAGGAAAGCCACTATCAATACGACAGCTAACACTAAGCACACATCGTCCATTTTTTCTATAAGGGGTGGTCAGTTAGCTCCTCTTGGCACAAGATGTAGTAATGGGAATATCTGCAACCGGAGCAATAATACGCCGTCCACTGGTGGCTGGACATGACTATCCGCGTACTTACCGGGAGTTCGTAGT
>Ga0314774_1000059_pt1 | contig 100519 bp, 86 predicted proteins | sample MetaGCBIA2018_FD_204515 | JGI IMG/M metagenome (GOLD analysis project Ga0314774, IMG submission 204515) | Cryopeg brine microbial communities from Beaufort Sea near Barrow, Alaska, United States - CBIA 2018 | ecosystem: Environmental > Aquatic > Marine > Coastal | place: USA: Alaska | collected... | reverse complement strand
GTTTGAAGATGGAAACCAGGGAATAAAGGAGTTGTATTTTTCATGGCTTATTATGCCATTTTGACTGTGCCTTTTGGCTTGTCTTTCCTATGCAAAACAAGCTTAACTTAGTGCCATTCGGGTCTGAGTTAAATTAATTTGATCAGGCCTGGCATGCCCTGTGGCTTTACAAAATCATGTGAGCGCAGGGCATGTCCTGCGGCTTTTAAAAAACATGTGAGCGCAGGGCATGTCCTGCGGCTTTTAAAAAACATGTGAGCGCAGGGTCAAATCAAAAATAACCCGCTGAAGAGCGGGTTTTTTATTGATGGAAATACGTAGCTTTACTTTATGATAGGAGGGTTTGCGAGTCCGGGGTCAGTGTAATAACAGACTGCTTTGTCCAAAACCTGACCAGGCCTGGTAGGTACTTTAGAAACAAAAAACCCGCTTTTTAGCGGGTTTTTTATTGATTTTATTACGTGTTTTTTTGTAATAAAAAGGTTAGCGTAACACGTGTAAAAAGTGCATGTGTTTATGATAGTTATCAACAATATCATTGATAATGGCGGCTTTTGACCAGCCCATTACATCGTAATCTTGTCCGCCTTCTCGTAAATGGATTTCAGCACGGTAATAATGGGCGCTTTCATCTATTTGGTCGGAAGGCTGTTCGATTTGTGAAAATTCTGGGCACAAATGAGCACGACTGCGAATTTCATAAATAAAGTCAACCTCTTCGCCATGGCGCACCACTAAACGTACACGATCGAGTTCATTTTCAACATCAACCACCAACTCTTGGGCGCGCAATTCTTCGGCGAGCTCTTGGCAGGCGGGTCTCGCAGTATTCTCAATAAAGCGACTCACGGCAGATTTGCTAGGGTAATCGACAATATTATGCAGACGTTCTTTCCAACTGCTGTCGTGATTGCCCGCTACAGGAGAGAGATTGACCTGCAAGCTGTCACGTTTAGCCATGTCGACTCGCAATGCCTTAATCAAGCCATAGGTGGCCAGTAGCAATATTATCGAAAATGGCATAGCACTGGCAATGGTCATGGTTTGCAGCGCACCTAAGCCACCGGCTAATAATAGAATGACAGCAATCAGCCCTACACCTACTACCCAGTACATACGTTGCCACATAGGCGTATCATCGCGCCCGTGAGAGCAGAGCATATTAACCACTAAGGCACCGGAATCGGCGGAGGTTACAAAAAAGATCACTACCATCACAATGGCAATAAACGACAAGACTTCACCGAATGGAAATTGGTCTAAGAACGCAAACAGGGCAATCGCCACATCGTTAGAGACGGCCTCACCGATACTGGCCTTAGAGTGGTTGAGTATCATATCAATCGCTGAGTTACCAAAAAAGGTGAACCACATCATACTAAAGCCGACTGGTACAAATAGCACCCCGGTTACAAATTGGCGAATACTGCGCCCACGTGAAACACGGGCAATAAACAAACCTACAAATGGTGCCCAAGCGAGCCACCAAGCCCAGTAGAAAATAGTCCAACCACCAATCCAGTCGGTTTTTTCATAGGCGAATAAATTGAAGGTAACGCGCACAATATCTGAAACATAAGCGCCGGTATTTTGTATTAAGGCTTGCAGTAAAAACACTGTAGGCCCCAAAACCAGCACCAACAAGGTTAATAATACCGCTAAACTCATATTAAGCTCTGATAAACGGCGAATCCCTTTGTCCAGACCGGTAGCGACAGAGACTGCGGCTAAAGCGGTCACCGCGGCAATCAGCAAGGCCTGCGTAATGACATCTACCGGCACGCCAAATAAGTAGTTTAAACCGGAGTTCATTTGCAGCACACCATACCCCAGCGAGGTGGCAATACCAAAAACGGTTCCAATCACTGCAAATACATCTACCGTATGGCCAATAGGGCCATAAATTCTTTCACCAATAATAGGATAGAGCGCTGAGCGCATGGTTAAAGGCAAGCCGTGACGATAACTAAAAAAGGCCAAAATAAGTGCCACAATGGCGTAAATAGCCCAGGCGTGTAAGCCCCAGTGAAAGAAGGTAATGCGCATTGCCTCACGGGCGGCCTCAATTGTGCCTGAGTCGGCCACAGGAGGTGCCAGAAAGTGCATTACCGGTTCGGCTACACCAAAAAACATTAGGCCAATCCCCATCCCGGCTGAGAACAGCATGGAAAACCAGGTAATATTTGAATAGTCAGGAGAGGAATGGTCTGGTCCAAGCTTAATCTCGCCGTAGCGTGACAGCCCTAAAAATATAACGGTGATTAAAATAATGGCCACCGTTAAAATGTAAAACCAACCGAAGGTCTCAACTAAAAATGATTGCATCACGTTAATGTTGCTACTGGCATTATCGGGCCACACGCCGGCATAGATAAGCAGTAAAACAATAATCACGGAGGCGCTGTAAAACACCGGCGGATTAAGTTTTGCGGGAGTTTTTTCTTGGGTTTCACTCATTTTATTCTACCTCTCTACTGAGTTAACTTCTGTTTTCGTTAAATCGTCTTTGGTTAAACGGTCATTCTGTTGTGATAAAAAAAAGATTGTCATTGGTGGAAGCTGGAGAAAATTTAATTTTTTCAATCTCGCCCATTCAATCTGATTAGACAATCGCAATATGGACTTAGAAGTACCAGTCCATAGAGAGATAGAGCGCGCTAAACTCATAGTCGTCGTACGCCACATCTCCATAACGGTCAATATAACCATTTGGAGTTAAATATTCGCATAATTACACCACGCACCCAGCGTAATCGGTTGCGACGCCGTCGCTGGTGGGGAAAGGCTGGCTAATAAAATTGCGCCCAAGGCACTGGACAAAAAGGGGGTGTTTGTCATAAGTAGGTGCTCCTGGTTTCGTTTTGGGCGGACGTTAACAAAATTGATTAATTGTTTCAAGTTAGTGAATCAAAATAACGGGGGTCAGAGCCCTTTTTTGGTGCTTTGAGCGGGGTCATAACAGGGGGAGGATAATAATATTTCGATAGGTGAATTTTTCATGATGTATGTCCTTAAAAAGTAAAATAGTTTTTTAAGTGGTAAGAAAATAATAGCACTTTTTCAATAAAGTATGAAATTTATATTTTTTTGGAAAGAAAAGGGGGCGTAGCCCTTTAATACAAACTTCTCCCTAAAGAAGGGGGGGGTCAAGAAATGGGATTAGAGTGAAATCAAAACAATCTAACCAGGCCTGGTCAAATCAAAAAATCGCTTTTCAACGGGTGTTTTATTGATGGTAAAGAGGACGTTACCCTTGAATGCTTAACTTCTCCCTACACTAGAGCTCTTGGGATGTGAAATCACGATTTCTTACAGAGTGGCAGATTCCTGCGTTATTTCTTCATTTCATTGTTTGTTTTAGCTTGAACTTTAAAACCTACCAGGCCTGGGTAGATGTTAATAACATCCGTTTTGATAAGATTCAGACTCAAGTTTATAGTATAAAATTTGACTTTAGCAATGATTGACATACGTAGTCTAACTAGTTTAGGATGTTTAATTATCGTTATCCAATCTAGCATCGGTTACGGAGTTTAACTGTGGCCTGATTGGCGAATAAATATATATTCAACTGGAGAAAATAATGTCAGATAAAGATTACCAAGAGCCAATGGAAGAATTAACTGATGAGACACGAGATATGCATCGAGCAATCATTTCATTAATTGAGGAATTAGAAGCGGTTGATTCTTATAATCAAAGAGTTGATGTGTGTAAAGATGATGAACTAAGAGCAATACTTGTTCACAACCGAGATGAAGAAAAAGAACATGCAGCAATGATTTTAGAGTGGATAAGAAGAAAAGATTCAGCTATGGATAAAGAATTAAAAGACTATTTATTTACCAAAAAAGCAATCGCACATAAATAGACAGTGCTTAATAAAACCATTCAACCTGGGCGGCGCTAACAGATGCGCCGTCCTTTAATAACAACGTTTAGCGTCCAACATCAATTCGATGTGTAATTGTGTATCACATACCTCACTCAAGCAGCAAAGCTCCTTTTCCTAGATTATATCGATCATTCTGATCTTGAAAAAAGAGTGCAGAGTCCTTTTTAAAAATAATTTTACTGGAAGAATTCTCAGCATAATTAGGTCAGGGAAAAAGTGACACTACCCTTTTATTTCAGCGTTAACTGGCATGGTTATTTTCCAGGAAAAATCGGCTGTAATTTGCAGTCAAGTAAGACTAATTGCTTGTTTTATATAAGTGAGTTAGGATAAAAAGATGTACATTAAAATGTATCAAAATTAATTAAGTTGAGGTATTTAATATGCGCACAAAAATACTTGTAGTAAGCCTATTTACGTTCTTAATGGTCGGTTGTGCCAGCAATCCCAACAGTTCGCTCGCAATGCAATGCGACAACGGCCTGGAAACGGCCTATAAAGAACTCGATTTTGCCAAGACCAACGGCTTCGATGGAACGGTGGAGTACACCAAAGCCGCAAGCCTGTTAGGCGCCGCAAAAGTCCAACAACAATTCGGCAAATATCCAAACTGCATCGATAAGGTTGAGCACGCCCGCGCTTTTATCAAAGCATCACAGCGTTAGGCCGTTACAATCCTATCAAGAGTCCGCTTATTTTAACGGCGAATCCAAAAAACTATACGCTATGGCATTAATCACAATCACCCCAGTTTCTCATGGCATTTGCCATCTCTAGAGGAAAGGGGGACGTTACTCTTTAATAAAAAAGTCTGGTAAATAGCCCATTCCTAGTCCAAATATTTGAGATTGGCGTTTAGTTTCCATGCTAGAGACAGTCATCGTTTTTTGGCGTTGTAATACAGCGGCACTTCTGGTGGGAAGCGTGCGTGCCGAATTGGCTACAACAATCATGACTTATTGCATCATTTGTGATTCGGTAATAGGTTGTTCTATCTGCGCAAATGGAACCGCAAAGATAAATTCCATTTCACGATAAGGCTGGGTTCTCAGACCACCGACAGAGTGCATATCACCTGAAGCGCCAATTACTAAGTCACTACGTCCTGAGATAAGAGAGTCTAAGTGCCGCCAAGCACTTCTTCGGTTAACTTAAGATCGGTGTGAGGAGCAATGGTCATAAATTTTTGGCAATAGCATCTAAAACTAATAAGCTATCGAGAGGTAAGGGGTGTCGCATAAAATTCTTCTTCAAATAATTTGAATGAATGGTTCAGTAAGTTTCGATATCAATCAATTTTAAATGAAAATACAATGGGTTTAGCCGTTAAATAAGTTGAATTGTTATGAATAATTTTAAAAATACAACTGGCAATTACGGCTGGGGTACGATTGTGCTGCATTGGATTTTAGCAATTTTGATTATAGGCACTTGGGCATTGGGCAAGTATATGGTGGGGTTGGACTACTACGACAGTCTTTATCATCAAGCGCCTGAATGGCACAAAATGATTGGAGTGTTTATCGCAGCTTTAATGGCTTTTCGATTTTTTTGGCGACAGATTAATCCATTGCCAAAACCATTAAAACAGCACAGTGCTTGGCAAAAAAGTTTGGCCTATATAACGCAACTAAGTTTTTATGGCTTGTTATTGCTCATTGTCGTGACGGGTTATTTGATGTCTACCGCGGAAGGGGTGGGCATTGTTCTATTTGCAGGATTTGAACTCCCTGCTATTTTTCCAGAATTTATTGAGAATCAGGAAGACGTTATGGGCGAATGGCATGAATTATTAACGAACCTATTTTTAGGATTATTGATTTTGCACATAACAGGGGCATTAAAGCACCACTTTTTAGATAAAGATAACACTCTTAAAAACATGATTAAACCAGGAGAGACATTATGATAACTATGAAACCAATCAAAACAGCATTACTTGTCAGTCTATTTAGTTTGAGTATTGGGATGAGTAGTACGAGCTATGCCGATCAATATGTCATTGACACCAAAGACATGCACGCAGCGATAGAGTTTAAAATTAGCCATTTAGGAATTTCATTTTTAAAAGGCCAGTTTCGCCAATTTTCAGGAAATTTTTATTATGATCCTGCTAAACCTCAAGAGAATAAAGTGTACGTGAAAATTGATGTTACCTCTTTAGACACCAATCATGCAGAGCGGAATAAGCATCTAAAAAGTGATGATTTTTTTGATACTAAGAAATATCCAACCGCTGAATTTGTCAGCACAAGTTATACCCCCATTGACGATACAAAGGGTGTGATGCACGGTAACTTTACACTGCGTGGCATTTCAAAACCCGTCGACATTCAGGTAACTCATATTGGTGGCGGCAAGGATCCTTGGGGTGGTTTTAGACAAGGGTTCGAAGGTTCTACTACGCTGCATTTAAGCGATTTTAATATGAAGGGCGCAGCAATGCTTGGGCCTGTTTCTGAAGAAGTGCAAGTAATGCTTTATATTGAAGGTATTAAGCAATAAATCAGTGGTTTCGTTTAAAGAATCCAACAATCGACCATAAATCCTAAAGCTATTTTATCTATTAGTGCATATGGACAGACGAATGAAAAAAGAAAAAACAAAAAGGGCAGAGCCCTTTTTTGGATAAGTTGTAAAAGGGGACGATAGCCTTTAACTCCTAACTTCTCTCTATGCTGTTGCCTTTAGGGTATAAAATCACAATTTATTGCTGTAGGGGAAATGGAAACTATCCTTAAATTTAGAACCTCATGTATTTATTCTTTTTAAAACCTACCAGACCTGGTAGGTTTTAAAATATAGAAGCCCGCGTTATGCGGGTTTTTTATTGTCTTAATAATGCGGTTTTTGAAAGGCTGTTGGAAAGTTTTAATTGTTGTAAATTGAGTTAATTTTACTTTAATGCTATTTTTAAAGATCAGAATTTCCTATATTATGGAGATGAGTGATCAATAGTTAGTGTTGCGCATATTTTACTGTTCCTGATCCATTGCTTGCCCCAGTATTTTATTGACTAAAAGTGGCGAACAAGAGACAAGATATCGTTAATCTGGCTGTTGCACCCACTAGCGTTATTCATATAAGGAAATCATAATTATGAAGTATGTCGAAATAATTGCCAAGGAAGGCAGTTCAGACAGTGTTTTGAAGATAGCCCAAAATGAGAAGGCGCAAGATTTTCGGTTTGGTGTCAGTGAAGAGGACGGCATGCAGCAAATGCGAATGCTGGTAAGCGATGACAAGCTCCAGGAGGTACTGGACGCTCTGCAGAATCTTTTGGACTCTCAGCCAGCCAGTCGCATTGTGGTCCTCCCCGTAGATGTATCACTCCCCAAACCGGACGAAGAGGAACGCAAAGAAGAAGATGCGGCCACCGAAGCGCGAGAAGCGCTCTACGAAGGGGTTCAGAAAGGAGTGCAGCTTGACGTGAATTTTTTTGTATTGGTTGCGTTATCGTCATTGGTCGCTGCAATAGGTCTTATTACAAACAACGTCGCTGTCGTGATCGGCGCGATGGTGATCGCACCGTTGCTGGCGCCAAATCTTGCATTAAGTCTTGGGACTGCAATGGGTGACTTAACCCTGATTCGAAAAGCGGTGCAAAACCTTGTTGTTGGAATACTCCTGGCCGTAGCCGTGGCTGCTGGTTTGGGGATGTTCTGGTCTTTTGACCTAACGAACCATGAGCTTATATTGCGCACCACGGTTGGCCTCGATTCCGCCATTCTGGCTCTGGCATCGGGCGCTGCCGCGGCATTGTCCCTGACAACGGGTTTGTCAAGCGTGCTGGTAGGCGTAATGGTCGCCGTAGCATTACTTCCACCAGCCGCGGCATTGGGATTGACGCTGGGGGCTGGAAATTTCAGTCTCGCTACTGGTGCTGGATTACTGCTGCTAGTGAACGTGGTATGTGTCAACTTGGCCAGCAAGATTGTTTTCGATATCAAAGGTATTCGTCCATTTGACTTGCAGGAGAAAGAGAAACTCAAACGTGCGAAGATCGTATACATTGTGGGATGGCTTGTGACCTTGCTTTTACTTATAGGGCTCATTTATGTTCGCCGTTCATTAACCGACCTGCCTTAAAAAGGGTTATTGTCTAATTATGCTTAGGAATAAGTGATATGAAATCCTTTTTGGCACTGTTTCTTTTAAGCCGTTTTAGTGGTATTCCAGTGACTCAGGAGAGAGTGCCAAGTGCCGAATTGAACGCACAAAACGAAATATCTGTTTGCTACGATTACAGTTGCAAGCATGTGAGCCAAGTATAGCTAAAAGGCTCAGAATGGGATGGGATCACTCAATTATTCGACGACAAGAATCAAACATCTCAAGTTGAACGTCAAATAATTGCCAAAGCGATCGCTTTGATGGAGCAACTCACAGGAAAAGTTGTAGGAACTTTGAATGATCAAGCCGGAAATTCAGGCACTGGTGAACCGGGTCAAATGGACTGTATCGATGAATCTATAAACACAACAGCCTACCTTAGGCTCTTTGAAAATAAAGGCTGGATAAAATGGCATCAAGTATAAGATAGAATAAGGCGTAATCCTTTCTTGTTTGATATCCATTGTAACGGATAAACAAAGCAACCAACTCTACGCCATTGACTCCTGGTTTAGAGAGAATGGCAAAGAGCTGGTTATTATAAAATTAGAGGAGTGGCAGGCTAAGAAAGAAGAACTCTGATTAGAAATAAGGGTCTCAGAGTCAAATTAAAGCAATCTGACCCTACGCCCACATGGTTTTGTAAAGCCGCAGGACATGCCTGGCCTGGTGAGATAGTCGTTAAAACCCGCATTATGCGGGCTTTTTTATGGTTTTTAGTATTGGTCATTTAATGAAATGGTTGGACCAAATACTTCGTAGTGTAAATTATCTTCCGAATGGCCTAATTCAGAGCATAGCTTATTGACTGCGCCCATAAAGTTTTTGGGACCACAGAAATAAATGTCGGCTGCTGATGTTGGTAACCATTTTTTCATGACATTTTTATCCAAATAGCCTTTATGGTCAGCACCCTCATCCGTTTCGTAGGTAACGTAATAGTTAAAACCATGTTCTTTTTGTAAGGACACTAAATTATCCGCCATAATTTGGCTTGATTGATCTTTACTGCATTGAATAAAGGTTAGTTTATTGGCTGGCGTCTGTTTTAACTGGTCTAAGAGCATGCTTAAAACAGGCGTTATGCCAACTCCACCGGCAATAAATACTTTATCAAGATCATTGTCTTTTAAGACAAAGTCTCCAGCCGGCGGCTGTATCCAAAGGCTGTCACCTATTTGTGCTTTATGCAGGTAGTTTGAAACAATTCCCGGTAGGTTTTTATTGAACGCTTCTGATTTAATCGTAATGCGAAAGTAGTTGTCTCCTGGCGCATTTGAGAGTGAATATTGGCGAATTTCTTCGTAGTCATTTTCGTCGGGCTTAACCTTAACGCCAATGTATTGCCCAGCTTGGAACGTCGGTAGGCTTTGATTATCTTTGGGGAATAGATAAAACGATTGAACGCCTTGAGCTTCTATTTGAGTGTCCGTAATGACAAACTCTTTAAACCCACGCCAGCCACCTGGTTTTTGCTCATTGTCAGAGTATATTTTTTCTTCCGTATCGACAAATATTTTGGCTAAAAAGCCATAGGCTTCTTGCCATGCTTCAATAATTGGATCGTCTGCTGCAAGAGATAAGTGATCCTGAACAGCCTCAAGTAAATACTTACCAACAATAGGGTAGTGTTCTGGTTGAATTTGCAAACTAGCATGCTTATTAGCAATGCGGCTGACCATTGGCCCCAGTGCTTCCAGTTGATCGATGTGGCTAGCATACATAAAGACGGAGGTTGCCAAGGCCTTTGATTGCTCGCCTTTTGCTTGGTTGGCCATATTAAAGGTATTTTGCAGTTCGGGGTGGTTGGCAAACAGTTTTTGGTAGAACAAAGTGGTAATGGCTTCTCCATGCTCAGCAAGGACGGGCGCGGTTTCTTTAACCGTTTTAATAACGTCTTCAGATAACATAATGTACAAGTTCCTTTTAGGATGATAGTTTTGTTGAGGATTATAACATTCATATAAGATGAATCTTTAATGATTCATATTATTTGCATATATGTATAGATGTCAAATATAATAAGTCCCTATATCAGGAGGGGATATGCAGTTAACTAAACATACGGACTTTGCGTTTCGTGTATTGATCTATCTAGGATCACAAGAAACCGATGAGTTATCTAATATACAAGCGATAGCAGAAAAATTTGATATGTCGCGTAGTCACGTTATGAAAATTGTGCAAAAGTTAGTTGCCCATGGAGTCATTAAATCTGTACGTGGTCAAAGCGGGGGAATTGTATTAGCGCAACCGATGCATGCCATTAATCTACGCAAGATCGTGGAGCTTATGGAGCAGACATTAAATCCAGTAAATTGTGATGAGCCTGTCTGTTTAATTAATAAAAGTTGTCAATTAAAGAGTGTTCTGCAAGGTGCGCAGTTAACGTTTTTGAACCATTTGGAAAAATTTACGCTTGCGGATATAGTGACTCCTGCTGTGCGTACGGAAGTGTTTTGGGATGCTTAGAGCTAGTGACAAGAAGGGTGCTACTTTTTTATTTCAGGACTCATTGTATTCAGAGTCAAATTAAAGCAATCTGACCCTACGCTCACATGGTTTTGTAAAGCCGCAGGACATGCCCTGCGCCCACATGTTTTTTAAAAGCCGCAGGACATGCCAGGCCTGGTCGTTTTAACGGTTGTTTACAGTGGATTATGAGATAAAAAAAGGACAGTTTGTTAAAACACTGTCCTTTTTTTGTGGTCTTTAAGGTTGGTAACGTTTAGCTTTGGACAGCCTTTAAGTCAAAACGATCTAGGTTCATGACTTTGTTCCAGGTGGCAATGAAATCCTGAACGAATTTCTCTTGCCCATCTGCACAGGCATAGACTTCAGCTACGGCTCGTAATTCAGAATTTGAACCAAAGATGAGATCAACTCGAGTCGCCGTCCATTTCACTTTGCCAGTAAGACTATCACGACCTTCAAATAAAGTTTCTTCATCTGAAGTCGCTTTCCATTCAGTGTTCATATCCAATAGGTTGACAAAAAAGTCATTGGTTAGAGTCCCGGGACGATCCGTAAAGACACCGTGCTGAGTTTGCGAAAAATTGGTCTCCATTACACGCATGCCACCGACCAATACCGTCATTTCCGGTGCTGTGAGGGTGAGTAGTTGTGCTTTATCAACCAACAGTTCTTCAGCAGAAACCGTATATTGTTTTTTCTGATAGTTACGGAATCCATCAGCGATCGGTTCCAAAACGTCAAAAGACTCTATATCGGTTTGCGCTTGAGAGGTATCCATACGTCCTGGTGTAAATGGAACAGCCACTTCATAACCCGCATTTTTGGCGGCTTGTTCAATACCTGCACAGCCCGCCAGCACAATTAAATCTGCCAACGAAACCCGTTTGCCGCCACTTTTGAAATCGCTTTGAATCTCTTCAACTCTTTGCAGTACTTTGGCCAGTTGTGCAGGTTGATTGACCTCCCAGTCTTTCTGCGGTGCGAGACGAATGCGCGCACCATTGGCGCCACCGCGCATATCCGAGCCTCGGAAAATGGAAGCAGACGCCCAAGCGGTTGAAACCATTTCAGACACCGACAGTCCACAATTGAGCAGTTTTGCTTTGAGCTCGGTTATGTCAGCTACATTGATTAATGGATGATCCACTTCAGGAGTGGGGTCTTGCCAAATCAATTCTTCCGCAGGGACTTCGTCACCGAGGTAGCGTACTCGTGGTCCCATGTCTCGGTGAGTAAGTTTGAACCAGGCGCGAGCGAAGGCATCAGCAAACAGCTCTGGGTTTTCGTGGAAATTCTTAGCGATCGGGGCATAGATTGGATCCAGTCGCATAGACATATCGGCGGTGGTCATAATAATCGGCACACGTTTTGATGCATCGTCAGCGGCGGGTGCCTGGTTTTTGCTGGTGGTTTCTGCGGGTGTCCATTGCCAAGCGTCTGCGGGGCTTTTGGTCAGCTCCCACTCATTGCCAAACAGCATATCCAGATAGCTGTTATCCCATTTTGTAGGCGTGGGTGTCCAAGCGCCTTCGATACCGCTGCTGATGGTGTCGCCTGCTTTACCACTGCCATAGCTGCTTTTCCAGCCAAGACCTTGTTGTGCAATACTTGCGGCTTCTGGTTCTGGGCCAACCTGTTCAGCATCGCCAGCACCATGACATTTACCAAATGTGTGTCCACCACAGGTTAGGGCGACCGTCTCTTCATCGTTCATGGCCATACGTGCGAAAGTTTCGCGCACATCTTGACCGGAACCGATGGGATCAGGTTCGCCATTGGGCCCTTCAGGGTTGACATAAATCAAGCCCATTTGTACGGCGGCTAAAGGGTCTTCAAGTTCGCGATCGCCGCTGTAACGTTTGTCGTCCAACCAGATTTTTTCAGTACCCCAGTAAACGTCCTCTTCAGGTTCCCAAATATCGACACGACCACCCGCAAAACCAAATGTTTTAAAACCCATGGACTCGAGTGCGACATTGCCTGTCAGTACCATTAGATCCGCCCAAGAAATTTTGTTGCCATATTTCTGTTTAATGGGCCAAAGAAGTCTGCGGGCTTTGTCTAGGTTGACGTTATCTGGCCAGCTGTTAAGGGGCGCAAAGCGTTGGTTGCCACTGCCTGCGCCACCGCGTCCATCTCCCATACGGTAAGTACCAGCGCTATGCCAAGCCATGCGAATAAAGAAGGGGCCATAGTGCCCATAATCGGCAGGCCACCACTCCTGAGAATCGGTCATGAGGTGATGGAGATCTTGCTTGAGCGCTTGTAGGTCTAAGGATCTGAAGGCTTCGGCGTAGTTGAAATTATTGTCCATTGGGTTGGACTTGGAAGAGTGTTGGCGGAGGATATTCAATGGTAACTGGTTTGGCCACCAGTCTCTATTTGAGGTACCTTCGTGTTTGGAATGGTTAAACGGACATTTACTTTCAGGCATGTCATTATCTCCTCTGATAATTAAACAGGTGATTACCACCTTTATTTATACGTAACTTCCACCCAGTTTACCAATAGTATTTACAAATCATTATGTTAGTTTTTATTAATGACCGCTTTTTCGAAGGAAATTATGGTTATTGATTTCAAAAACAGTTCAAGTTAACCAGGCCTGGTCGTTTTAAAAGCACCTATTTGGCTGTTTATTGCCTTGAAGGTTATCAAAAACTGGTATTATTTCCGTCACCTAATTAGGTAAAGCATCGATGCGATAGCGGAAACAGAGAACCTACGTGTTAAGCGGGTAGATATTTGGCATTGAGTTTTCTCAGCCTAATGTCATTAGGTTTGCAAATCGTTCAAATAATGTAGATTGGTTATAAGTGACTCAAGAAAATAGACAGTTTTTCCGTATAAATGTGAAAATCCCTTTTTGTTATCAGATTTTATCTGCGCAGGAAGCTGAAAAAATACCTGCTCCAACGGATTCTGATGCCCGTTTTATTGAAAACAGTGCAATCAAGACGCTTAAAGAATTAGAGTATGAAGCCAATGAAATCATTGAGCTCATTGGTCAAAAGAGCAGTCTAATGGCTAAGGCATTATCCGTCATCAATAAGCGTGTTTCTTATGCGATTGATTCCATGCCCAAATCAAATGATGCGCCGGTTACTATGGTAAATATCAGTGCGGGCGGTATGGCTTTTGATGTTAATGAAGCCCCTGGTGAAAATGATAAGGTGGATGTGTTTATTCAGCCGAGCCCAGACATAAAGCCTATTGTGACACGTTGTAAAATCGTTCAAATATTGTCCCCTAAATTTGGATCTCAAGGTCATTCTCTCGCACTGGAGTTTGAAACTATTCTTGAAGCGGATCGAAGCCGTTTAACGGATTGGGTTAACCGTAAGCAGCTTGAAGATGCCGCTCAAAAGAGGGATGCTAGTGAGTTTTCAACGAAATAGTCATTAGCTTTGTTCATTCCGCTGTAAATAAAAAATTTAAGTGGAAAAGGGCAGACTCAATTATTTTAATGCCTCAGTTATAAAGTTCAGTAAAATGCTTTCTTAAAGTGACCAGGCCTGGTCGATTAAATACCTTAAATAACCCGTTTAGACTCTGTGTTAAACGGGTTTTTTATTATTAGTATGCTATGATTTCTTGCAATTTCTGCTACATAAAAACTCAAGAGAATAACTATGCAAACTCAAAATTCTATCAATGAAATGCTCAATATGCAAAACGCCTTAAATAAGATGACCAATGGGGCTGATTGGCGTTCTGGTGTGACGCAATTGGGTAAAGTGATTGATTGGAAACGTTGTATTGTTATGGAAGCAGCAGAATTGATTGATAGTTATCCGTGGAAGCATTGGAAGAGTGTCGATGCCGTTACGGATATTGAGAATGTGCGGGTTGAGTTGGTGGATATTTGGCACTTTCTCTTGAGTTTGGCGTTAGAGCAGTTTGAGAGTTCAAAAGCAGCAAGCCTGTTAAATCAAGCGTTAGTTTCAAACAGTGAACAGTCAACGGTTATTAGTCGTAACATGACTCTCATCGAGCAGGTTGCGGTGCATGAAATTATGATGAGAACGGCATTGGAATCAGGTGAGGTTTCTGAGGAATATCTTTTACGTTTAGCGAAGAGTTTTTTCAATGCGTGCAAAGTAGCAGAGTTAAGTTTTGAACAGATGTATCAAATCTATATGGCCAAGAACGTACTGAATAAATTTAGGCAAGATCATGGTTATAAAGAGGGCACTTATATTAAAGAGTGGAATGGCAAAGAAGATAATATTGTGATGTTTGAAATTATCGCAAAAATGACCGACTTCTCACGTGATGAACTCTATATCAGCCTAAAAGAAAGCTATAGTTTAATAAACGCTTCTTCAACTGTTTAAATTGATGAGTATCGTTCATTAAAAATCACAATGGAGCAGAAGATGCGTGAATTGGTTATGTTGTACGGTGTGTTAAGTTATTTGTCGTTTTTAGCCGTTATGGTTTATTTAGTTGCTTTCGTAGGCGATTTTTTGGTGCCTAAGACAGTATCTTCCGGGGTTGTCGGTGAGGTAACGACTGCTTTAATCATTAATATCTGCTTAATCATACTGTGGGGTATTCAACACAGTGTAATGGCTCGCAGCTGGTTTAAAGAAGCCATTGTTAAGATTGTTCCTCAGCATACGGAAAGAAGCACTTATGTTTTGTTATCTGCGATTGTATTGGCTATTGTTATGTATGGCTGGCAACCGATGGAAGGTGTTATCTGGGAAGTGAACAATCCGTTTTGGCAAATAATAATTTGGGTTTTATTTGCTTTAGGCTGGATAGTGGCTACGTTGTCTACTTTTTTGACAGATCATTTTGATTTGTTTGGTTTGCGACAAACCTGGCTTTATTTTGTTAAAAAGTCTTATACATCAGTGAAATTTACAGAGCGATTATTCTATCACTGGGTTCGCCATCCAATGATGTTAGGGACGCTCATGGCTTTTTGGGCAACGCCTGTCATGACCTTGGGGCATTTAGTGTTTAGCTTGGGTATGACTGTTTATGTGTTAATGGGTATTTACTTTGAAGAGAAAGCGTTAGCTAAATCAATTGGTTCTGTCTATGTGGAATATCAGAAGAGAACATCAAAAATAATCCCTGGCATTTATTAAAATTGACAGCCAATTTAGTGGAATGAAACGATTGATTTAACTAACTAACGCTATCCTTTCACTAAGCTTTTTCGCTCAAGTTGGTTAAATAGCTCTTAATCCTACCAGGTCTGGTAAGTTTTAACCCATCTATTTACGCATTAAATTAATATAGTTACGTGTTGTATATCTAATTAAGAGTGAAGCTAGCTATTCCTGTCTTTAACGTATATAGTTGAGCCATCCCCTCATCCCGTCTGAGGCCTTAGTAACTAGACGGAATGTTTAGAAAAAAATCCTTTTTATGCAACAGAGCTTTCAATCAAAGGAAATTGAATAGTTGTAATGCCGTTCGGATAAAGAGAACTTATTTTTGGCAAGAGCATACTTTTTGCCAATCAATATAATGGCTGGTTTTTAGCCACGATATTAAAACTCCATGGAGATAGATAATGAATATAATTAAAAAATACACTGGTAAAAGCTTATGGCTAGCCGGACTTATGTTGACCACGCTTATGGCAGGATGTAGCGGAGGTGGTGGTGGTAGTAGTAGTACGGCTCCGACAGTGGTCGAAACGGCACCGGCAGATACAGCTGAAACTGTGCCGCTTAACGCCAGAGTGGTCGCCACTTTCAGTGAAGCGATGGATGCCGACACAATTATCGCCACAAGTTTTACCGTAATCGGTGCAGGCGGCGAGGCTGCATTAGTTGCTGCTAGCATCACATATGACGCAGCCTCTAAAACGGCTACTTTTACGCCTGATAGAAACTTCACTGCCAACAAGCTCTACACAGCCACGCTTACGACTGCGGTACAAAGCGCCCTTGGAATTTCATTGGCAACTGACTATGTCTGGAGTTTCACCAGTGGCACAACAGCAGACACAGATACTTCAGCTCCAGTTGTAAATTCTACCGACCCAGCTAATACGGAAACAGGCGTTGTACTTAATCGCAGTGTGACGGCTAATTTTAGTGAAGCACTTGACCCTGCTTCAATTAAGCCAGCGGTCTTTACGTTGCGCGTTTTTGCTGACAGCACACCCGTTTTAGGTAATGTCAGCTACAGCAGCAAGGTATTGACCTTTAATCCTGACAGCAATCTGACAGCCAATACTGAGTATGAAGCTACGTTGACAAAGGCCATTACTGATATTGCTGTTCCTGCCAATCCACTGGCGGCTAATGTTGTGTGGCGTTTTACCACCGGCACTAACGTTGCGGCTGGACCTGCCCCGGTTAATCTTAGAACGGCGGGAGACTTTGTTATTCTGACAAAAACGGGTATCACAAACGTTCCTACCTCTGACATTAAAGGTAATATCGGTGCTAGCCCAATCACCGCTGCAGCGATGGATAATGTTTTTTGTCCAGAAATTACCGGTTCAATCTACGGTGTTGATGCTGCTTATACTGGTAACGGCACTGTCACCTGCTTTAAAGGTACGGCCGTTGACAAGACGCTAGTCGACAATGCGGTGCTTGATATGGGGACCGCTTATACTGATGCGGCAGGCAGAGCAATACCTGATTTCACTGAGCTGTATGCAGGCAATATTAGTGGTCAGACATTGGTCCCTGGTCTTTACAAGTGGGGTACTAACGTCTGGATCAATACTGATGTCACCCTTTCGGGTAGTGCAAGCGATGTCTGGATATTCCAAATTTCACAGGATGTTATTCAGGCAAGTGACACCAAAGTACACCTAGCGGGCGGGGCTTTAGCTAAAAATATCTTCTGGCAGGTTGGTGGTGGTTCGAGTGTTGATATTGGTACAGGGGCGCACTTTGAGGGTGTGGTTCTGGCTCAAAAAGCCATTCGTTTATATACTGGTGCAACGGTCAATGGCAGACTGTTAGCGCAGACTGCAGTTACGCTGCAAAGTAATGCGGTGACACAGCCGGCTCTATAAGGTATGCGTTATACCGTGTGAAAGCACAGTGACCAAAAAAGGACCCAATCGGGTCCTTTTTTTTGTCTAGTAAAGCGAAGTTGCTACCGGCTCTCTTCTGGGTATTGTCTTAGGGGTTGTAGAACAGTATGTTCTGGTAGGCCTTGTGGGGGCTTGTAGTGGGGGTTTTGTCTTCAATTTGCTAGACTTAATAGCAGGTGGTTTACTAGGTTCTATCATTACAGCGACGGTTGGCGCTATTATTCTGTTATTGATAATCGGTATCATAAAGAAAGCCTAGCTCAACGGCTGATGACCAAAAATTAACCAGGAATATTTGGTTGTAAGGGCCACCAGGCTTGTTAACTTATAGTTAATCACAGATGACCAGGCCTGGTCAGTTTTAACCTAATAAAAAACCCGCTTTATGGGGTCACTTCATTATGCGGGTTTTTTATTAACTATTTTCCAAAGGATTTGGAACTTTAGTTCTTCATAAAAGGGTCGTCTGTATAACCTTTGGCACCTGCTGTATAGAAGATAACTGGGTTAGGTTGGTTGAGTTCAACACCGGCTTTTAAGCGCTCCGGTAAATCTGAATTTTCCGGGTGACTCACACCGAATTTGGGATTTGGCTTATCACTACGAATAATATCTTAGTCATATAGTATTTTATTTGCTCATTATGCTAATATAGTTACGTATTGTATATCTAATTAAGAGTGAAGCTGGCTATTCCCGTCTTTAACGTATACAGTGGAGTCATGCCCTTATTCCGTCTGAGGCCTTAGACTAGGCGGAACAATCTAGAAAAATCCTTTTTATGCAACAGAGCTATCAATCAAAGGAAATTAAATAGCTGTAGTGCCGTTCGGATACAAGAGAACTTTTTTGGCAATAGCATACTTTTTGCCACGATATTAAAACTCCATGGAGATAGATAATGAATATAATTAAAAAATACACAGGCCGAAGCTTATGGCTAGGCGGACTTATGTTGACCGCACTTATGGCAGGATGTAGCAGTGGCAGTGGCTCTTCTAGCACTGACCCTAGTACTGACCCTAGTACTGCTTCGATAGTACTAGAAACATCACCGATAGATACCGTTACAGATGTATCACTTAACAGCCCAGTGGTAGTCACTTTCAGTGAAGCGATGGATGACACAACAATTAACACCGACAGCTTTACTGTAATCGGTAAAAACGAGACCCCATTAGTTGGTATAATAACGTATAATAAGAAGGCTAAAACGGCTAGTTTTAAAGCTGACAGAAACTTCACAGCCAGCACTCTCTATACTGCCACGCTTACGACTGCGGTAAAAACCACCGCAGGCAACTCAATGGCAACTGACTATGTCTGGAGTTTCACCAGCGGTTCGACAGAAGACACTACGGCGCCTACTGTAAGCTCTACAGACCCTGCTGATATTGCTGGAGATGTTGCACTTAATCGCAACGTGACGGCTACTTTTAGTGAAGCACTTGACCCGACTATAGTTTCTACAGCCCCATCGGTCTTTACGTTAAGCGATGGTACTACCTCAGTTCCAGGCGAGGTCAGCTATATCAACAAGGTGTTGACTTTTGATCCAACGGACAATTTGGCTAGCAACACTCCCTATACAGCTACGCTAACAACGGGTATTACTGATCTGACTGACAATGCTCTAGCGGCAGATTATGTGTGGAACTTTACGACTGGTAATACCGTTGCTCAAGGACCGGACCGGGTTAAACTTGGAACTGCGGGAGATTTTGTTATTTTGGCAAAATCAGCCATCTCTAAAGATTCTGCCGCGGGTACTTTAGTAACGGGTGATATTGGTCTGAGTCCAGCAGCTTTGAGTTTTATTACTGGGTTTTCAGAAACAATGGATGCCTCGAATGAATTTGCAACATCGACCTATGTGGTTGGAAGCATTTACGCATCCAATATGGCGCCTCCTACACCAGCTAAAATGACAACCGCTGTCAGCGATATGGAAACGGCATACACGGATGCAGCAGGTAGACCAACGCCTGATAAATTGAATCTGGGATCGGGTGAGATTGGCGGCAAGATACTGGTTCCTGGTCTTTATAAATGGGGTACCGGTGTTACAATCAGTACGAATGTTACTATTAAAGGTGGTGCGAATGATGTCTGGATCTTCCAGGTAGAGGGAGACATTACCCAGGCAGGCACTGCTGACGTCATCTTGGATGGTGCATTAGCCAAGAATATCTTCTGGCAGGTCGCTGGCTCAACTGTCCTTATTGGTACGGGTGCTACTTTTAACGGCGTAGTACTGGCTAAAAAACAGATTAATGTAAAAACAGGTGCAACGGTTAATGGCAGGCTGTTAGCACAGACTCAAGTGACACTGGAGGGTAATGCGGTGACACAACCATAAGGTTGAGTTATACCGTGTGAATACACAGTGATAAGAAAAAAGGACCCAATCGGGTCCTTTTTTTTGTCTAGTAAAACGACCGAGACAAGACCTCTTGTAAGAGTAAGAATGAAATTGGAGGATTGAACCTTCCATTGTTGAGACAAACGTTCAATATGGCAGGTAAGTTCTAACCCAATAAAAAACCCGCATTAAGCGGGTTTTTTATTGACTATTTTCCAAAGGATTTAGAAGCTTAGTTCTTCATAAAAGGGTAGTCGGTGTAACCTTTGGCACCTGCTGTATAAAAGGTGTCTGGATCAGGCTGGTTAAGTTCTGCACCGGCTTTTAAGCGTTCTGGTAAATCTGGGTTTGCTAAGTAACTGACACCAAATGCGACGGCTTCTAAATCACCTTTGGCAATCGCGGCTTCAGCTTCTGCAGCATCGTACCCAATATTGCCGATAATATTGCCTTGGTAATACTGTTCTGCAACGGATAAGACATCTTCTTTTTGAATACCCAAAAAGTCGCTACGCATTACATGTAGATAAGCCAAGTTAAAGTCATTCAATTTTTCACTTAACCATTTGGTTAAAGCGATAGGGTCGCTGTCTAGCATGCTATTAAAACTATTTAAAGGCGATAAACGTAGACCGACTCGATTACTGCCCCAAACGTCACAAACCGTAGCAAGTACTTTTAATAATAACCGTGCCCGATTTTCAATTGAACCACCATAGTTGTCGGTGCGTTTATTACTGCCATCGCGAAGGAATTGATCTAATAAATAGCCATTAGCACCGTGGACTTCTACACCATCGAATCCCGCTGCTTTGGCATTAATGGCCGCTTGTCTAAAGCCCTCGATAATCGCAGGAATCTCTTCTATGGTTAAGGCGTGAGGTACTGTGTATGGCAATTTACCTTCTGGGGTGTGCACTTCATCTTCTATGGCAATAGCGCTGGCTGAAACGGGTACTTTGCCGTTGTTAAGCACGGGATGACAGGCGCGGCCACCATGCCAGATTTGTAGAACAATACGTCCACCTTTAGCATGCACGGCATCGGTTACTTTTTTCCAACCCGCAATCTGCGCATCCGAATAGATGCCGGGTTCTTTCCAGAAGGCGCTGCAATCTTCCATCGCCATAGTGGCTTCGGCAATAATCAAACCGCCGCTGGCGCGTTGCGCATACTGTTCGACCATTAAGTCGGTCGGGATATGATCCACTTCACTTCTGGCTCGTGTTAAGGGTGCCATAATAATGCGGTTAGGCAGTTCAATAGAGCCTAACTTAAGGGGAGAGAATAGGTGCGGGTAAAGAGGGGTCATAATGTCTCCTAAGATGAATTAATTCTGTCAGCTTTTACAGTTGATGTTGTTGAAAAATGCTTTGTTTTATTGCTTTATTAGGTCAAAACTTAATACTAACACGCCACCCCATAGAGATATAGTCGCTCTAATAGAAAACACTGTTGCGCAATTGTGGTGACTGAGTTTTATGTTCAGATTCAATTAATATTCAAAGTGACCCTGCGCTCACATAGTTTTTAAAAGCCGCAGGACATGCCCTGCGCTCACATAGTTTTTAAAAGCCGCAGGACATGCCCTGCGCTCACATAGTTTTTAAAAGCCGCAGGACATGCCCTGCGTTCACATGGTTTTGTAAGGCCGCAGGACATGCCCTGCGCTCATATGGTTTTTAAAAGCCGCAGGACTTGCCCTGCGCTCATATGGTTTTATAAAGCCGCAGGACTTGCCAGGCCTGGTAGATAAGTGCGTTAAGAGTAAGACTGTGAAAATTATCAATGGGTGTGAGTGTAGATTGCATCTAACTGGCGCTAAGTTAGTCCTTAAAGTCAAAATCCCACTTAATTTCGATGTCAGGGTTTTCGGATGAGAAATGCAGGTTAACAGTCAGCATGGGTTTGTGCATATTCGAGTATTTGCGGGTAAATGTTTTGGAATTTTCGCACTATATCGGCGTCAAAGTGGCTATCCGAATTTTCAATAATAAACGCCAACGCTTGTTCATTGGACCAGGCTTTTTTATAGGGGCGTACTGAAGTCAATGCATCATAGACATCACAGATTGCCGAAATACGTGCTTCAATAGGGATTTTGTCGCCTTTGAGGCCATGCGGGTAGCCGGTACCATCTACTTTTTCATGATGATATAAGGCAATGATTCTGGCGAGCTTGATGAGAGCTGAGTTAGAGTTGCCTAAGATCTTCGCGCCAATCAGTGGGTGTTTGTTCATAATGAGTCTTTCTTCTGCCGTGAATTTTCCTGGCTTAAGTAGAACCGTATCAGAAATGCCTATTTTTCCGACGTCATGCAGAGAACTTGCGTAAAGCATGAGCTCCGCTCGATCTTTCTCAAAACCGCACGCCAATGACAGTAAGTAACTGTTATAACTCATTCTGAGAATGTGATTTCCAGTCTCTTCATCTCTAAATTCAGACGCTTTCGCCAAACGGGTGATTATTTCTAGTTCAGTGTCTTTAATTTCTTGAGTTTGCTGGGTGCTCTTATCAAAATGTTTGCTAAATAAAATACTGAAAATCAACAGGAATGAAACTATGGCAATCATCGCAATGGCAGACATTAAATGAAACAGAGTACCTTGATTGAACAATAAATAGACCACTGTAACCGTCATTGGAATAGCGAAAGAAAACAGAACAGAACGAACAGGCCCTAGGGAGATGATGCCGCACGCAATTAAACCGACAGTAAAAATAGCGGAAATCATGTGATAGCCGGATTGATACTCTGGAATTTCGATCATAAACAGAAAAATAAAGGAAAGCGACCAAGCAAGACTTAAGGCAAATAGGATAAGTGCTTGGCTACGTATCTGAGTCCTAATAAAAGCATCATCAATTTTAAAAGTGAGTTGGTCTTGTTTGATAGCTTGTCTTGCAGAGTAATATCGTAGGCCTAGCACCCCGTAAACAATTGTTAGCCATGTACATACCAGGTTTTCTTTTATACCAGATAATATGAGAATAGTAGCGAGTATAAATGCAAGTACCGTTTGCGCAAGGACAGAGGTAAGTGTCATTTTTGACAGGTAGAGAATGCGACTCGCATTAAGGTGGTTTTCAGGCATCTATTATGTAGCTTTTTATAAAATGTATACGCTGATTATATCTAAATAAAAGTGCAATATAATTTGTTTGTCCATAATTTTTGTATGGATATATGAAAGGTTTAATCAAAACCTTAGTAAAGTCTTAATAGATAGCCCGAAATCGCCGTTTTCACAGGGACTAATACGAGCCTAAGCTGTTGGACTAATTTAGAAAGTTAGGGGGGGGATAGACAGCGCACTTCCAACACCTTCTTTAATTAAGTAGGCTTAGAGTGGAATTTTAAGTTCTTGATTCAAGAGATAAGACGATGATGCAACTCTTTTCCAATGGTCAATGGCCAATTGACATTAAATTCATAGAGTTTAAGCTGTTTTCTGCCAGACTAGAATGCGGTTGTTTTGTGGCATTTCATAATCCTCAATCAACTTGAATCCTGCGCTTTCTGCGAGTTCATTACACCACTCAAACTCTTTAATACCGCTGTTAGGGTTGCGAGATTTTAGCCAACCATCAAAGTGTCGGTTACTTTCACTGCTAAATTGGCCGTGGTAGTTAAAAGGTCCGTAGACAGTGATAAGTCCGTTTGCATTCAATAGATGACCCACATTAGAGAAAAGGTCCTTAACATGTTGTTGGCTCATTATATGTAAGCTGTTGGCACTGAAAATCGCATCAAAGGTTTGCTGAGGCCAGTTTATTGAAGACACATCCAGCGCAATGGGTTGATTGAGGTTTTCAAGGCCGCTTTCATTAACCCAGTTTTGTATGCCGGGAAGTGCGCTATCCAAGTCTGAAGGTTGCCAATTCAAGTGCGGCATGACCTGTGAAAAGTAGACGGCATGTTGGCCCGTGCCACTGGCGATTTCTAAAACGCGCTTAAGCTTTGAGAACAGCGGTTGGATAATGGCCAGTATGTCTTGTTTGTTCTGTTCACTGGATTCGGCAAAAGGTTTACTAGGGTTCATAATGAGTCTTCGTATTCGTCTAAATCACAAATTTTAACATCTTTAAAAAAGTCACCAGGCCTGGTCATTCAAAGAATGGGGCATATCGGCTTATTTACAATTTATTGTACTGTGCTTGACTAATTGTAGAAGGTTTTGCAGTATAAAGTGATATTGAATTTGGAAAACTTATCACGCTAGTTAAGCGTTTAGTAAAAGGAATAGATATGTTGAGAATAGGATTGTTGGGATTAGTGCTGATATCGATGTCGGCGTGTAGTTGGATTAACCCGATAGAAGGCGCGGAGAAGGTGGCGGTTTTACAAAGCGATGAGGTGAGTCACTGTGAAAAATTAGGTAGCAGTTCGACCACTACGCTGCACCAGGTTGGCTTTTATCACCGCGATGATGAGGCAATGAAAAAGGAGTTGATCAAGTTGGCTCAAAATGAAGCTATCAAAATGCATGGCAATACTATTGTGCCAAACTCTAAGTTGATTGACGGGCAGATGAATTTTGATATCTACCGTTGTAATACTACGCCGCAATAGTAAGGATTTATGATTGGTATTATTAGAATCTAATACCACATCATTTTGTTACTAATGAAGTTCGAATAGGGCCTTAATGTGTTCACGCGCCGACAGGCTTAAGGCTTCAAGATCATATCCCCCTTCTAATACCGAAATAACCTTGCCTAAAGCAAACTCTTTGGCAATGGCATTAATTTCTTGGGTAATCCAAAAATAATCCTTTTCATGCAGGCGAATATGCGCCATTGGGTCTAAAGTATGGCCATCAAAGCCTGCTGAAATTAGGATTAATTGTGGCTTAAAGGCTTTTAAAGCCGGAAAGGCCTGCTCGCGCCATAATGTTTGAAATTGCTCACTGTCGCCACCTTTTGTCATGGGCATTTTCAGCATGTTGGGGATGTCAGACTTGGGTTCACTAAAAGGATAAATGTCGTCTTCAAAACTGGATGCAAAGAATACGCGTGGCTCTCGGCGAGCATAGCTTTCGGTACCATTGCCATGATGAACATCAAAATCGACTATGGCGATACGGTCATAGCCATATTCTTTAAAAGCGTAAGCGGCACCTATAGCGACATTATTAAACAGACAAAATCCCATAGCATGATCATATTCTGCATGGTGGCCTGGGGGACGAACGTTACAAAAAACTTTTTGGACTTTGCCGGATTCTACAGCATCAACCGCATCTAAAACTGCACCAGCTGCATGCCTGGCGGCGATAAGACTGCCAGGACTCAGACAGGTATCATCATCGATGCAGACGAAGCCTTCTTTAGGCAATTTAGCTTTAATGTGTTCCAGATGTGAAGCGGCATGACAGAGTAGCAGTTCTGCATCACTGGCGGCACGCGACTCCATCTGCGGAATCAAGTCAAATAGCTGGTTACTAATCAATTGATCTTGAATTCGACTAATACGCTGGGCTATTTCAGGATGATCTGGCCCATTTTCATGCAAACGACATGAAGAGTGGGTAATATACATATTCATTAAGTTATTCTCCGCAGAAGGATGTTCAATGGGACCACATTATTTGTCAAAACTGTTTAATCCGCAAAGTGTTGCCGTATTTGGCGCCAGTGATCGCCCAGAATCGGTCGGTGCGAATGCGTTGCAAAACTTGCTTAAAGCGGGTTACCAAGGTGCTCTCTATCCCATTAATCCTAAACATGATACGGTGCAAAATCAAGCCTGTTATAAAAATATTGCCGATCTGCCGGAGATTCCAGAGTTAGCGGTGATCGCGACACCGATGCCATCCATTTTGTCCATCATACAGGCCTGTGGAGAGAAGGGAGTCTCTAATGCGGTTATTCTCTCAGCAGGCTTTGAAGATGAAGCCGGTGAACGACTGCAGCAGAAGATTACGGCCATTGCCCATAGTTATGGCATGCGTTTGTTAGGGCCTAATTGTCTCGGGATTTTACGCCCGAAAATTGGTCTAAATGCCACCTTTAGTAAGAACCAGGCCTCTGCCGGCAATTTAGCCCTAGTCTCTCAATCGGGTGCCTTGTGTACTGCTGTCTTGGATTGGGCAGAAGCTAATGATGTCGGTTTTTCGCTGGTCGCGTCAACAGGCGATGCAGCGGATATTGATTTTGGTGAGATTCTAGACTACCTTGCAACTGATTCTGAGACACATAGCATTCTTTTATATATTGAAGGCGTGGCAGATGCACGTCGCTTTATGAGTGGTTTAAAAGCGGCGGCGCGTATGAAACCCGTGATTCTCTTAAAGTCTGGCCGTATGCCGGAAGGTAACTTGGCAGCTATGTCACACACAGGTGCCATTGTCGGTGGTGATGATGTTTTTGACTCGGCCATCGAGCGTACGGGGGCGATTCGAGTTCTCTCCATTTCACAGTTGTTTGCGGCGGCTAAAACACTATCTGACAATATAAAAATTAAAAATAATCGACTCGCCATTTTAACTAATGGCGGTGGTCCAGGCGTAATGGCAACCGATCGTGCCGCGGAATTAGGGCTTGAAATACCTCAGCCGAGTTTGAAAAGTATCGAAGCTTTAAATGCCTGTTTACCAAAACACTGGTCAAATAGTAATCCCATCGATATTTTAGGCGACGCAACCAGCGAGCGTTATAGACAGGCATTAGAAATCTGTCAGGAAGATGATCAGTTTGATTGTATCCTTGTGTTGTTAACGCCACAGGCGATGACCGACCCCACCGCGATTGCCAAATCCGTCACCGAGTTTGTACAAAAGACCCCCCACTGCAAACCCATTTTTACCGCTTGGTTAGGAGAACATCTGGTTCGAGAGGGCCGTAACTACTTTAGTCATCATAAAGTTCCCTCTTTCACAACACCGGAAAATGCGGTAGAGGCTTTTGCGTTTTTATCAGCGTACCATCAAAACCAACAGCTATTAATGCAAGCTCCGGCCTCGGGCGATCAACACTGTACGCAAGCCGATGCAGCAGGTGCGCATTTGATTATTAGTACGGCCATTGAAGAACAACGCTCTTTTTTGACCACGACTGAAACCCGTGCGGTGATGCATGCCTTTGGCATTCCTATGACCCAGGCAATTGAAGCGGCTAATGCCAATCAAGCCATGGTGGCGGCAGAGTCTTTAGGTTTCCCCGTTTGTATTAAGGTGAACTCACCAAATCTCACGCATAAGTCAGATGTGGGGGGCGTGAAGTTAAATATTCAAACGGCTCAAGCTGTGCGAGATGAGTTTAAACAAATGATGGCACGCATTAAAAGTGCTGAGACAGAAGCTGATGTTTTAGGCGTCACCATTGAGCCGATGTACCAATCAACTTCTGCACGTGAGCTGATTATTGGTGCCATTCGCGATCCAGTTTTTGGTCCTGCGATTACCTTCGGTAGTGGTGGCACGATGGTTGAAGTGCTCAAAGATCTCTCGATAGGACTACCCCCGTTGAATGCGTTCATTGCCAAACGAATGATAACCAGAACGAAAGTTTCTAAAATGTTGGGTGTTTTTCGTGGGCAACCTGCCGTGCAGGTGTCGGCGATTGTGGATATTATGTTACGAGTATCAGATATGGTTTCACAGCTGCCTGAAATTATTGAACTGGACATTAATCCTCTGTTGGCAGATGAACATGGCGTCATAGCCGTCGATGCTCGTATCCGGGTTAAAGACTTAGATGGGCATCAAAGCCCTTATCAACATATGGCCATTCATCCTTATCCAGCTGAATTGATTCAAAAAGTGCAAACCAAAACGGGCTTGACGGTGACTATTCGTCCAATTCGCCCTGAAGATGCCAAGATGGAGGTCGATTTTGTTAATAACCTATCTGAACGTAGTCGTTATTTACGCTTTATGGGAAATCTACAAAAACTCAGCCCAGCCATGTTGTCACGCTTCACACAGATTGATTATGATCGTGAAATGGCTTTTGTCGTGACAACTGAGGATGAAAACGCACAAACTATAGAAATTGCCGTCGCACGTTATACAACGAATCCCGATGGTAACTCTTGTGAGATGGCGATTGTGGTTAGAGATGATTTTCAACACCAAGGACTGGGTGAACTGTTATTAGGTAGTTTGATTAATCATGCTAAATCGAAGGGATTAAAAACCATGGAAGGTGAGGTCCTTAATGCAAATAAGGGCATGCTCAAATTGGCAAAAGGCTTTAATTTTAAACTCGCCTCTATTAAGGGTGATCATTTAGTCACAGCGATTTCCTTAAATTTATGGGAATGATGCGGGAGTCATATTAAGGGATGTTTAATAACCCATTTATCGATAAATAAGCCAAGTCACCAGGCCTGGCATGTCCTGCGGCTTTATAAAACCATATGAGCGCAGGGCATGTCCTGCGGCCTTACAAAACCATGTGAGCGCAGGGTCACTTTGAATTAACGCTTTTACGGTCTCTTAAACTAGTTATCTATTTAAGTGCTATAGGATCCAAAAGTTTGTTTTATGCAAGAGAGTGCTCGCCCCCTATTTAATCAAGTTGGGGTAGAGTAGAGATGAGTAGAAAACCAATCAGGGCTGATCGGTTTTCTTTTTGGAGGTGGTTTAAAGGTGAAGGGTGAGAGTTTACTATTTACCCAACTTTTCCAATAAGAATTCCATAAAGTCTGCTTGTGGGATGTCTTGTGATTTTTCATCACGACGATACTTGTATTCCAATATGCCATTATCTAAACCACGCTCACCGATAACGATGCGGTGTGGAATACCAATCAAGTCCATATCAGAGAACATTACACCTGGGCGTTCGCTACGGTCATCAAATAGGACTTCGATACCAGCGGCCATTAGTTCTTGATAGATTGCTTCAGCGACCTCTGCCACGCGTGGTGACTTGTGCATTTGCATTGGCACTATGCTGACTTGGAAAGGTGCGATGCTTTCTGGCCAGATAATACCTTTGTTATCATAGTTTTGCTCAATCGCAGCCGCAACCACTCGCGTTACTCCAATACCATAACAACCCATCTCTAAGATTTGTGCGCGGCTGTTTTCGTTTTGGACATTGGCATTCAAAGCCGTTGAGTATTTGTTACCAAGCTGGAAGATATGCCCAACTTCGATACCACGACGGATTTGGATTTTACCTTGACCACATGGGCTAGGATCGCCTTTGACAACATTACGAATATCGGCCACCAAAGTAGGGGTAGCATCTCTGTCCCAGTTACCGCCGGTGAAGTGGAAACCATCTTCATTAGCACCGGTGACAAAGTCAGTCATATGTGCCGCTGTGCGATCGACAATCACTGGAATCGTTAAACCAGCTGCACCAATCGAACCGGCGTTACAACCTGCGGCCGCCAGAATTTCTTCATCTGTGGCCATTTCAAAAGGTTCTGCGACTAATTCTAGATTTTGCGCTTTAATTTCGTTTAACTCATGATCACCACGAAGCACTAAGGCAACTACTGGCGTCGCTTTCGTTGCTCCCTTAACCAATAAGGTTTTAACGGCTTTCTTTTTCTTAATCTGTAGGAAATCGCAAACCTCTTCAATGCTGTGTTTGTTTGGAGTAGCGACCTTGGTCAATTCTTCCGTTGCTTCAGCACGTTCACCACGCGGTCCTAGGGCTTCTGCGAGTTCTATATTGGCGGCAAAGTCTGATTGAGTTGAGAAGGCGATATCGTCTTCACCTGAATCAGCCAGTACGTGGAACTCGTGTGAACCATCCCCCCCAATTGAACCGGTATCGGCCTGCACTGGACGGAAATCTAGCCCGATTCGGCTAAAGATACGGTTGTAAGCTTCATACATTTCAGCATAGGTTTTTTCAAGACTTTCACGATCCATATGGAAAGAATAAGCGTCTTTCATAATGAACTCACGTGAACGCATTACACCGAAACGCGGACGAATCTCATCGCGGAATTTGGTTTGAATTTGGTAGAAGGTCACTGGCAATTGCTTGTAGCTACGAATCTCTTTACGCACTAAATCGGTAATGATCTCTTCGTGCGTTGGGCCTAGGGCGAAACCACGACCGTGACGATCCGTAAAACGAAGGAGTTCTGGACCGTAATCCTGTAAACGGCCAGATTCTTCCCATAATTCTAATGGTTGAACCACAGGCATTAACACTTCTTGTGCGTTGGCGCGGTTCATCTCTTCACGAATAATGGCTTCTACTTTTCTTAATACGCGAACACCTAATGGCAACCAGTTATAGAGACCGCCAGCCAGTGGGCGAACAATACCCGCTCTGAGCATCAGTTGATGGCTGATAACGACTGCATCAGCAGGGGTTTCACGAGTGGTGGCGAGTAGTAAGTTGGAAGTTCTCATTATGGTGTTTTTACCTTAGGTGTAAAGTTTGGAAAAGCGCTACGCTTAAATCATCTGAATTGGGCGTATTTTAGCATGTAGCCAGCTTTTAATGCTTGATAAATTGGGCGTATTAATGGCAGGTAACTGGGAGAGTGTTTTGTGACTTATGAGTGGACGATATTTGGAGTGACCCTGCGCTCATATAGTTTTATAAAGCCGCAGGACATGCCAGGGCTGGTCACTTTTGATTGGTTAATCATCAACCCATGTCTCGCTGTGATGGATGCTTTAACAAAAGGGTTTAGTGTCTTCTTAAAACCGTTTTGGTCAGATTTTTAATGTACGACCAATGAAAGTAACCAATAATGAGATAAGTCACAGTACCAAACAGGCTACCCAATAAAATATTACCTAAGAAAAAAGGTTTCCAAATCAGCGGAAAGACTTCATTAAACCAGACATGTGAGCCAATGGTAATGTGCTCTGAGGCTGCGAATAGATCGGGAGTGCCCAAAAACCAAGTGCCAAAAAGATAACCACCATACCAAATAGGCCACATGGTTAAAGGATTGGTAACCCATGCTAGAGCCGTGGCCAGTGGAATATTTGCGCGAAGAAGATAGGCGAATACTGTCCCCAATATCATTTGAAAAGGAATTGGCAGCATCATGCAAAACATGCCTATAAATCCGGCTTTTGCAAAGGAGTGCCTGTCACCCGCCCAATAGACAGGGTCTTTAAACTTGGAGAAGTATTGGTTTAAAAACACTGAGCGTTTGGTGGCGCGTCCAATCCGGTGGACTTTTAGTCTTAAATATCGATTCATGATAATTATCATATCAGAGAACAGTTAAATCGTTGCCTAAAAGTTTTTAAGGGCAAGTTTTTAGAGAGATAAACTTATTTTGATTTCTCAGGCGTTAGGGGGGAGATAAAAATGAGGAAAAATTCTGTTGATTGAGGCGAAAAATGCAGGCAATAGTGCACTATTGCCAAATTGTAGCAACGAAAAGCAGCTGGATTTTAACCATTTTTAGCCGTAATGGGTCCGCCAGGGGCTTGATGCACCGGCATAATCTCAACTCGGTTGATATTGACATGTGCAGGTTGGTTTAAAATCCAATCCACACTCTCGGCAATATCGGACGATTTAAGCGGTTCTAGCCCAGAATATACCTGATTCGCTTTCGCCTCATCCCCTTTAAAGCGCACCAGAGAAAATTCACTCTCATTCAACATGCCCGGTTCAATATTGGTGACGCGTATCGCAGTGCCTAAAAGATCACTGCGCAAATTGATGGAAAATTGTTCAACAAACGCTTTCGTTGCGCCATAGACATTGGCACCTTTGTAGTGATAGGTCCCGGCGATTGAGCCGATATTAATAATATGACCGTGATTACGTTTGACCAGGCCTGGTAGGAGTTGATGGGTTAAAAATGCCAAAGACATGCTGTTGGTGTTAATCATGGTCTGCCAATCCATCCAATCCGCTTCATGTGCCGGATCCATGCCTAGCGCCAGACCGGCATTATTCACCAGGATATCGATTTTTTGAAAGGCTGTGGGCAGGCTGTTTAATGCATTTTTCAAGGTGGCATGGTCATTAATATCGCAGGCGATAATATGACATTGCGTCAGTGGCGTTAGTTGACTTTTTAAGGCTTCGAGCCGTTCCACCCTGCGGGCGAGAAGGATTAGTTTAATGCCTTGCTTGGCAAGGTTTTCGGCGATGGCTCTGCCGATTCCGCTGGAAGCGCCAGACACCAGTGCAACTTGATAATTCATCTTAAAAAATCCAAAGCTTGATTGTGATTAAGTCTCTATTTTAGAGGAGCCTTATGGGAGGTAGGCAGTTATTTAAAGAAAAATTTAGTGACTTCTAACACCACAAAACTAGAACTGACGATAAAGGCGGTCAGCGAAATCCAGGAGGGCAAGTTAATATGCCCTTCGTTATGTGGCATACGTTGCTTGATTCGCCACAGTGAAAGGTTGACCAGCGAAAAGACGATTAACATGATAATCGAAGTTAATTCGGCTAATGAGCCGAGGCGTCCCACTATGGCTAAAATCAACACGCCGCCAATGCTCAAGGCGGTGGCGAAGAGTGGTGTCTGTGTTTTGGGATGTACTCGGCTTAGTAAAGCCGGTAGTTGTCCCCTAGAGCTCAGTCCGTAAAGCACTCTGGATGCCATAATCATTTGCACTAAAACGCCATCGATAATGGCAAATAAGCCGATGAAAATGATCAGGGTAGAATCCTCTCCCGTATGGTATTGATACAGGTAAGCAAGGGGCGCTGAACTTTGTGAGAGTTCTTCTGGTGGCATCGACAAAACCGCAATGGTCATAATCAACATATAAAACACGGTTGTGATGCCCAGCGTCAATAAAATCGCTAGCGGAAGGTTACGCTTAACGTCTTTGACCTCTTCGGCGACGTCCACCATATCCTCGAAACCGATAAAAGCATAAAATGCCAATAAGGTGCCTGCGAAAATAAAACCCCAGCTGGTGACGTCAGAGGTAGGAATTAGTTTTGGCCATTCTGTCGATAGATCCGCTAAAGCACCATGGCCCACATAAATAATAATGACTAGGCCAGCAATTCCTAGTAAGGTCATGGCTGCAGTGATGAGGATAGATTGCATGATGCCCCAGGCGGCAAATAGACCTAGAGTGAGTGTGGTCAATAAGACAACGGTCACACGATCTAAATCGATTAATTGGTTTAGATAACCGGCAAAAGCATTAACTAAGGCTGCCGCAGAGACAAGGCCTGCTGAAACCACCAATAAGCCAACTAAGGTTGAAAAACCTACAGAGTCAAATCCTTCTCGGGTATAGAGTGCGGCTCCGGCAGCCCTTGGATAACGACTAGAGAGTTCTGCAAATGATAAGGCGGTGATTGCGCCAAGCAGGGAAGCCATTAAGAAGGCCGCAGGAGCAAGATAACCTGATACCCCAGCGAGCTCGCCGACCAAAGCGTAAATGCCGGCACCAATCGTCGTGCCTAAGCCATAAAGTACTAGCATAGGCAAAGAAATCGCGCGTTTTAAGGAGGAGGATTGGGTCATCTTGTCTGAGACTCTTTATTAACGGTTGGTGGCTATTGAATATACAAAGTTAACATTCAAATTAATACGCATATCGACGTTTTAAGGTTTGTTAATTGGTATAGAAAGCGGGTTAAGTCCAGCGTGGATGATTTCATTAAGGGCAAAAACCTATCTAGTTGTAAATGATTCAATAGGCTTGGATGGTGGTTTAAACCGTTTAACCAGGCCTGGTTGTTTTGAATTGGCCTGGACGCTAAAGTCCGAATATATGAAAGTGAAGATTTAGGACATTAATTTAGAACTTAAAGCCTTTAAGCAAAGTGTCTTTAAGCTGTTCTTCAATTTTCTTTTTTGTCTCTTCAATGACTTCGTCTTTTTTCTTTTCCATTTCAGCGGTGGCTTTTTGCTCTAGCAAAGAGGCCAAGTCGAGTGAAACACTTGGGTTGGTCCAGGCGCCTTTCAGTTTCACGGGAATCGTTAGGCCATTAAGTTCTTTAAGGTCTTCACCACCTTGGCCTTTATCGGAAGCGACAATTTTGGCTTTAACCAGATAGTTTAAAGATTCTTTGGGAAGGTCAACCGTTCCTGAACCAGTGATACGCATGAATGGCGCTTGTGCAAGCAGCTTGGTCGTGGTGACGATGCCTTGCTTAATGCTGACTTCAGCAATCAGTGAGCTAAAATCCGTTTGTAAATCCCCAGCTGCCACGGGCGCGGCAGTACCGTTTATTTTGGCTTTGGCTTCACGGATCGATTGCGCCAGGTTAAAACCTTTAATGGCACCATCTTCTAAATTGGCGGCCGCGGTGCCATTCAAGTTTTGCTTGAAATGCGAGATGCGGCTACCGGATGTGGTGATATTGGCATTTACAGCACCTGTACCGCTGATTTGGTCTTTACCGGTAAAGGCCAATAAGACATCCCCGACAGGCACATTTTTAGCATCGGTTTTAAAACTGTATTGTGGTGTTTTGCCACTGACATCCAACTCCGCCTGAGCATTAATAGTGGTTTTGAAAATGTCGGCACGAATTGGATTGGCGTTGATTTTCCCTTTACTACCCTTGACCGTTAAGACGATGTTTTTAGGCTGGAGTTTGTCAAATGTTACTGCTCCGGCTTTGAAGGTACCGTTGATGGTTAACTTACGCAATAACTCCGTAGGCAGAGGAATATCGGTCTCTGCGACGGGTGTTGTGCTTTCAGATTCTGGAACGGCTTTTTTCGCGGGCAAGTAACGATTCAGATCAATTTTAGTTAAGGCCAGGTCATAACGAATATTTGGCGCGTCAAACTGACTGACCGAGGCATTACCGGTTAATAAACTGTCATCTAAGGTAACTTTAAGATTTTTAACACTCATCGCTTGTGTCTTGGCATTAAAGTGCACACCTAAAGAAGCTGAGAATTTGGTCAATGTTTTGGCATCGGCCATTTCAGGCAAGCTTATTTTCAACTGCTTTAAAAGGGCACGCAGATTCGTTTCTACAATATCCAGTTTTGCATCGACCTGGGCATCGGTCGTAATTTTTGTGGCTTTAATAGAGCCTTTGGCCACAATATCCATGGCACTCAAAGAGAGTTGGTCTAAGTTTGCTGTTTGCGCCGTTAGATTGACAGACGGTTGAGTTGATAGATTGAGTTGTGCCTTGCCACCCGGTAACGAATCGCCTGTTAAAGCGGCAGTCGCAGTCAATTTCTGTGCTTTAAACTGCTGTGCCTTTAAATCACCGCTAAATTCCTTAACGGTTAATTCCCCTTGGATGGTCTTCATCGGGAACTCTTTACCCCCCATCACATTATAAGTCAGTCTTAGGCTAGGCAGTGACAGCTGGTTTTTTGCCATGGCTAAATCAAGCGTTGGAATGAAGAGTTCAGCGGTTGCTTTCTCCACTGGAATACCGGCACCTTGCGTAGTGCTTTTAAGTGCTAGATTGCGCAAAACATAACGGCCGTCTTTTTCAAGCTTGGCTTCAATCGTTAAGTCTAGCTGTGATTGAAGCGCTGGCTTGGCAACCGTAGTTTCAGCAGATAAAGCGATTTTAAAAAATTCACCAAAGGTAATTGTACCCGTCGATAATTCGGTGATTTTTAGGTCAATGGTCTGTTGGGCTTGCTGATCGTTCCAATGTACTTGACCATTTTTAATATCAATTCCGCCGAAGTTAAGCGCGGCTAATTTATCCAGTGGGTTTGCGCTGTCCTCTGCTTTTTCTTCGACTTTAACGCCATCCTCTTTCTTGATTAAATCATCCCAGTTACTGATACCAGCTGCATTTTTTTCTAGGTTTAGATTAAGGCCATGTAAGGTCAGGGTGTCAATTTCTAACTGTTGGCTCAGTAAAGGCCAGATAGCGGCACCGACTTGTACCTTATCAACCTTTAAAAAGGCTTGATCACTGAATCCCGTGGCATTACTTAAAGAGGTGTTTTCTAAAATTAGCCCTAGGTGTGGGAAAAAAGAGAGGCTCATGGCTTCAATTTTTAAATCACGTCCGGTCTCTTTCTTTACCACTTCAGTGATTTCATCACGGTAATCATTTGGATCAACAGTGACGGCAATAACAGCGATTGCAATAATAATAACGGCCACAAGGCCCGCGGCGATTTTTAAGATTAACGATAAGACTTTCACACTAACGCTCCAGCGTATTTTTACTAGGTATTATAGAAATATTAACAGATGTCTTAGAGGATTCAATATAGATTTTAAAAAGAGGTAAACCTTTACGTTTTAACGCAAAGGTTACTATAGAGGTTTAAAGTGGTTAGATGACAGGAACGCGCTATTTTTTGATCCACCGACCATTAATTTGTATGTAATGACCTGGCTTAGTCTTTTCTAAGGCTTTTTTGCCCGCTAAGGTTTCAACTTCTTGAATAGCTATTTTATTGGTGTTGGCCATTTTTTGGTACTGAGCCTTTCTGGCGTCATTAATCAACTGTACCAGCTGAGGGGCCTCATTTTGATTTGCAACAACGCCTAAGTAACCATTAGGTTGTTCGCCGACTAATCCTTGAGACTTATAGTTACCTATTTGCCCCATTGCTTGTTGCAGCGTCATTGCGTAAGCATTCGCGGCAAAGGCAAAAAATAGAATAAAGAAAAAAGGCTGGAGTGTTTTTTTAAAAGTCATGGTTTTAATCCTTATAGTCATTTCTTAGAATAAGCCGCTAGATTCACTGAACATGGCATCAAGTTGTTTATCTACTTTGATTAAAATTTCATGTTGAATTTTAACGTTTAGATTAATGTTAATGGGTTCATTTGGTAAAGCCATTTGAACGGTGGGTGTACAGGCGGAAACGACACCGAGTAGACCCATCAAAAGAACGGCTTTATGCAAGCTTTGTAATAAAACCATATTTCAAACTCCTATGTTAAAACGCAGCGCGTTTAAGTGTATGTGGATGGATTTAAAGTCAACTTTAAACGAATTATTCAACAATGGAAAACGGACGATTATTGTTATGCACTTCTAAAAACCGTTATTATTTGTCGTTATATATCTCTATGTTCTCGCTCAGATAGAGTGACTGAGTATGGCCGAATAATGACTCTAGTTTAGCAGAAACTAACAAGCATCGTATCTGCCAGCAGAGTTAATAGACAAACGCTTGGTGCTTTATGCGCCTTTGGTAAACTCTGTAGAGTGAGTCGAGAGTGTTATTTTTTTGAATTAGACTGTTGTCGAATTTTTTCTTGAACTCTGCGTTTAATGGTTTCACTCACTTGGTTGGTAATTTGCATACTGGTTATCAAAGAGGGTAAATCCTCCTCCAGATTAATATTTAAATTAACAGCTCGACCTTTTTCGACATTCGGATTTTGTCCCTTTAAGGTTAATCCCAAAATTAGTTTTTGATCCTCTCCAATACTGACACTGCTCTCTAATAAAGTGTAATGAAACTCATCCAATACATCTAATACCAGCTGCATACTTTGATTACTTTTGCCAATGTCTGATTTAGCTGCCGGTTGATATTGTAATACGCCACCACTGGCTTGAGAGGTGATTAGGCCTTGTTGAATTAGAAAGCTCGGCGATTCGGTTGTTAAATTAATCTCCAGTGGTAATGTGCCATTGATCAACCCTCTGCCTTTTAAATTACTCGTAGGATGCTGCTTTAGAAGCTCTTCAATCTCCATGTTTTTTAAGTGAAGTTTGATTTTAAAAGGCTTAGATAGATCAATGGTTTGAGGATCTAACCAGGCCTGACCGTTAAAAAGTCCGCTGCATAAGGTTTCTATTTCCAGTACCCCCTTTAAAGGAGTGCTCAATGAGCTCTGGTAGTGAGCGGTCATTTCAACGGGTCCAGTAATCAGGCCATGAGTTACTCGGGTGATCTGCAAGGTGGGAAGAGAAGCCTTAAACTGTTTATTACTTAAGTTAAGGGCTGATAATACGCTGATTTGACTGAAGGCCGTTTGTTGATAGAGACCGCTGACATGTTTCAGGTCGGTTTTGACCGTGCCAGACAGCGCTGCAAGAGGATCTTTTAAAAGCTTAAAATTCAATTTAAATTGGCCTTGTAAAGCCAGTTGGCCACTGGCCAAGCTAAGTTGCGGGGGCCAAAAGGAGAAAGAGTTTTTTAGCGGATTACTAGCTAGAAAAAACAGCGGATCTAGTGACCAGTCAGTCGTGAGGTTTTGATTTTTCCAGTGACTATTGTGCTTAATACTTAATTCAGCAGCATTGCTAATGCGGCCTAAAAATTTAAGGTTATTCAGCCCTCCCGATAAAGACCCTTTAGCCGCCCAAGATTGTGGCAAGAGTTGAGTTTGTTCTAATCGTGGAGTAGAGACACTATAGTTTGCTTTGATTTGTATGGGAGTAGAGGTCAGTCCATTGTCAGAGTTTTTTAGTTGCAATGAATTTAAGCTGATCTGTAGATCTTTAGCCTTTAACTGAGGGCTCGTAAGTTGGGTTTTAAGCGTCGCTTGCTTGCTTGATAGCGACCACATTAGGGGCTTAATAGGATCGTTTCTTAAATTAAAATTGAATCTATCTAATTGTAGGCTAGATTGATTGAGTGTCGCCATAGAAGAGGAGTTATTGGATTTATCAACTACTTTTAAATCACTCTTAATCAGTGCCGAGGGTGACTTGAGTGTAAAGGCTTGATTTTGATACTCAGCCGTAAAAGGAATGTCTAGTTTAAGGTTTCTAATGTCATAGTCTGGTTGATCTGAGGCGACTTGAATCGTTAATGCAGATTGTTGCAAAGTGAGTTCAGCGTTATGCAGATTGAGGCTAGAATTGTCCCCTAAAGAGAGTTCACCCTGACTCACTAGGTGGAGTTGGCTTTTATTCACGGCTGGCGTAACGGAGTTCAAGGACAGATCAAACGGAATGCTAGTTAAGTCGTTTTTCTGAGAACCACTTTGACTGTTCAGTTCAAAAGCAATCTTCGCAATCTCAAGGCCGGTGATGTGTCCAAACTCTTTTAACTTTTCTGAGATAACATGATCGGAGAGGTTTCCACTTACTTGCAATTGATAATCTTCTAAAAGACCCTGTTGAAGTTTAAGCTTGGCTTGGAGTGTTCCTTGTAGCAAACCGATTGCTGGAATAGGAGTGGGTTTAGGCAGTTCAATATTAATCTCAAATTGCGTAGACAGTTTAGGTATGAGTTCAAGTGGTTTGGTGAGGGGTGAATTTTCAGTTTTTTGGCTGTTTTTAACTTTCGAGTCCGCCGACATCAACTGTTGAACCAGTAAGGTGACGGATGTTAAAGGCATGTTATTGCTAGCGTCGATTTTAACTGGCGTTAATGCCTGTTTATGCAGTTGTAATAAAGCGGCCTCTGATAAGTTGAGTCCAGACCAGCTCTCAAGAGTTTTAAACCAGATGGGATTGGGAGTCGTGCCTGATAACGCTAGTCTTGTGGAAAGATGGCTGTTAGAGCTTAAGTCGCTACTGAGTCTGATCTCATTACTCAGGGTTAAGTCGAGGCTCTTATCTAAGGAGAGTTGCAACTGCAGACTCGGTAAGTTTTCAGGAGTTAAGGCGGCTTTCAATTGAAACGAGAGTTGATTGTCCGGTGATCGTGGATTCGATAAAAAACCCTGAAGGCTCGCTTGTGATGGCGTGGATTGTTGAGTTTTCTGTCTGTTTTCGATTGAAGCGCTAAGCTGCCCAATCAACCTGCATAAACCTTGCGGGCACTCTCGACTCAGTGAAAAGTGTTTAATCTCTGTTGTTTTAGGCAGTAGAGCCAACCAAGAGAAACGTTCGCTTAAAAAGGGTTTCGCTTGCCACTCTTGTGACGTTTTAGGCCAAGAAAATTCTACGGGAGTCTCTCTGTTAGGTGTTTGGTCTTCGATGAGTCTGTGAGAGGTTAATTGTAGCTGCGCATTTTCAATGGTTAATGTTGTGATTTGAAAAGAGGAGTCAAACCATGCACTCATATCTGTCCAGTGGAGTCGGATCTTCTCTAATCTAATATGTTGTTGCTGGTAAGTCGCGCTAAGGCTTTCTAATTCGAGGGAATTTAAATCCAGGTGACTAAGTGACCAGGTAAGGTTGGTAATCTCAGCTTGTTTAATTTTTTGGTGCAGCGTGAAGGAAGCCGCTACCATGAGAAGTAGCACCGTTACCAGGAAAATAAGGCTAAGACTTTTTATCCAACGCATCGTTTGCTTCTCAGGTTATGGGGATGTTGTTCCTAGGAACACCATCCCCTATTTAAAGAAAATAGTGGAAGCTTGGGCCGAATTACTCTTTGTATTTTTCATTGCATGATTTAACCGCATCCCAATAGGCTTGGTTGTCTGCTTTGCTCACGGCTTTGCTATCCCAGAGAGAACTTTGTTCTTCAATGCATCCTTGAGCAGGAGAGGGTCCGCAGCCTGATAGGAATAACAGTGAAGCCGTTATAGCTAGAAGGAAGGGCAGATTTGACTTGATAACTGAATTTTTCAATGGATTTATAACCGTATTCATTGTTCAACCTCATGCTTTTCAATGGACATTTACTAAGTTCTATTGAGTGTAAACTACAAGTTATTAGAATAACCCCTAAAATAGTTTTCGTCTAGAGGGGGTCTCTTATCTATTGAAAATAGTCCAATTTAAAGTAAAGCCACTTGGAATCACTGTTTTTAGTATCATGTCAACAATGACCTAACTTTGAATGAGCAAACAGCTATGGACTCTCTTGAGACACCCAATTGGACACAACGCTATACCGATTATCTTAATGACTTGCCAGCGCGACCCGCGCGAATTGTTTATCAAAGAGATCGTGCCCGGGTCATTCACTCAGCCTCCTTCCGAAGGCTACAGGCCAAGACCCAAATTTTTGGGTTAAGCGAGTCCGATTTTTATCGCACACGACTAACGCACTCTATGGAAGTGGCTCAAATTGGTTCCGGTCTCGTCGAGCAACTGATTACTGTTGGCACAGACGAGAGTGATAAAGAGGACGATTATATTGCGTGGTTACCCTCTTTCTATTTGATAGAGGCCATCTGTTTAGCGCATGACTTAGGCCATCCTCCGTTTGGGCATGGGGGCGAGGTCGCTCTAAACTACATGATGCGTCATTACGGTGGGTTTGAAGGCAATGCACAGACCTTACGGATATTAGCAAAGTTGGGTGAATACACACCCGAAAATGGCTTGGATCTGTCCCGTAGAACCGCATTAGGGGTAATGAAATATCCCGCTATCTATAATGACGTGACCGCCTCAAACACCAATTACTTAGCGCAACTACAAGAACAGCAAGTCGATGACTTTAGAACCCTGCAAATGAATCGTTGGTCGCCACCCAAAAGCCTCTATTTAGAAGAGAAGGTGTTATTTGATTGGGTGCTTGAACCTTTCTCTTTGGCGGATAGGACAAAATTCACTCAGCTTGCTGATTGCGATGGTTGCCATAAGCGAACCAAATATAAGGCTTTGGATACGACCATTATGGAGCTGGCAGATGATATCGCCTATGGTATTCATGATTTAGAAGATGCCGTTGCCATGAAAATGGTGGCGCGTGAACTATGGCAAACAGAAGTCATGGAAAATCCTCTGTTTCAAGAATATGCTTTATGGGATGATGAAATGACCACGCGTCTGTTTAGTCACTCATCTCGTGGCCGCAAACATGCCATTAGTAAGATGGTTGGCATTATGGTCGAAAGCATCTTTATTGACGAAAATTCAGAATTTGAACACCCTTTGTTACGTTATCAAGCTAAGTTAGAGCCAGGGCATGCCGCGGTATTAGAGTTGTTAAAAACATTTGTATATAAGAACGTGATTACTATCCCAGAAGTGAAGCAGATGGAATATAAAGGTCAGTTGATTGTATTGGAGTTATTTAAATCTTTACGAGCCAATCCAGGTGCTTTACTCACCACGACGGCTTATGAAAAGTATAAAAATGCGCCAACAGATCAAGCAAAGCAGCGTGTTATTTCAGACTACATCGCGGGCATGACCAATACCTATGCGGCCAGGCTATACGCTAAGCTGTTTACACCTGCTCATGGTTCTATCTTTGATAGGCTGTAAACAACAGCACTGATTAAATAAGTTTTGATTAATAACCCGCAAGAAGTTACCAGGCCTGGTAGTGTTAAATAACTGATTTTCGTATCTGGTTGAGAAGCCTTTTTGATTCTGATAAGTCTTTCTTATTTTCTATAGGCTTCCCGTCACTTTATTTGCTTGTCCAAATGAAGTGACCAAACAAAAGACACCCTGCTGACGCCCTCTATTTCATTAAGCTTGTTGGCTAAGATTTCATAACTCGTTTCACTCAAACAATGAAATCTTTTAACGCCACCTACGCTAACTGAAATGACGATTGCTTACAAAAGGGGAGGTCTCTACGTGAATTTGGATGTTCATATTCAGATTATGTAGAGCTTTTGGTTTGACCCTGCGCTCACATGATTTTATAAAGCCGCAGGACATGCCAGGCCTGGTCAGTTCAGTTCGGAATTGATTGCTTAAAGCTATTATATACGTAAAAATAATTGTCTTAAGTGGTATATTACTATGCATAAAACGTTGGTTAGTGAAGGGGAATGGCTACCCTTTAATAAATTCAAATAAAAGGGTAGCGTCCCCTTATTCCTCGGCAATGATTGGTATTGCGGTTAATTCACCAGTTTTATCTGCGTAATTCCGGAGATAGAAGTTTTTTTTGGGAGACTAAAACACAGAGGTGGCCTAAAGGCTAAATAAAGATAAGATTTTACATGCCGTCATGATTCTATAAGTTGACAATGATGTTTAATAAGTTGACAATGATGTTTAATAAGTTGACAAAGGCATCGCCGTGAAAAGTCCCACAAAAAAGACAGGTCTGATTCGCAATCAAATATTGAAAGATGTAGTTTTACATTCTCATGATATTGCATCCCATATTGCTTCATTATTTGACATTACTCGTCAATCGGTAAATAAACACATTAGGGCATTGATTGATGATGGGTATATTGAAGCTTCTGGTTCTACTCGTGCCAGAACATACAAGCTTGGTGTTAAACGATCACTATCCATTAGGTTAAATCTCGAGGGACTATCTGAGCATGATGTTTACACTAAATACTTTGGTCACATCACAGAAGGCCTGGCCAAAAATGTTGAAGATATTGTTTTTTATGGCTTTACAGAAATATTGAACAATGCAATCGACCACTCTGATGCCCTTAGTTGCTCGATTAAAATGGAGAGAAACGAAAAAGAATTATTCATCTCTATCACGGATTATGGAGAAGGCATTTTTAAACGAATTTGCCGTTTAATGTCTCTGGATGATGAGGCGCAAGCCTTATTAGAGTTAAGCAAAGGCAAGCTTACGACTGACCCTGAAAACCATTCAGGGCAAGGTATTTTCTTTACATCTAGAAGCTTTGATTATTTTGTAATTCATTCTTTTGACCAAGTGTTTAAACATGATCATCAAATAGACGTTGATTTGCTTGTTCAGGACTTTGACGATAATAAAACTATTGAAGGTACACGTATTTTAATGGGTATATCTCTTGGTTCAGAAAGAACATTAAATTCTGTATTTGACGATTATTCTGCAGGAGAGGATGGGGACTATGCCTTTAATAGAACCGTTATTCCAGTGCGTTTAGCAAAATATGGAACTGAGCAACTTGTATCCAGAAGCCAGGCTAAACGCGTTTTGTCTCGCATTGATAACTTTAAATTTGTGGTTATGGATTTTGACCAAGTAGAGGCGGTTGGACAGGCTTTTGCCGATGAAATTTTTCGAGTTTACACTCAACGTTGTCCAGATATAAACATCTCTTTTTGCAATGCAAGCGATCGTGTTAGGCAAATGATTCTTCGTGCCAACCCCGACGCATAAAACTAAGGAGTTCGGGGTCAGAGTAAGGACTATGATGGTTCAACCGGTGATTTTCGTTCTTATATCTATGACGGAGGTTCAATTTATTCTGGCGGCATCGATCATGGAGCTGGAGGCATCGTAGGGGAGAGATGGCTTGTAAACATTTCTGGTACTCAGCAGACTGCAGAAGCAAGAACATTATATGTACAGCTTGAAAGTACAGGTTATACTCCATACTCTTATCAATCAAATTCATCTTGGAATAGAGTTTGGGACGGTAAATATCATTACAATCAAAATTACAGTTACACAATTCAATAATCAAATGGCACACTCTGAAAAGAGTGTGCCACTTAAGTGTCCTAAGTCGATACTAACTCAAAGCAATCAATTAGATTTGTATTTATTTGTTGCCAATAATTGTTGCCAATAAATTTTCTAGAAAATCCTGATTATCAAAGTTTTTCATGTACTCAGGTGAAGCCTTAGGTTGCGTGGAAGATTGTGTTTGTCTATAACCAGTATCCATAAGAACCATTAAACCAGACTTGTATAGAGATTCCCCCAGAACATCTTCAGCTTTAGGAAGTTCACCATTCTTATTAAGCAAATAACTAACTTGAAGTTTTGCGGTATCTGAAACAGCTTGGTCTTTGAGGTCAATATCTGATTCGTTATTAAAAATTTCTTTATCCCCATACTGAGTAACCGTTGAAACTTTTGCTGCAATAAGCATCCTATCTTCAACAGAGTTAAGCGTATTTTGCTTCTCTCTTAACAGAATAATTAATTCCTGATTTTCAGGCAATAATTCATTTATAGGCTTTCCTACTTTGGCTAGAACTATCTTATCAGTCCCTTCATTTTTCCACTCTTGAAACTGGCTTATAGGATCAGCTTTTAATGGGTATTGTTCTAGTCTTGATTGCTTTAAAGCATCTGGGGACAAACTCACAGAGTCAGCTTGCTGGGGTTGAGTGATGTTGCTGTTTTGAGCTGGCATCGCCGCTTTAGAGCTCTGACCTGCAACGACATAGGCAGAAGTTGCCGCATTAACTGATGAAATGTCCATAAAATTGTCTCCATGATATTGTCAAACCAATTAAAGCAAATATAATGCCGTAAATACGTATAAGCAATTAATCTAATGAAACTAATCACAAGTTTTGCTATTTAAACGCGCAAACAAAAAACCTTACAATCACGAAATTTACATACCGATCTATATATATTTTTTTATCTTAATTAGAAAGACATGAAATATTATGGCATTAAATTACAGCCCTTAAATTTGTAATTAGGGGTCAGATACTGTCTTGAAAAGCAATTAAATTATTCATTATTTTGATTTTTCATGCACTACCTTCTCCTTAGACTTAGTTGTCTAAAATTAAATTAAACCGTTAGATCTATTAGCTCTGATAGTTTAAATCGTACTTTTCTCCTGACTTTAATACACCGTATGAGATAACTAAATGAATTCGGGGTCATGAATTCGGGGTCAGAGTAAGAACTAATTTTCATTTATTCTCTCATTCCCACGCAAATTGTGGGAGCGTGGTATTACCGTGTTTTATCTGAGACTTTTAAATCAACCAGGCCTAGTAGGTTTGTGAAGTTAGTCTTTAAAGCGTCAGAAATGTACGTTAGAAGGGCGTAATTAAAGCTAAATGCTACTTTTTCTTCGGTAGATAGTATTTACGAACAATAAACGGCTTAATCTCTTTCATGAGAGGGTTTACAGTTTGTTCAAATTCAAAGTCACCAGGCCTGGTCAGTTCAGATTCCTCTAAACCCATTGCTAAACCCTCCAAACGACTTTGCAGTTGTTCTACCGCCCAAAGAATATGCTCATCCACCAGTTCATTGATTTGATTTAATTTACTCTGTAAAGCTATTATGATTTGTCTGAAAAGTTCTTTGCTATGAATTGAACTCTGGCTGAATTCAATATTGCCTAAAGAGACGGCTAAATTACGTGTCCATTGTGCATAGCCGATTCTACGAATAGGCGAACCTTCTAAGGTTTTAAGAAAGGTCGCTTCATCCCATTGCCACAGATCCAACAAAGATTGATTGTCGAGTTGATTACCCTGATGCTTATCAAGCGGATTGCTGGCTTTGAAAGCGCTTTCTTCAGTGTCTTCGGTGAACTTATTCCAAGGACAGACCAATTGACAATCATCGCAACCATAGATTCGATTGCCCATAAGGGAGCGTAACTCTTCGGGGATTGAACCTTTGAACTCAATGGTCAGGTAAGAGATGCAGCGACGAGCATCAACCACTCCATTGTCTAGAATGGCTTGGGTAGGACACTCCTGAATACACGCTGTACAAGGGCCACACCCCTGTTTTGCAAAAGGCGCATCTGCCGGCAGGTCGAGATTTGTATAGAGCTCGCCTAAAAAGAACCAGGACCCCGCACGGGGGTGGATAATCAAACTGTTTTTTCCGATAAAGCCAAGACCTGCTTTTTCAGCCAGCGGACGCTCTAATACCGGCGCGCTGTCGCTGAAAGCGCGGTATTTAAAATCATCGATTTCGGTTGCAATTTTTTCAGCTAAAAGTTGCAACCGCTTTCTGAGTAATTTGTGATAATCCTTTCCTAAGGCATAACGCGAAATATAGGCCTGCGCTGGGTCGTGGAGCTGTTCAATCGCGGATTCACTGCTTAAATCCAAATAGTTTAAACGAGCACTAATGATGCTCTGGGTGCCAGGCTCTAATTCATTGGGCCGAGTGCGTTTTGTTCCATGGCGTGCCATATACTCCATTTCGCCATGAAAGTTTTGACCTATCCAGTTAAAATAGTCCGCCTCATAGTGTGAAAGGTCAGTATTGGTGATACCAATGTCAGCAAAACCGAGTTCTTTGCCCCATTGTTTAATACGCTGAGATAGACCTGTTCTGGATTCTGGACTCAAGGTAGGTTCGGCAGCTGAAGGGTTGTTTTGATTTGGCATGTTGCTCATTTTAACAAGCCTGCTATCAAATCGTCTATTTATTGATTCAGTCGTGTAAATAATTCAAAAAACTACGATAATAATCCAAACTAGGGTCTTTTATAAAATGTCAGTCTAAAGCCTGTTTTCTGACATATTGACTAGCTGTGCTGAGATAAATGAAAAATCCAAGTAAAATAAATGCAAAATTTAAAGGAAGGCCTATGTCAGGCACTACTGATGTTGTAACAAATAAATTTACCCTAGGTGATGAGCAGGCAACCATTAACTTAGCACATGCCTTTGCTTTAGCTTGTGAGTCCGTAAGTGCCGTAAACAAAGGGCTTGTAGCCTATTTGAAAGGTGATTTGGGTGCAGGTAAATCCTTTTTTTCAAGGGCATTTATTCAAACTTTTTTACCTGGACAAAAGGTCAAAAGCCCGACTTACACTATAGTCGAAAGCTATAAAACTTCTATAGTTACTATTCATCACTTTGATTTGTATAGACTTTGTGATCCAGAGGAGTTAGAGTATTTAGCCATAAGGGACTTACTTATGGGGCCTTTTGTGGCATTAGTTGAGTGGCCACAGAAAGGTGAACCTATTTTTCCGGATGCAGATGTGGTGATTGAACTGCAACATCCTCTAGGATTTGAGTCAGAAAACAGAACGGTTGAAATTACCGCGAACTCTATACTAGGGAGAGCGGTTGTTGAACAAATGATGACGAATATGCGTGAATAATCACGTTGCTGTAGTCTTTAGACCTTTAAAGGTGTGCATCAATGGTTATGGTCGTTATCTATTACCAAGTGTCTTTGCCTGTCGGTTTTTTGGCATATTTATTGGCACGGTATTTGTTATATAATTACTGAAAGTAACAATAGAACAGGCTATCCAGTATGAAATCACTTAATTTTTCTCAAAAAATGGTCAATATAACGCTCTTCCTAATGCTTTCTGTTTGGGTCTCAAACGTTATTGCGAAGACCGAACTTTCAGAGATGAGAATCGGTCAAACAGCTGATAAGACGCGTGTGGTGTTCGACTTAAAGCAGATGGACGAATATAAAGTCTTTCAATTAGGCAATCCTTCTCGGTTAGTTGTCGATTTCTATCAAGCTGACAATAAACTGTCATTTAAAAATAAACAGATTACAGATAAGCGTTTGTTTAAAATTCGGGTCTCTGACAGTGCAAATCGCATTCGTGTGGTTTTAGATCTGCACAAACACTCAACTTATAAAGCGTTTACCTTGTCTAAGGATAAATCAGGTAATCAGCGTCTGGTGGTCGATTTAGGCGACCCTGTTTCAAATCAGATTGTTCAAAAACCAGCCACGCAAATTTCTGCGGTGAAATCTCCAGTAAAACCCTTAACTAAAGCTTCTACAAAATCTTCCATTAAAACGATAGCGAAACTTATTGCTAAAATTGAGAAATCTGCTGTCAAAACGGGCATTAAAGCACCTGTTGAGAAAAATAGTAGCCCATTAGTTAAAATGACGAAGGCGAAATCTCAACAAGAAACAACGACTCATCTAGCAACACAAAACTTATTAAATAGGGGAAGTTCAGTCTTCTCACAACCCAAGATGCTGGTCATTGCGATTGACGCCGGTCACGGTGGTAAAGACGTGGGTGCCATTGGCCATAATGATGTACTAGAGAAAGTTGCGACTCTAAAAATGGCAAAAGAATTAAAACGTTTAATTGATCTGCAGCCTGGTATGCACGCCGTATTAACGCGTGACAAGGATATCTTTATCCCGCTTGGCGAGCGTGTCAAAATTGCGAAACGTCATGATGCAGATATGTTTATCTCGATCCATGCAGATGCCTTTCATGATGACTCAGTTCGCGGCGGTTCGGTTTACATTCTTTCAAGAGGCGGAGCGAGTAGTGTGATGGCTAGGCTGTTGGCGAAAAGCGAAAATGCTTCATTGCAAGATGTTCAATTGAAAGGGCGTGATGATGATGTTGCTTTTGCCTTGAGTGATTTAACTCGTGAATCGAATGTCAGAGCAAGTCGCAAACTAGCACATACGGTTTTGAATGAAATGCAAAAAAAGGTCAAAATGCATAGGCAATCAGTTCAGTCCGCTAGATTTGCGGTATTGAAATCGATTGATATGCCGTCTTTATTGATAGAAACCGCATTTATTTCAAACCCGCATGAAGCACGTAACCTTATGAACAAAACGTTCCAAACTAAAATGGCGAGTGCAATCACCAGTGGTTTAACGAAGTTTGTTGCGAGAAATGTTCAAAAACCACGCTGGGGTGAGTCGTTATACGTTCATTACAAAGTGCAAAAGGGCGATACCTTGTCACAAATCGCAGCAAACTATGAGGTTTCAACTCAGAGTTTAAAGAAAATCAACAACATCAAAAATGCCAATGAATTGTATATCGGTAAAAAAGTCAAAATCCCACTGTCAGAGAAAATAGTGGCAGGTTTGTAGTCAGGTTAAAAATCAAAATTTCAGAGACTGGCTTTAATTAAAGGCGCCCAAACAGGCGCTTTTTTTGTGTTTGAATGACCGTTATTTCAAAGCTATTCCGCAGTAAAAGATTTAAACCCTTGTTCCGTGATAATGCCATCTAAAGGCACATCCCAAGGTTCATTGGCCAGTTGTGAGGTTTGCTGGCAACTATGCGCCCAACCAATCAATAATGGTGGGTTTGCAGAATCTTGTGGTAGACGTTTAAATGCAAAACTTCGGTCATAATAGCCTCCGCCCATTCCCATGCGATTGCCCTGAAGATCAAAGCCTACTAAAGGCATGAGAACAATATCCATTTGCTGGCCTGTTAGGTGTTTATCTAAGGGTGCTTGGGGTTCTGGAATGCCGAATTGATTGTTAATCATTAGAGTGGTTTCTTGATATTCCACAAACGCCATGTGTAGATCTGGCTTGGTTTCAAGTGCCGGTAAAAAAACGCGATGTTCAGTGCAATGCCATAAATAGTCAATGGCTGATTGTGTCTTCAGCTCACCGTCTTGAGAAAGAAACAGTGCAACCTTAAGAGGGCGGGGTAACTGATTTTGTGTCGCCTGGTTTGAATGGTTCTCTAGAAAATCTTGTAAATAGGTTAAAGCTTGCAAAGCGTGCAGGGCTTGTTGTTCTGGCGTTAATTGCCTTCTGAGCATGCGGAGCTGTTTTCTGAGTGTCTTTGGGCTAGTTGTTGGAGTCGTCATAATTAAACGTTCGCAAATTATTAAATGAATAGGTTTATCTTAGCGGATATTAGCGAATAAAGTAGGAAAGCTAAACAATGAATAAGTCAGCAAAATATAAACTGGAATTCTTTGGAGGGAATGGAAAAGCAAGTAGCCAACGAACAAAAAATCCTGGAACCGAAGAGTTCTAGGTGGCAGTCTTCTTAAGGTATTTAGGCTTCTCGGGTTAGCAAGCTAACGAGATGCGCACCATATCCATGTTCAGACCCCAATATGTTAATTATCGGAAAGGGGTTAATGTCCGATGACTAAATGCTAGGAATCTATTATAACAAAACAGCTCACAGATTTTAAATATTGATCCGGAATTGTGATCATTTGTTTTAATAAATAACCAGTAATAGAATTAATGATATGTGAATATACTTAAGTTTAATAATGGATTACTCAAATCTGCATCTTTAGATAATAGTGTTGTGAGCTGTGTAGGGGATAAAAAATTAAATTTAGGTGGTTTTATGTCAGCTAAATCAAATTTAAGTTCAATATTACAGTTAATTCTAGGCTTAACTGTTTTCTGTGCTGTTATTGCTGGCAACGTTTTTCATAACGGTATTCATCTGATCTTCGAGTCTTAAGGTGTATTGTGTGGTGTCATCTCTGAGGTGTAGGTAGTCATAACAAAGGTTCAATGCCATCATCAAAATCTTACCTTCGCCTTTTAAATCAGGTAGTTGGTCAAGCTTGTCTTCTAGCAAGGTAGCGGCTTCTATTAAGCGTTCACGATCTTCCGCTTCACAAGGGATTTCAAAGGTGTGATTCATTAAGGTAAGCGTTAACACGAGTTTGCTCCGAAAATTAGGGGTTAAGCAATTTGAATTTAAGCTAATTATGATATTATTCACTAATCACTAAGGATTAACAAGGGAAGGTTTTAATGGATTTCGATCAAGTCAAAGAAGTGGTCACACCACATTCAGAGTTAGAGTCACCAGCATTTATTCAAGGGATGCTCATTGGGTTGTTGTGTGGCGATAATGATATTCAAGAAGCGGTTTGGATTAAAAAGCTGATTGAAGAGGCCAATATTAAGAAGGTCAAAGAGTCGTTTTTAAAGGTTTTGCATGATCTTTATCAAGAAACCAATAAAGGCATGAATGGCTCTGGTTTTGAGTTGGAGTTATGCTTGCCGGATGATAATGAGGCCTTAGTTTACCGCGCCTTGATGATAGGGCAACTTTGCGAGGGTATTCTTTATGGTTTAGGGCTGATTGGCTGTTTAAATGATGCTGAAAATGAAATCGCCCCAGACGTTCGAGAGCTTGTAAGTGATTTTAGCGATATCGCCAGCATCGATATTGATGATTTAGGTAAGTCAGTGGCAGATGGTGACACTGAAGAGTCAGATCTAATGCAATTGGTTGAGTTTGTGAAGATCGGTATTTTGACGATCAATGAATCTTTGAACCCCGCAGATGCACAACAGATTCCTATGCACAGTCCTGAAGATGAAGAAAACGGTACGATTCACTAATGTTAAAAAGTAACGAGTTTCATCAGTTTAATCGCCAAAAGTTATTAGCCAGCTTGCCTGAGAATAGTGCGGTATTGGTCTCTTCGGGGGCTGAACAAATCCGCAATCGAGATGTAGAGTTTCCGTTTAGGGCAGAAAGTGATTTTTTTTACTTAACGGGATTTATCGAACCAGATTGCGTACTGGTTCTGCTTAAGAAAGAATCGCTGGTAACTCATCTGTTTTTACGTCCTAAGGATCCTGAGCAGGAAACCTGGCAGGGTAGACGTTTGGGTGTTGAAAGTGCGTGTGAGGCTTTATCAATTGACCAGGCCTGGTCAATTGATGAGCTGGATGAGGGTGTACTTGAGTTGCTTGAGAATATTGAATCGATCTACTTTTCATTCTCTCAAGTTTCAGAGTGGTTGGACCCAGTCAGTGATTGGATTGGCCGTCTGAAACAGAAGGTTCGACAAGGTATCTCGGCTCCGAATAAAATTTGTGATTTAGATGATATCTTGCACGAACAGCGTCTATTTAAATCCGCAGAAGAAATTTCTAGGATGCGCCAGGCGGCACAAATTTCGGTAAAAGGTCATTTAGCGGCTATGGCTACAGCCTTGCCTGGAAAGTTTGAGTTTCAGGTGCAAGCCGAATTAGAGGCTGCTTTTGTTCGTGAAGGCTCTCCACGAGTGGCTTTCAGTTCGATTGTTGCGGGTGGGCATAACGCCTGCATTTTGCACTACACTGAAAATCGCGATGAGATTCAAGACGGTGATTTAGTGTTAGTAGATGCCGGGGCTGAATGGCAAGGTTATGCAGGGGATATCACGACGACGTTTCCTGCCAATGGAAAATTCAGTGCGCCGCAAACCAAATTGTATTCTCTAGTATTAGAGGCTCAGCAAGCAGCCATCTCGGCCATTCAACCTGGGGTTGCATATAATGTCGCACATGAAGCCTCGGTGAAGGTCTTGACCCAAGGGTTGATTGATTTGGGCATTTTAAAAGGCGGACTTAAGACTCTCATTAAAAATGAGTCTTATAAACGGTTTTTTATGCATGGTACCGGCCACTGGTTGGGCATGGATGTACATGATGTGGGGGCTTATAAGCAGAACCAGACCTGGCGTGAATTTAAACCCGGTATGGTGGTGACGGTAGAGCCTGGTTTATATATTTCTGCGGAGCATTCTGATGTGGATAGTCAGTGGCATAATATTGGGATTCGAATCGAAGATGATGTATTAGTGACTGACAGAGGGCATGAAATATTAACCGTTGGATTGCCAAGAACGGTGGCTGAGATTGAAGCGCAGATGTCAGTCTTTTCTGCGTTACGCTAAAGCGATATTATTGAGTGCAGAGTCATTGTATGGCGATGTTTTTTAGATTTAAGCAGGGTTGAAACAGTGAATTCAGATGTGTCTTCAGAAAAAGCATCTCAGTTAATTAAGTGTGATGCCGTCATCTCCGGTGGAGGGCCCGTTGGCTTGATGTTAGCGTTAGGTTTAGCACAACAAGCCTTTCAAGTTGTTCTGGCGGAGATTTTTGTGCCGACTGCCGATGCTCCGAATTCTTTTGATGGCCGAGTCTTAGCCTTGTCGCATGGCTCAATGTTGGTCTTAAAGAAACTCAATGTCTGGAATGACCTTGTTGAGCACGTAACGGAGATTCATCACGTCCATGTTTCGCAAAAAGGTTATTTGGGTCTGACGAAATTACATGCAGAAGAAGTTGACGTGCCTGCTTTGGGCTACAGTATCCAGTCTAGTGATTTGGGTAAAGTCCTTTGGCAGCATGTCCAGCAAAATGCACAGATTCAAGTGCTTTGTCCGGCACGCTTAGTGACTTTTGAAGAGCAGGAGTCAGTTATTCAGGCTGAAATTGCCGTGGATTCTGAGAGTAAAGGTGTTCCAGGCAGTTCCTATCAAATTGAGGCCAAGCTGATTGTTGGAGCTGATGGTACGGATTCCCAGGTCAGAAAAATACTTGGCTTACCGATTGAAGAGAAGTCTTATCATGCCTTTGCCGTGATAACGCAGATAGAAACCGAAATGCATCCGCAAGGTTGGTCATTTGAGCGTTTTACTGAAAAGGGTCCTGTGGCGCTATTACCGATGAAAGGTCATTTTCATAAAGCCGTAATGGTCTGTCCTGAAGATGAGATTGAATCGGTAAAAGCCCTCAATGATGCTGAGTATATAGCGCTCTTTACCTCAAAAATGGGGGAGCGTCTAGGTCGATTTATACAGGTCTCTCCACGTGTTATTTATCCGTTAAAAGAGAGTTATGTGCCACGGATGTCCAAAGGGCGCGCATTGCTAATGGGTAATGCCTCACATACCCAGCACCCGGTTGCTGCGCAAGGTTTGAATTTGGGGATTCGAGATATTGAGGTGTTTTTAGAGATGACCTCTTTAACAGATGATATAGGCACTCCAGAGTTTTTAACGGGGTATGCAATCACCAGAAAAACTGATCATGAAAAGGTGATGGGAATGACCGATAGTTTGATTGATCTCTTTCAGCACCAATCACCTATTGTCGGACATTTAAGGGGAGTTGGGTTGATGGCAATGCAGGTCATGCCGACATTAAAAAAACGTTTTTCACGGTTTGCAATGGGAGGCAATCGTTCATGAGTGCTGCTTTAGATAACTCTATAGAGAGCCAGGGTAGTGAAAATCTAGTGACAGATATCGCTTCTAAAAACTGGGATATTGTCATTATTGGTGGCGGTATGGTTGGTGCCTCTGTGGCTTTGGGTCTAGGTCAGCAAGGCATGTCGGTCTTGTTGTTGGAAAAACAGGCGGTTGATACGTCTTGGCAAGCCAACTCACCTTATCAGGTTAGAGTCAGTGCATTAACGAGAGCATCTGAAAAAATATTACGTAATCTAGGTGCCTGGGAAGGCATAGATAGTCGTCGCTTTCATCCTTTTACCGCGATGCATGTTTGGGATGAGATTACGCCTGGAGAAGTGCATTTTTCAGCGGAGGATATGGGAGAGCCTAATCTAGGGTATACCGTCGAAAATAATGTAATTCAATCCGCTTTGTGGGAGCAGGTTGAGGCTTGTGAGAGGATAACCGTACTTCTAAATCATCGTTTGGAATCGTTGCGTTTAGAAAACGACCAGGCCTGGTTAACGTTAGAAGGTGTGGGAGAGATACAAACCGAATTACTTGTTGGAGCCGATGGCGCCATGTCGCAAGTGCGAGAGATGGCTTCTATTGGTTTAGAGACGCATGACTATGAACAGTGTGCTGTGGTCGGTTGTGTCAAAACTGAGCTATCGAGTGAAGATACTTGTTGGCAACGTTATACCGAGAACGGCCCATTTGCTTATCTATCAATGGGTGAGAACGTTAGCTCTATCGCATGGTATCTGCCGCTGGAAAAGATGCAATGGGCTTTGGCGCTTTCGGATAAGGATTTTGCACAAGAGATTTCCAAAGCCTCTGATTATCGTTTGGGTTCGGTTATTGAAGTGGCTGAAAGAGGTGCTTTTCCTCTAGTGAGGAGACATGCTGAACACTATGTTAAGCCAAATTTAGCTTTGGTGGGCGATGCAGCTCATACAATTCATCCGCAAGCAGGGCAAGGCGTAAACTTAGGTTTGCTTGATGCGGCGGCTTTAATTGAAACCGTGTTAGAGGCTAAGGGTCAGAACAAGTCCTGGGGTAGATATTCAATTTTAAGGAGATATGAGCGCTGGCGTCGCGGTGACAATGCCTTGGTGCAAAGATCAATGGAAGCTTTTGATTGGTTGTTTAAACAGGATGCTTCACTTAAAGTCGTTGTCAGAAGAGGGCTTCTACCCCTTGCCAATCGTCTTACTCCGATCAAGAATTGGTTAATGGGGCAAGCCTTGAATGGCCGAGAGGCTCTACCAAAGCTCGCTAAATCAGTCCGTTTTAGGGAAAGGTAAATGAAACGTTTGAATTTTAAAACTCTTTTAGGGATTGCCGGAGTTAATCGTCTGGAGAGTGATCACGCCGTTAGGATTGGCCATCGCTTGGAATGGCTTGTATTGGTGGCACTGCTTGCTGTTTGCATACAATTGTTAATGTTCTACTCTGGTCAACCAATAGAGTCCGCTTGGTTCTCTCGTATTATTTGGGGTATTTTTGCGCTAGAGTTAGTCGTTAACCTATTTAATGTTCAAGATAGGGTGCGTTATCTGCGCGAAAACTGGATGAGTCTACTGATTGTCTTAGTCGCTTTTCCATGGATTAATTGGGGCGGTGACTGGGCGCTTATTATTCGTTCCTTTAGATTGGTTTTATTCCTGCGTTTTATCGCGGGTTTTTTTCAAACTGTCTTGACCATATTAAAGCGCAATCGATTTGGCCAAATTTTACTGGCATTTTCCTTTATTATTGTTGGCGCAGGCGGAATGTTTGCCTATCTTGAAGGTCGCACCTTTATAGATGGTGTTTGGTACGCCATTGTAACAATCACCACAGTCGGTTATGGGGATGTGGTTCCAGCGTCTGATGGCGGGCGTATTTTTGGAGTGGTACTGATTCTTTTTGGAGTGGTATTTTTCTCTTTGGTATCTGCAAATATTGCGGCATTCTTAATTGGATCAGAGCAACGTAAGTCAGAAGTTGATATTTTAAAGTTTGTGAGTCAAACAGAAGATCATCTAGCGCAACTGTCAATTGCAAATGAAAAGCATGTTGATCGGTTAATGGATCATTTCTCTAGAGAGTTAGCTGATTTAAAGCGAACGATTGAAAAAGAACGAAGAAGTTAGAAGAATCTATTGAATGGCTGGCTAGTGCCGATTTTTTAGGGTCAATTACCCTTATTTATTAGGGGTATTGTAAGAAATATATTGTTTCATTCCATGTTTTGTTTATAGGGTGATAAGTTGTTTGACATTTACCTTATAACAGCCTATATTCACTCCACCCAAAATTAATTTATACAGCATAAGGAAATTACGAATGGCAGACAGACGTCTTCAGGTGTTCCATACCGTTGCCAAGGTAATGAGTTTTACCAAAGCTGCAGAAACTCTTCACATGACTCAGCCCGCAGTAACTTTCCAAGTTAAACAGTTAGAAGATTTTTTCAATACTCGCCTTTTTGACCGTACTCATAATAAGATTACCTTAACGGATGCTGGTAAAGTCGTGTATGACTACTCCGATCAGATTCTTGAGCTGTATGAGAAAATGAACAGTGATGTTCGTGAGATGACGGGTGAGGTGACTGGTACATTGGTGATTGGAGCAAGTACAACGATTGCTGAATATATGTTACCAAGTTTATTAGGGGCTTTCAAAAAGCAGTACGATGATGTCAATATTCGTCTTCAGGTCGGTAATACGGATGCCATTGTTTCGATGGTTGAAAACAATATGATTGACCTTGGTCTGGTAGAAGCTCCCGTACACAACAAGAACCTAGAAGTGGATGTCTGCAGGATTGATGAGATGCAGTTGATTTGTCCTAAGACCCACCCTCTAGCCAAGCGCAATAAAGTGACTGTTGAAGACTTTCGTAAGTATGGTTATATTACTCGTGAGGAAGGTTCTGGGTCACGTACCGTTATTGATTCGTATATTCGAGAGCAAGGCTTAACGTATAGTGACTTGAAAGTAGTCATGGAATTAGGCAGTCCTGAAGCGATTAAGATGGCCGTTGAGTCTGATGTCGGGATTGCAATCGTTTCGCGTAGCACCTTAGCGAAAGAGTTAAAACTTGATACTTTGGTCGCGATTCCTTTAGATCCTCCAATTCTAAGACCTTTCTCACATGTGAGACAGAAGCACAAGTTTCGTCACAGAGCGGTTGGTGAACTATTAGAGTTTGCTGTAGATTACTGTCGTGAGAAAGCGTCAGAGCTTGGCTTTAGAATTCCAACTAAAGAAGAGCAAAAAATGGGGCGTTAAATTTAGCTAGGCTAGGTTCTCCCAACTCAAAAAAGGCCGTAAACGGCCTTTTTTGCTTTCTGGTATTTGCCTTTTTATATTAGGTTAAAGGTTCTCTGAGGCAAATAAAGCGAGTCGTGAACGTTCCCCTTGTTCTAATGTTATGTGGGCGCTGTGCTCCCATTCTTTGAAGCGATCTACTACGTAGGTTAAGCCTGTGGTGGTCTCACTTAAGTAGGGGGAATCTATCTGTCCTATGTTGCCTAGGCAGATAACCTTAGTGCCTTCACCTGATCGAGTGATGAGTGTTTTCATTTGTTTGGGGGTTAGATTTTGGGCTTCATCGATAATAATAAATTTATTTAAGAATGTGCGACCACGCATAAAATTCATCGATTTAATTTTAATACGTTTATTAATAAGTTGCTGAGTGCTTTCGTTTTCCCAGTCAGTGCTGCTATCTGAGGCACTTAACACTTCTAGGTTATCCATTAATGCACCCATCCAAGGGGTCATTTTTTCTTCTTCTGTGCCCGGTAGGAATCCGATGTCTTCACCCACCGGTATAGTCGCTCGTGTCATGATAATTTCATTGTAGAGATTTAGGTCAAGCGTCTGCTCTAAGGCCGCGGCTAAAGTCAGTAGGGTTTTACCCGTTCCAGCGACACCCAGTAGGGTAATGAAATCAATTTCTGGATTCATAAGGTAGTTGAAGGCAATATTTTGTTCGGTATTACGTGCGTTAATTCCCCAAACCGTATGGTTATGATGGCTAAAGTCTTTCATGTACTCTAAAGCGGCTTTACCATTTTCAATGCTTTGCACAATAACATTGAAACCAGCATCATTTGTGCTAATCAAGGCTTGGTTGGGAAGCCATTTGCAATGTTCGTCAACATCTAGTTGATAAAAGGTACGCCCCTCATCCTGCCAAGATTTCATTGTTTTACCGTGTGTCTCAAAAAAGCTTTCGGGTAAATATTCCCAGCCACGATAGAGTAGATCGGTGTCTTCAAGTACTCGGTCATTGTAGTAGTCTTCCGAATGTAGGCCGACTGTTGAAGACTTTATACGCATATTAATGTCTTTCGTGACTAAGGTGACCTGGCAATGTGTCAGGATTTGTTTGAGCGCTAGGCCTGTTTGTAAAATATGGTTATCGGCTTTGTGGCTAGGTAAGGATGTGGGGAGGTCGACCAGTAAAGGCTCTGTTTCAAAGTAGAGTTTACCTAGATGGACGCTGGATTTGTCATGGCCTGGGTGAATTCGTTCTAAGGGAAGTCCGTTTTTAATATCTTCAAAGGTGGCATCGCTAATGACTTGATCAATCAGTCTATTGGTTTCACGTACGTTTCGAGAGACTTCTGAAAGCCCTTTTTTGCCAGCATCCAATTCTTCTAAAACGGTCATAGGGATGAATATATCGTGTTCAGCGAAATGGAACAGTGCCATGGGGTCGTGCATGAGTACGTTAGTGTCTAATATAAATAGTCGGTTGCCTTTGATATTCATTAGGGATTCTCCATTCAAAGTATTAGGGTTTGTTTATTGCGCTGTTTGTTGGTGGCTTTGAATTGTTTTGAGTACTTCTTGCGCGTGATCTTTGACTTTTACTTTACGCCATTCATGGATTAATTCTCCATTAGGATTAAATAAGAAAGTGCTACGAACAATGCCCATGTATTCGATACCAAAGTTTTTCTTAGCTTGGTAGACCTGAAATAACGCACTAAATTGGCCATCGACATCCGAAATAAGTTCGAATGGAAAGCCTTTTTTAATTTTGAAGTTATTATGACGTTTCATAGTGTCCATGGAGGCGCCATAGATAGTCGCATTGAGCGCATTAAATTGTGGGTAAAGTTCAGTGAAATCGAGTCCTTCAGCTGTACACCCTGGGGTGCTATCTTTAGGGTAGAAATAAATGACCGTGTAGTGTCCGTTTAAATCAGCCTCGGTTAAGTTGATATTTGACGTTGCTAGGACCGAAAATTCTGGAAGCTTTGCACCTATTTGAATGCTCATAAAAAGGGTTCCTTAAATGAAAAAACAAATTCAGTATGACGGCTTTTAAAATTGTTGGCAACCGTTATTAAGACGAAAATTAAAGGCTTAAAAATAACTTATGGCATCTCTTTATTATCACTATTAATTGGTTGAAGTGTGGGGGGGGAAAGGTTAATATTACCTTTTTTATATTTGCATTAATTGAATGGAGAAAATCGCCGTGTTTAGAGGCAGTATGGTGGCGTTGGTCACCCCGATGTTAGAGAATGAATCGGTTGATTTTGAATCACTAGCAAGGCTGGTGGAGTTTCATATTGAATCGCAAACTGATGCCATTGTAGCGATGGGCACCACTGGTGAGTCTTCAACCCTAAATTTTGAAGAACATTGTGAAGTAGTTCGTTTTGTCGTTGAAAAAGTCAATGGTCGTATTCCAGTAATAGCCGGAACGGGGGCTAACTCTACGAGTGAAGCTATTCACTTAACGCAGTGTGCTAAAGAGGCTGGTGTTGATGCCTGCTTGTTAGTGACTCCTTATTACAATAAGCCAACGCAAGAAGGCCTGTTTTTACACTATAAGAAAATCGCTGAAACCGTCGATATTCCTCAGATTTTATATAATGTTCCGGGTCGAACAGCAGTTGATATGTTGCCAGAAACGGTCATTAGGCTTTCTAAAATCCCTAATATTATTGGCGTTAAAGAAGCGACGGGTGATATTGGTCGAGTGGCAACAATAAAAGCCGGCGTTGTAGATAGTTTTGACTTGTATACCGGTGATGATGCGACAGCCGTTGATTTTATTTTAGTCGGTGGGCATGGTGGTATTTCAGTGACGGCTAATGTTGCGCCGAAGCAACTACATGATGTTTATGCGTTAGCCTTGGCCGGGGAGGTAGAGCAAGCTCATGCAATGGATGCGCCATTACAAGCTCTACATCGTGATCTCTTTATAGAATCAAGCCCTATACCTGTTAAGTGGGCTGTCTCTAAGATGGGCTTAATGGGAGGGGCTCTACGTCTACCTTTAACGCCTCTTTCTGAATGCTATCAACCAATTGTGTTGCAAGCGATGAAAGAAGCTGGTGTAGAAGTTTAATTTTTTTAACACATTAAAAGGTGTCTGGGTTTATGCGTCTAACTGCAAAAAAAGTTGCAATTTCTACGTCGTTAATAGCGATGAGTTTAAGTGGTTGTTCAACTACTACAGGTATGTTTGGATCTGATAGTGAATATCGTGATAGTGAAGGTAAGGTCGTTCAAAACCTAGAGATGCCACCTAATTTATTTAACCCAGGCAAAGCTAAGAGTAATCTTTCACTCGCCTTGGCACAGGCTGAACAAGATGTTCTTGCTCAGCAAGATTCATATGATCATATTCCCAATTTTAAGGCGGATGGTTTATCGATTCAATCTAATTTGTCTGAACGTTGGTTAGAGATCGATTCCATGAATAGTGAAGAAGTTTGGTCAGGTCTAAAACGTTTTTTAGAGTCTGCAGGCTTCACTGTTAGTGACGAACGAAAAGATATTGGGGTGATGAAAACTAAGTATCTACAGCGTTCAGAATTAGTCCCTTTGGATGATGTGGGTCCACTTACCAAAGTGTTAAATAGTTGGCGTCCTGAGCTCGCACAAGGCGTTTACGATAAGCTTGTTGCTCGAGTCGAGACTGACGTCAATGCGAACAAAACTCGCGTCTATTTTAGCCACCACATGCTTTATTCGCCTGAAGCAAATGAAGCGCGAGATTTAGGTGATCGTTGGAGAATTAAGCCTTATAGTCCTGAAATGGAAGCACAAGCACTCTATCAAGCGATGGTATTCTTTGGTTCGAGCAGTGAAAAGGCTTTAGCTCAGTTGAAAATTACTGAAAAAATGGTTGAAATCGTTGATGGTGAAGAGTTTCAAGGTCTCTCTCTAAGAGCCGATCTTGAAAAGAGCTGGAGTTACGTGCAGGCTATGGTATATCGTGCAAATTGGCAGATGGATAAGGTCCGTATTGCTGAGCATAAAATGTGGATTCGAGTGCCTGATAGTGCTAAAAAAGAAGATTCATTTCTGTCTAGTTTAGCGTTCTGGAAAGATACGGGCAAAGCCGATCTGCCTGAAGTTGTAGAGCTTCAATTAACGACTTCTGAAAAGGATGCTACGCAAACCATCTTAACAGTCAAAACTACCGAAGTTAACAATCCATTAAATGTACAGCAAAGACGCTATGTATTTGAAAGTCTCGGATTATTAGCCGAATAATTCAGTCAGATTAAACGCCCTCTTATTAGAGGGCTTTGTTTTTTGTAAAGGACAAAAACTATGCAGATCATTTGGGGAAATCCCGCCCACTCAGAATACCGTCGCAATCAATTACTTAATAAGTTACAAGCCGTAGGCCGTATTTCTGCAGTGCAATCACAGTATATTTATTTTATAGATGTTGACAGTGAACTTACAGAGACAGAGTTGTCGCACTTAAAAATATTGTTGAATAATTCAGAGTCAGATCAAACCTCGGTTTTGAGTGCTGATTCTTGTATTGTGACACCTCGTTTAGGTACGATTTCTCCGTGGTCATCTAAAGCAACTGATATCACTCATACTTGTGGTATTAAGCATGTACACCGCATTGAACGTGGTATTGCTTATTTCTTTGAAGGTGTTTCAGCCGTTGATAAGCCAGAGATGGAAGCTTTAGTGCATGACCGCATGATGGAGCAAGTTTTCCATGAAGTAGTTATTCTTGAAGGGCTTTTTTCGCACCAATCTCCAAAGCCTTATTCTATTGTTGATGTGCTTGGTAACGGTAAATCCGCGCTTAATAAAGCCAATAAAGAGCTGGGTTTGGCTTTAAGCAGTGATGAGATTGATTATTTAGTCGATGCTTTTAATGGTTTAAAGCGTAATCCGATCGATGCCGAATTGATGATGTTTGCTCAAGCTAATTCAGAGCATTGTCGCCATAAGATTTTTAATGCTGACTGGACGATTGATGGTCAAAATAAACCCTACTCTCTATTCGGTATGATTCGTAATACCTTCAAAAAAAATCCAGAAGGTGTTTTGTCAGCATACAGTGATAATGCCGCCGTTTTAGAAGGACCAAAAGCCAGTCGTTTTTTCCCTGACCCTGTAACACGTTCTTATGCAGCTCACACTGAAAATGTGCATTTTCAAATTAAAGTAGAAACCCATAACCATCCTACTGCTATATCGCCATCGCCGGGTGCTGCAACGGGTGCAGGCGGTGAGATTCGCGATGAAGGGGCTACTGGACGAGGTTCTAAACCTAAGTCTGGTTTAACCGGTTTCACTGTTTCGAACTTAAATATTCCAGGTTTTGAACAGCCTTGGGAACGTCCATACGGCAAACCTTCGCGTATTGCTTCACCGTTGGAGATTATGCTTGATGGGCCTTTAGGAGCTGCGGGCTTCAATAATGAGTTTGGTCGTCCTGCGATTAATGGTTATTTCCGTACCTATGAAAATGCATACACCACGCATGATGGTGAAGAGATTCGTGGTTATCACAAGCCGATTATGTTGGCAGGTGGTTTAGGGAATATTCGTGAGGAGCATGTTCTTAAAGGTGATATTCCGATTGGTTCAAAGTTAGTCGTTTTAGGCGGTCCTGCTATGTTGATTGGTTTGGGCGGCAGTGCGGCTTCTTCAATTGATAGTGGTTCAGGTTCTGAAACCCTTGATTTCGCTTCTGTACAGCGTGAAAACCCTGAGATGGAACGCCGTGCACAAGAAGTCATTGATCGTTGTACCTATTTAGGGAAAGAGACGCCTATTGCATCGATCCATGATGTCGGTGCGGGTGGTTTATCGAATGCTTTTCCTGAGTTAGTCAATGATGCGGGTAAGGGCGCGACTTTTGATTTACGTTCTATTCCCAATGATGAGCCAGGTATGGCGCCTATGGAAATCTGGTGTAATGAATCTCAAGAACGTTATGTTATTGCGATTTTCCCAGATCAAATTGAGCAGTTTGAAGCGATTTGCAAACGTGAACGTTGTTTGTACGCGATTGTCGGTGAAGCGACTAAAGCGCAAGAGTTAGTGGTTAACGATACGGTATTTGATAATAATCCGGTCAATATGCCATTGGATATTTTATTGGGCAAGCCCCCTAAGATGCATCGTACGGCAGAATCACGCAATATCCCTCAGGCGGGCTTTGAAACGGCCGTGTTGGACTTTGAAGACGTCACAGAGCGTTTATTAAAGCTACCGACGATTGCCAGTAAAAACTTCTTGATTACCATTGGTGACCGCTCTATTACGGGAATGGTGACACGTGATCAAATGGTAGGTCCTTGGCAGGTTCCCGTCGCTAACGCAGGTATTACCTGTTCTGACTATAAAGGCTATACCGGTGAAGCTATGGCTTCTGGTGAGCGTTCTCCTGTTGCCTTAATTAATCCAAAAGCCTCTGCGCGTCTCTCTATCGCTGAAGCGATTACCAATATTGGTTGTGCCAAAATTGCGAAGATGAGTGATATTAAACTCTCCGCTAACTGGATGGCCGCGTCAGGTCATGCTGGTGAAGATTCAGCTATGTATGATGCGGTTGAAGCGGTAGGTCTGGAATTGTGTCCTGCTCTTGGTATTGCGGTTCCTGTCGGCAAAGACTCAATGTCTATGAAGACCGTTTGGGAAGATGAAGGTGTCTCTAAAGCCGTTATCTCTCCTATGTCTGTGAATATTACGACTTTTGCACCCGTCGAGGATGTTCGTAAAACAGTGACGCCACAATTAAGAACTGACTTGGGTGAGAGTGAACTGTTGGTCATTGACCTAGGTCATGGTTTAAACCGTGTTGGCGGCAGCTGTCTAGCGCAGGTCTACAATCAAATTGGCGATGTCTCTGCTGATTTAGAAAGTGCCGAAGATTTATTGAATCTATTTAATGCGACCCAGGCGATGATGGCGGACGATTTAATGTTGGCTTATCACGATAGAGCGGATGGAGGGCTGTTAGTTACCTTGCTAGAGATGGCGTTTGCTGGTCATTGTGGATTGAATGTAGATGTCTCAAATTTGGGCGTCGAGCCGATTGCTGCATTATGTGCAGAAGAGGTTGGGGTGGTCATTCAGGTTAAAGCGGAAGACAAAGTTAAAATAGATGCTTTATTAGCCGAACACCACCTTTCAACTCTATCGCATTGGATAGGTTCGCCATTGACGGATGGTCAGATTAATATCACTGCACATGGCAATACTTTGTTGTATAAAACGCGTAAATCACTGCAGTCATGGTGGGCTGAAACGTCATATCGTATGCAGGCATTGCGTGATAATGAAAATTGCGCTCAACAAGAGTTCGATTCAATACAAAATGATGAACATACTCAGATTGAACCGTTTGTCACGTTTGATATCAATGATGATATTACCGCTAACTTATCTAGCGCGGTTAAGCCCAAAGTGGCTATTTTACGTGAACAAGGTGTTAATGGTCAGATTGAGATGGCGGCGGCTTTTGATAAAGCTGGTTTTGATGCCATTGATATTCACATGACTGATATTCTTTCTGGTGAAGTTTCCTTAGCCGATTTTAAAGGCCTGGTTGCTTGTGGTGGTTTTTCTTATGGTGATGTCCTAGGCGCTGGTCGTGGGTGGGCTAATTCTATTCTCTTTAATGAGACGGCGCGTTCTGAGTTAGAAAAATTCTTCAATCGTGAAGACACCTTCTCTTTAGGGGTTTGTAACGGTTGCCAAATGCTCTCCAATCTAAAAGAGATCATCCCGGGTGCCCAAAGCTGGCCTGCATTTGTGCGTAATGAGTCAGAGCAGTTTGAAGCGCGTTTTTCTCAGGTAGAGATTCAAAAATCACCTTCTATTCTATTGAAAGGCATGGAAGGTACGCGAATTCCAGTCGCAGTTTCTCATGGCGAGGGGCGTATGGACTTTGGAACAGGTTCTGCGGCTGATGTAACCGGCTTAGTAGGGCTAAATTTTGTCGATTCTACCGGTCGTCCAACTGAAAGTTACCCATTTAATCCAAACGGAACTGAGAATGGTATGACAGGCTTAACGACTACGGATGGTCGAGTGACTATTATGATGCCGCATCCTGAACGTGTTTTTAGAACGGTTCAGAATTCATGGCATCCTGATGAGTGGCAAGAGGATGGGCCTTGGATGCGCCTCTTTAGAAATGCTCGTAAATGGGTTGGCTAAGCAATAACTGGCCAATTTAAGGTAGGGTGATAGCACTGTCATAAGTAAACTCTAATATTAGACAAGTTTTCTTTATTTGACTTTAATCTATTTACCCATTAAATTAATACAAATTTTTAAAAGCCTATGGATTTTGTAGGCTATTTTTAACAACAACGGAGAGACCTAATGTCTTTAAATCGTCGCGAATTTCTTCACGTAATGTCAATGGCCGCTGCAGCGGGTATGCTGCCTGGTACTGCGAATGCAATGTCAGGTGGAGTGGATAAAGCTGCTGCCGCAAAAGCATCTGCAGAAATCTATAACAAACCAATGCAAGGCAAGGTTCGTTTGCTACACATTACAGATACTCACGCACAGTTAAACCCTGTCTATTTCCGTGAGCCAAACGTAAACTTAGCAACGGGACCAGCATTTGGTCAGTTACCTCACGTTGTTGGTCATAAGTTATTGAAGAAAATTGGTGTTGCTGAAAACACACCTTTAGCGCATGCGTTCTCTTACCTGAACTTCCAAGATGCTGCAGAGCAGTACGGTAAAGTAGGTGGTTTCGCACACGTTAAAACACTATTAGACAAGTTGCGCGAGCAAGCTGGTGGAACTGACAACACTTTGACTATGGATGGTGGTGATTTATGGCACGGTTCAGGTACTGCGTTATTTACTCGTGGTATGGACATGGTTGAAGCGTCTAACATCTTAGGTGTTGATGTTATGACGGGCCACTGGGAATTTACCTATCACGAAGCAGAAGTTTTTAAGAACCTGAATGCGTTTAATGGTGAGTTCCTTGCACAAAACCTTCGTATTAAAGAAGATGCTTTATTCGGTGACGATTACCGTGATTTAGTGGCTCGTAGCAACAATATTGGTCTTTATGATGAAGATGAAGCGCGTGCTTTCAAGCCTTATACTATTAAAATCATTAATGGTGAGCGTATCGCTATTGTTGGTCAAGCGTTCCCGCGTACAGCTAACGCTAACCCACAATCTAACTTTCCAGATTGGTCATTCGGCTTGCGCGAAGGTGCACTTCAAGATACGGTTGATAAAATCCGTGCAGATGAGAAAGTTGCTGCTGTTGTCATGATTTCTCACAATGGTATGGATGTCGATCTTAAAATGGCATCTCGTGTAAGTGGTATCGATGCTATCTTCGGTGGTCATACCCACGATGGTGTTGCTGTAACAACTCCTGTTAAAACACCAGCTGGTGATGTTTGTCACGTAACGAACGCAGGTTCTAACGGTAAGTTTGTTGGTGTTATGGATTTAGATATCCAAAACGGTAAGCTAAGAGGCGTTAACTACAGCCTATTACCAGTGTTCTCAAACGTGTTAGCGGCTGATGCTGAGATGGATAGCTTCATTAAGCATCTTTACACTAAGAAGTATGACACTAACGTTGTAGAGTCTCGTGATCCTTCACGCGCCTATAACAAAGAGCGTCTAGGTAAAACTTATGGCGAGATCATGGGTGAAGAACTAGCAGTTGCTGAAGATACACTTTACCGTCGTGGTAACTTCATGGGGACCTGGGATCAAATCATCGTAAACTCTTTACGTGAAGAGCATGATACTCAAATTGCAATGTCTGCGGGTGTTCGTTGGGGTACTTCAGTTCTAGCAGGTGAAATGATCACTATGGAGCGTGTTATGGATGAGACTTCTATGACTTACGGTGAAACTTATAAGTCTGAAATTACGGGTGCTCAAATGAAGGATATCTTAGAAGGTATCTGTGAGAACTTGTTCCAGAAAGACCCATACCTACAGTCTGGTGGTGATATGGTTCGTCTTGGTGGTATGGACTACACTTGTGAGCCGAATGGTAAGCTTGGTAGCCGTATTTCAGATATGCGTCTTGACGATGGTACGCCATTAGATGCTAATAAAACTTACTCTGTTGCCGGTTGGGCACAGGTTGAATCGGTTGGTGATGGTCGTCTTATGTGGGATGTAGCAGCTGATTACCTACGTCGTAACAAGAACGACATGAAGCTTAATAAGGTTAACCATCCTAAGCTTAAAGGTGTCAAAAACAACCCAGGTATCGAAGCATACCCAGGTGAAATGGCTTAATCTTAAGTTAATTTTAACCTTTAAAAAGAACCCGGCTTATGCCGGGTTTTTTTATGCCTGTCTAAAAGTATTGGTCATTTATAGACTCTGTAATTCAAGCGGTTGGGGTTCTTTTTATTTTGACCAGGCCTGGTAGGTTTGGTTTATCTTTAAATGGTTGAGAGGCCTTTTGATATATCTATACCATAGGCATTATCTAATGGCTTCCCGTCACTTTTTGTTGTAACCAAAACACGAAGCCGCGGACAATCCCGAACTCGCTCGTGCACGCGTAGCAAATACCATGGCATTTTTAACCTACCAGGCCTGGTAGGTTTTAGGGAATGTTTTAAAGGTTGATTACTGAATTTTCAAGTAAGCAAAACCTTCACTTTGAAGAATCGCGATCTTCGCCACACCGGAAGGGACGAACTGAATGCCTTTATAGACTTTAGATTGCGCTAAGCCGACTTCGTCACGCGTTTTATCGCATAACTCTACCTTGACTCCACGTACCGTAATTAATGACTGTAGACGGCCTTTAAGTTCGTCACGGCGTTCTATCAGTTGTTCGTCGGCTTCATAGGCTGTGCCTTTCAGTGCATCATCAGTGGTAAAGCGCAGACCGTAACCGACAAACACCAGGTGTACTTCGGCTTCCATTAACTCTGATTCATAGAAATTTAGAATGTTGTTGATTGACGTTAAGGTTGCCGAATAACGAGTAGGGTCTTTAAAATCAACATGATAAACCACTTTAGCACCATCATCGGCTGCCATCGCATTTAGTGGTAGCCAACAAAGTGCGGTTAGGCAGAGTGCTGTCGCAAAACGTTTTAGAGTATTTGTCATATTAGTCCTTGAGAGTTACTTGTAATCCGATGGGCTTTACAATATACGCGCAGTTTCTCTAGTGCCTTCAAGCGCTTTAATGGCTTCATTGGCTCGCATAAACAAAGTCTGGCTGTCTTCATCTGCCTCACGTAATTCTGTGATTCCAGCATGGCTGGTTAAACAGGTAGTGACATCATCCTCCAATTTAATGGTTTGTGAGCGGATGGTTTCTTGAGCCAATTTGGCGATACGGAAAGCATCGACCGCCTTTACCTCAGGCAGAACAATCATGAACTGGTCGCAGCTCAAGCGGCCTACATAGCCAAGCTCTCCGATGACATTTGTAATGGAGTGTGCCGCCGTTAATATGGCTTTATCGCCCGCTTCATGTCCATAGGCGTCGGTGATACGTTTGAAGCAGTCCAAATTAATTTTAATCATTGAGAGAGCTTGGTTGTTTAAGCGGGCTTTATTGAGTTCTTCATCAACTAAACCTAGAAAGAAGTCGCGGTTATAAAGGTGTGTTAGCGGATCCGTGGAAGAGAGGTGTTCAATCTGTTCTTCCATATGTTTGCGGCTACTAATATTGATGGCCAGCCAAATTGCTGCTGGTTGATCATAGGTGCCGGCTTTAACTGGGTAGACACGTGCTTCATACCACTGGCCGCCCATAGGGCCTTCAGTGACACCATCGACTTCATTGTTAGCAAGCTGATACTCAATCTCCTGAAGATGGTTTGAAGCGATTGCTCTTTGTACCACTTTCAAAAAACGATTTGCCATGCCTTCGGGCAAAACGTCATGGTAGGTTTTGCCAATTAAGCCTGAGCCATCGGCATACAAACTACGTTCTTGCCCGCCGATAATATCAAGATAGGTGCCATCTTGCCCCATAACGAATATTGGGTCAGGCATAGCGTTGGCAATGGCTTCTAAATGCGATAAGGTCGTGTTGGATTCAGTCATCTTTAGTCCTTCGAAATCGGCTTATATTTAATTCTATGAGGTTGACTTGCATCCGCCCCTTTGCGTTTTTTGTAATCGGCTTCATAGTCAGAGAAATTACCTTCAAACCATTCCACATGAGAATCGCCTTCGAAAGCGAGCATGTGAGTCGCGATTCTATCTAAGAACCAACGGTCGTGAGAGATAACTACTGCGCAACCAGCAAATTCCAGAAGGGCTTCTTCTAGTGCGCGTAGCGTTTCAATGTCTAAATCATTGGTTGGCTCATCTAACAGCAGAAGGTTACCACCGGTTCTTAAGGTTTTAGCTAAATGAACACGGTTACGCTCACCACCTGAAAGTGTACCGATTTTTTTCTGCTGATCGCCGCCTCTAAAGTTAAAGCGACCGCAGTAAGCTCGAGAGTTCACTTCAGTGTTGCCGACCATGAAAGTTTCATCCCCGCCTGAGATTTCTTGCCATACCGAGTTGTTATCATTCAGTGAATCACGACTTTGGTCAACATAAGAGAGTTGTACGGTTTCACCAAATTCGATGCTACCTGATGTTGGTTGTTCTTGGCCTGTAAACATTTTAAAGAGGGTCGATTTACCCGCACCATTGGCACCGATAATGCCGACGATTCCGCCTTGTGGCAGTTTGAAATTAAGATCATCTATCAATAGGCGATCACCGAAAGCCTTGGATACGTGATTAACTTCAATGACTTTTTCACCCAAGCGAGATGCAACCGGAATGAAAATTTCATTGGTTTCATTACGTTTTTGATGTTCCTGACTGCTCAATTCTTCAAATCGTGTCATACGAGCTTTAGATTTAGCATGACGTCCTTTCGCATTGGAACGAACCCATTCCAACTCGCTTTTAATGGTCTTCATGCGAGCCGCTTCGGACTTACCTTCTTGCTCTAGGCGTTTTTCTTTCTGCTCTAGCCAAGAAGAGTAGTTGCCTTCATAAGGGATACCTTCACCACGATCCAATTCTAAAATCCATTGTGCGGCATTGTCTAAGAAATATCGGTCATGGGTAATCGCCACAACGGTACCAGGGAAGTCTAATAAGAAACGTTCCAACCATGCGATAGATTCGGCATCCAAATGGTTGGTTGGCTCATCTAATAAAAGCATATCAGGTTTTTCTAGGAGCAGCTTACAGAGCGCAACACGGCGACGTTCACCACCCGATAAGGTGCTGACATCAGCATCCCATGGCGGCAAGCGTAGCGCATCAGCGGCAATGTTTAAAGCACGGTCAATATTGTGGCCATCTTTGGCTTGGATAATGTCCTCGATTTCACCCTGTTTCTTGGCTAAAGCATCAAAATCCGCATCCGGTTCAGCATAGGCAGCGTACACGCCATCTAATTCAGCGAGGGCATTTTTAACCTCAAAGACAGCTTCTTCGATATTGCCAAGAACATCTTTAGTTTCATCTAGCTGCGGTTCTTGTGAAAGATAACCTATTTTGGTGCCGGGTTGTGCGCGGGCTTCACCAATGATATCTGTGTCCAAGCCTGCCATGATTTTAAGTAAAGTCGATTTACCAGAGCCATTTAAACCTAAGACACCAATTTTAGCACCTGGAAAAAAGGAGAGTGAAATGTCTTTTAAAATTTGGCGATTGGGTGGAACGACTTTACCCACGCGGTTCATTGTGTAAACAAATTGAGCCATGTAACGATCTCCTACTTAGCAACTAGATAATAATGTGTGACACTTTACCGAAAAAGCGCTGACAGTGAAAGAAGAAACTGGCTTGATTGAGTCCTTAATAAGGGTTGGGTTATAAATTAAATGTAGTTAAATTGGTTTTTAGTCTGAAATCGGGTAAAATTCTGAACATTAAATTTACTTAAATCAGAGACGGAGAACCGTACTAATGTTTACTAAAGATATGACTATTGCTGGCTATGATGACTTGATTGCAGATGCAATTAAGAACGAAGAGAAACGTCAAGAATCTCACATTGAGTTAATTGCTTCTGAAAACTACACAAGTCCACGTGTGATGGAAGCACAAGGGTCTTACTTCACTAATAAGTATGCTGAAGGTTACCCTGGAAAGCGTTATTATGGTGGTTGTGAGTTTGCAGATGTTGTTGAGCAAGCTGCAATTGACCGTGCTAAAGAGTTGTTTGGTGCTGATTACGCAAACGTACAGCCACATTCTGGTTCACAAGCAAACGCAGCCGTTTTCATGGCGTTACTACAGCCAGGCGACACAGTTCTTGGAATGAGTCTTGCACATGGTGGTCACTTAACACACGGTTCTCACGTTAGTTTCTCTGGAAAAATCTACAATGCTGTTCAGTACGGTATTGATCCAGTTTCTGGTCAGATTGATTATGCTGAAGTTCAAGCTATGGCAGATGAACATAAACCTAAGATGATTATTGCTGGTTTCTCTGCCTACTCACAAGTTATTGACTGGGCTAAGTTCCGTGAAATTGCGGATTCTATTGGTGCATACTTGTTTGTTGATATGGCACACGTTGCAGGTTTAATTGCTGGTGGACAGTATCCTAATCCACTACCGCATGCTCACGTTGTTACGACGACAACTCATAAAACATTGCGTGGTCCGCGTGGTGGTTTAATTTTATGTAAGTCAAATCCTGATTTAGAGAAGAAATTAAACTCTGCTATTTTCCCTGGTGGACAAGGTGGGCCTTTAATTCACGTGATTGCAGCTAAAGCAGTCGCGTTTAAAGAGTGTTTAGAGCCTTCTTGGACAACCTACTGTAAAGACGTCATTATCAACGCTAAAGCGATGGCAGAAGTCTTTATGTCTCGTGGTTGTGATGTTGTTTCTGGTGGTACGGAAAACCATCTATTCCTAGTGAGCCTGATTGAAAAAGGTCTAACAGGTAAGTTAGTCGATGCGGCTTTAGATGCAGCGCACATCACGACCAACAAAAACTCAGTGCCAAACGATCCAATGTCTCCGTTTGTCACAAGTGGTATTCGTGTAGGAACACCTGCAGCAACAACACGTGGTTTTAATGTAACAGATTGCACAAACTTGGCAATTTGGATGTGTGATGTTATCGATGCTTGTGATCAAGAAACGATCTCTTGGGATGAAACGGTTATTGCCGATGTTCGTGCTAAAGTTTCTGCTTTATGTGAAGCGAAGCCAGTTTATAGATAGATGAAGTTGAATAACCGAGCTAAATAGTCAGTTATTTTATTGCATGATATAATAAACTTATACCTGCATAAAAAACCACCAGGCCTGGTGGTTTTTTAGTATTTAAAATTCGCTAATTTATAAGATAATTCTTCTAAATTTGAAGATTCAAAAAATCCGTTATAATGAGTTCACTCGAGCCGTTATTAAATAATATCAAGCGGGTTGAGATAGGTCTTGTTTATGTATTTAATGGTTAAAACGATTCAATAACAACGGAGTTATATTCATGCATTGTCCATTTTGTAATGCACCTGACACGAAAGTGGTTGACTCCAGATTGGCGACTGAAGGTGTTCAGGTGAGGCGTCGCCGTGAGTGCATGCAATGCGGTGAGCGTTACACAACCTACGAATCTGCAGAGCTGTCATTGCCAAGAGTGATTAAAAGTGATGGTAATCGTGAACGTTTTGATGAAAATAAGATACGCCGTGGATTGATTAAAGCCCTCGAAAAACGTCCTGTGGCCAGCGAATCGATCGATTTTGTCGCGAGTCAGATAACCAAACGTTTAATGTCGGAAGGCGTGCGTGAAATCCCATCTCATCAATTAGGGGAATGGGTCATGGATGCATTACGTGATTTAGATCAGGTCGCCTATGTACGTTTTGCCTCAGTTTATCGTTCTTTCCAGGATGTGAATGCCTTTAGAGAAGAGATCGAAAAGCTGGTACGCGCAACGTCTTCTAAATAAGAGTCAAGTTAGGTGGGAAATATCAAAAATAGTTTACCTAACGAGCAGAATATGAAGTCTGCTAGCTTTTCGTTTGCTGATATTGAGTATATGCAAAGAGCCATTGAGTTGGCACGCAAGGGGCTTTACTCAACCAAACCTAATCCCGCAGTGGGTTGTGTTTTAGTCAAGGATGGCCTGGTGGTTGGAGAGGGCTGGCATCAACAAGCGGGCTTGCCGCATGCCGAGCGAGTGGCGCTTGCTCAAGCGGGTGAGCTAGCCTTTGGCGCAACGGCTTATGTCACTTTAGAGCCTTGCTCCCACACAGGTCGCACTCCGCCATGTGCCGATGGTTTAGTCGAGGCGGGGGTTGCGAAAGTGTTTGTGGCAATGTTGGATCCGAACCCTTTGGTGGCTGGTAAGGGCATTCATAAATTAACTCAAGCGAATATTGAAACACAAATCGGCTTGTTAGAAGATCAAGCAAAAGCACTTAACCCAGGGTTTATCAGAAAAATGCAAAATAAGTTACCGTTTGTTCGCTTGAAAATGGCCAGTAGTTTGGATGGTCGTACCGCAATGGCCGATGGCGAGAGTCAGTGGATTACTGGTGAAGAGGCTCGTATTGAGGTTCACAAAATGCGCGCTCTTAGTGGTGCCTTGGTGACGGGGATAGGTACTGTTTTGGCTGACGATCCTAGTCTGACGGTTAGATTGCCTGCAGAAGAGTTGGCTGAAATGAATTTAACCTCTGAAAATTGCCAGCCTCTGCGTGTGGTGTTAGACCCACATTTAAGTATGCCATTGGAAGCCAAAATGTTGGGTCTTTCTGGCCGTACCGTTATCATGACCTCTAGAGATGCAGTTAAAGCTAATTCAGAATTAGTGGAGCTGTTTCAGGCTAAAAACGTTGAGTTGGTTGCAGTGGCTTCTGAAGATGACCGTTTAGATATTCGTTCAATCCTAAATTATCTGGCAGAAGAAGAGCAAATCAACGATGTAATGGTTGAATCAGGTGCGATTGTTGCAGGCGCTTTTATGGAGTCAGGTCTAGTCAATGAACTTTACTGCTTTATTGCACCTGGTCTATTGGGTAATCAAGCGAAACCGATGTTCGTTTTACCGAGTGTTGAACATATGGCGGATAAAATTCAATTACAGATACACTCAGTAGAAACGTTTGGCGACGATATTTGTATCGTTTCTAAACCAATCGTAGTGAAGGATTAAATGTTTACTGGAATCATTGAATCACAGGGTGTGATTGAAAAAATAGCCCCTCAAAATGGTGACTTTAAAGTCACGATTCAGACTGGGAAGCTGGATATGTCGGACGTCAAAATTGGTGACAGTATCGCGACCAATGGAATTTGTCTAACGGCCATTGAAATCACAAATAATAGTTATGTCGCGGATGTTTCGGGTGAAACGATGAGTGTCACGACCGCGACCGATTGGCAGGTCGGCACGTCTGTCAACTTAGAGAAAGCCTTGCGATTACAAGATCGTTTAGGTGGTCACTTGGTCAGTGGGCATGTGGATGGTGTGGGGACGATTCGCCAAATTTCCCAAGAAGCACGCTCATGGCGTTATGAGGTTGAAGCACCGCTTGAACTGTGTAAGTATATTGCTGCCAAAGGCTCTATCTGTATCAATGGCATTAGCTTAACGGTAAATCAGGTTGAAGGCTCTGTTTTTGGTGTCAGTATCGTGCCACACACGCGTCAGGAAACTACAATTAAAGAATTTGAAGTAGGGAGTAAGGTCAATCTTGAAATCGATTTGTTGGCGCGTTATCTTGAGCGGATGATGTCTGCACCACAAACCAAAGGTGAATCAAGTATTACCCCTGAATTTCTAGCTCAAAATGGATTTATATAAAGATGCAGTTAAATACAATTGAAGAACTGATTGAAGATTACAAACAAGGCAAGATGGTCATTCTAATGGATGATGAAGACCGTGAGAATGAAGGTGATTTATTAATCCCTGCTTCAATGGTGAGAGCAGAAGACATTAACTTTATGGCGCGTTACGGTCGTGGATTGATCTGTTTAACCATGACGCGTGAGCGCTGTCATCAATTGCATTTACCTCTAATGGTTAAAGATAACTCAGACCCACATGGCACACCCTTTACGGTTTCTATTGAAGCCGCGGAAGGGGTGACAACCGGTATTTCTGCGGCAGATCGTGCCGTTACAGTAAGAGCCGCAGTTGCTGACAACGCTGGGCCTGCTGATATAGTCACGCCAGGTCATATTTTCCCATTGATGGCACAGCCAGGAGGTGTTTTAACGCGAGCAGGGCATACCGAAGCGGGCTGTGATTTGGCTCGTTTAGCCGGAATGGAAGCCTCATCAGTTATTGTCGAAATCATGAATGAAGATGGCTCAATGGCGCGTCGAGATGATTTAGAAGGGTATGCTCAGTTACATGGTTTAAAGATAGGAACCATCGCAGATCTGATTGAGTATCGTTTACAAAACGAGAAAACCATTGAGCGTGTTTCCGAGTGTAAATTACCGACAGAGTTTGGTGATTTTAAACTAATAGGTTATCAAGACGTGCTGGAGCAAAAGGCTCACTTTGCATTAGTGTTCGGCCAGTTACAATCCGAAACACCGACAGCGGTTCGCGTTCATATGTTGGATACATTATGTGATGTCTTTGGTTCAAGTCGTCCAGAGTGCGGTTGGCCCTTACGTTCAGCGATGAAGCAGATTGCTGAAGCCGGTTCTGGTGTGATTGTGGTATTACGCAAGCATGAAGAAGCGGCTGGATTGTTGGATAAAATTCAAGCTTTTCAAATGAAGGATCTAGGTATTAAAGCACCGGATACCGTTTATGAAGATGATACGAAAACGTTTGGTTTAGGCGCTCAAATCTTGTCAGATCTGGGTCTGATAAAATTAAAAGTTATTGGTTCTCCTTGGAAAATGAATGCATTAAAAGGTTTTGGACTAGAAATTTCAGAAACGATTCCTAAAAAAGACTGAGTTTTGTATGGTTTGTATACAAAGGTCGAGAATCAAAACTCCTTTGAAATAGAAAATATGGCACAATAACGCCATTCAAGATTAAAATTTAAATAGACAAAAGAGAACGCTAAAATGAATACAGTTGAAGGGAACTTAACCGCTCAAGGAATGAAGGTGGGTCTAGTCGTCGGGCGCTTTAATAGCTTTATTGTGGATCATTTAGTGAATGGTGCGATTGATACGATTGCGCGTCACGGCGGTGATGTCGACAATATCGTTAAAGTTATGGTGCCGGGTGCGTTCGAAATTCCTTTAGCCGTTCAGAAAATGGCGAAATCAGGTAAGTATGATGCCATTATCGCATTAGGGGCTGTGATTCGCGGTGGTACGCCACACTTTGATTACGTTGCCGGAGAATGTGTTAAAGGTATTGGTCAGGTTCAGTTGAATACGGGTGTTCCGGTTGCTTTTGGTGTGTTGACGGTAGACAGTATCGAACAAGCGATTGAGCGAGCAGGGACTAAAGCAGGTAATAAAGGTGAAGAGTGTACTCTAGCCGCCATTGAGATGGTTAACGTGATGAAGCAACTTTAATGATAACTCTAAAAGATATTAAGCCTGGTCAAGGCGAAGAAATTACTGAAGTAGAAGGGCAAGTTACGCCACGTACTCAGGCGCGTCGTGTTGCTGTGCAAGCACTTTATGTTTGGGAAATGACCCATACTGATATCAATGTCATTATTAAAAACTTCAGTGAAGATGGTCTTTTGGTAGATTTGGATTTTGATCTGTTTAAAGAACTTCTAACAAATGTTACGACGGATGTAGTGGATTTAGATGCTTTGTATTCAGATTTACTAGATCGCTCGGTCAATATGATTGATCCGATTGAGCGTGCTATTATGCGTATTGGGGTTTATGAGTTACAGTCAAAACAGCAGATTCCATACAAGGTCGTCATTAACGAATGCGTTGAGCTTGCTAAGCGATTTGGTGCAGAAGAAGGCCATAAATTTGTGAACGGTATTTTGGATAAAGTGGCTAAGAAATTACGTCCGCTTGAACTGAATGCATAATAAATTGTTCAGAACATAAGAATGAAACTCTTTGCTTTAATGTGAGCGACTAATTTTTCATTTTATGTCTGTATTGTTTGAAATGGCCCTGTAGAAATTCTACGGGGCTTTTTTGTTTTTAAGAGTGTTTTACTTGTTTTGGGTATACGCTCCTCCACATTTGAGAAATTTAATGGCATTAGAATTTGATTTAATTGATACCTATTTCAAACCCTTGTCTCAAGGATTATCCGTTGAAGAAGTGGGTATTGGTGACGATGGTGCCGTCTTGTCGGTGCCTGAAAATCATCAAATGGTGGTGGTAACAGACACCTTAGTCTGTGGTGTGCATTTCCCGCTAGAGACATCTGCGTATGATGTCGCCTGGAAGTCTGTCGCCGTTAATTTAAGTGACTTAGCCGCAATGGGTGCAAGCCCTGGAGGATATTCATTGGGCTTAACGTTGCCTGATAATGACCAGGTCTGGTTAAAAGAGTTTGCCAGCGGTTTGCGTGCTATCACAGAGCAATTTAAAATCCCTTTAATTGGCGGAGATACCACTAAGGGACCTTTAACGCTGACGGTGACAGCGCATGGCTGGGTACCCAATCAACAAGCCATCTTGCGTTCAGGTGCACAAGTCGGTGATCTGATTTGTGTTACCGAGACGCTGGGTGATGGTGCTTTAGGGTTGAAGTTAGCATTAAATCAGTTAGATAAGGGTTTCAGTTCTGAGCTGAGTGATATTGAAAAGCAGGCGTTGTTGTCGGCCTTAAATCATCCAGTCCCTCAGCTAGCCATTGCGGCCGGTTTACACGGGTTGGTGAATAGTGCGATTGATATCTCGGATGGTTTATTGGCCGATTTAGGGCATGTTTTGGAGCAAACTAATCGTAAACAGCATAAGTTGAGTGCAGGATTAATTTTAGACTTGGGCGCTGAAATTGAGTTAACGCAATTGCCTTTATCATCCGCAGTTGTAAAATATATTACTCAAACGCATGACTGGTCACCTGTTTTATCAGGTGGTGATGACTATCAATTGTGTCTGACTCTCAATAAACAAAATTGGCCGCAATTGCAGCATATTGCACAACAATTTGGTGTAAAAGTTACTCAGATTGGTCGGGTGGTTGAACAAAAAGGGATTCATTGTTTAATGTCGGGTAAGTCTGTCGCAGATGAATTAATTAAAGCAACTGGTTATAGTCATTTTTAAATGGGCAGATTTAAGTTAAGTTGTATTTCAAAAAAACTGAACAGTTTGAGAATACTTTAAATAGGCGTTAGTATTAATCATTCAAAGCCGCTAGAGTTGTTTCCAGCGCTTTGAATTATCAGTGATATCAGCTTTTAAGCTTTGGTTACGGCTCTGCGAGCTTCGACACCCTTAGCGAGTGTTTCTAGAACCCTTAAGCTGTCATCCCAATCAATGCAAGCATCAGTGATGCTCTGACCGTAGGTTAGTGGCTTACCAGGTTCAACATCTTGTCGACCCCCGACTAAATGGCTTTCGACCATAACACCCATGATATGCGGTGTGCCTGTCGCGAGTTGCTTAGCGACGGAATCAGCCACCACCATTTGTCTTTCATGCTGTTTACTACTATTTGCATGGCTACAATCAATCATTAATTTATCGTTTACCCCTGCTTTTTGCAGTTGAGAAACCGCTTCTTTAACAAAGCTTTCCTCATAGTTAGGCCCTTCATTTCCGCCGCGTAAAATAACATGACAGTCTTCATTACCACTGGTTTCAAAGATAGCAGAATGGCCTTCTTTGGTCATGGACATAAAAATATGTGGGTTGTTGGCAGCACGAATGGCATCCACGGCGACTTTAAAGCCACCATCGGTTCCGTTTTTAAAGCCAATAGGGGAAGATAAGCCAGAAGCCAGTTCACGATGGCCTTGGCTCTCTGTTGTACGTGCACCTATAGCACCCCAAGCGATTAGGTCGGCAACATACTGTGGTGAGATGAGGTCTAAAAACTCGGTTGCAGCAGGTACTCCCATATTGTTGATGTCGGAGAGCAAGGAGCGCGCAAGGCCTAAGCCGTTATTGATTTCAAAAGATTCATTGAGGTTAGGGTCGTTAATCAAGCCTTTCCAGCCTACCGTCGTACGTGGCTTTTCAAAGTAGACACGCATGACAATCAATAGAGAGTCTTTAAGTTTTTCAATTTGGGTTTTAAGTTGTGCGGCATAATCACGAGCAGCCGCAGGGTCATGAATTGAGCAGGGCCCAATAACAACGAGCAAGCGGTCATCACGACCTACAAGAATATTATGAATTTGTTGGCGAGTATCATAGACCGTTTGAGCAGACGCTTCTGTCAAAGGATATTTTTCATGTAGTTCTTTTGGTGACTGAACTTCTGTGATGTTTTTGATTCGTAAATCATCGGTTTGATACTGCGTCATAATCGACCTTTTATACTCTTGATTTGCTTAAAGCATGTTTTGTTTGTAAAGGAGCTTCATCTTAACGTCGAAATAAATCGAATTTCACCTTTAAGTAAGCTCAATATTATGCCATTTTATGAGTATAAATGCTTTAAGAATTCACAGAATGCAGTGGGATTGGACTATTGTTTATTGAAAAACAGGACTTAATAGAATGACCAGGCCTGGTCATTCTTAAATGTGACTGACAAATGGATGTTGAAAAGGTTTATATCGTGATGTTTAAAGGGTTTATGTCGTGATTTTTAAAGGAATAACAGCGTTATTTAGCAGACCTAGTAAATAAGTTATGCTAAAATCATCTGGTTTCAAATTTTCTAATGGGCTAAACAAAAAGTGCACTGTAAATATATTATTGAAGGCGTGACCGAAGAGGGTCGCAAGTTTAGACCAAGTGATTGGATTGATCGGATTGCATCTATGGGCGCAAGTTACCATAAACAGCGTTTGGTTTATTCTGACTTGTTGCATCCTGAGTTGTATGGGGGACAAAAGTGCCTGATTATCGATACTGAACTTGAGATTAAAAATCCGTGTATGTTTCAGTATTTGATGAACTTTGTTAAAAGTAACAACCTGAAAATGACGAAGGTTTGTGATATTGATGAAGAGAAGCTAGGCGCTTAGCCAGGGTTACATTAGCCACATTACTTTGACTGGGTTCAGGAGATTAAAACTCTCCTAGAGATCTGGATACAAAAAAAGCGCTCTATATAGAGCGCTTTTTTTGTCTAAAGGAATGTGGTTTTTGCTCGGGTTTTGAAAGTCGTTACCCTGATGTTCTAAAATAGATTCGGTCCAGTGATTAATGTTACCCAACCTCCCAGCGCGAGAAATGGACCAAAAGCTAAGGGCGTATCCATTTTCCTTAATTTTAGCGCGATACCTATTAAGCCAATCAAAATACTGCTCAAGGCTGCAATTAGAATGATTTGCGGCAAAGCAATAAATCCAAGCCAAGCGCCTAAAGCGGCAAGCATCTTAAAATCACCATATCCCATGCCTTCTTTACCAGTAAAGAATTTAAAGCTGTGGAAGACAAGCCATAACAATAGGTAGCCAATTGCCGCACCCCAGATAGCTTCTATGGGTGATGTAAATAGCGATTGAGTGTTAAAAAGTAAGCCAAGCCATAGTAGGGGTAAGCTGAGGTTGTCTAAAATTAAGTGATGCTCAAAATCAATCACACAAATCGTGATCAGTATCCAAGTAAAAACAAGCGCCGCTATCCCTTCAAAAGTGAGGCCAAAGAGCCACATGATCGTTATAGTGCCAATGGCTGAGCTGAGCTCGATAATTGGATAACGTGGTGAAATTTTCACTTTACAGTGGTGACATTTACCTCGGGTTGATAACCAGCTGACAAGAGGTATGAGTCGATACCAGGGAAGGTTAGTCTCGCAGTGTGTACATTTGGAGCCACCAATACTAATTTCTTTGAATTGTTCATCGCCTTCAAGCATCATGATTCGAGGCAAGCGCCAGCTCAACATTGAGATAAAGCTGCCAATAATTAGGCCGAAAAGGCCACTAAAAAAAAGTAGTTGGGATAGTGAGATAGAGATCATTTCAAACCTGCTGGTAATCGAGGGAGTTTTGTTTAAACAATTTTAGCAGGCTGTTAAGGGAGGGAGTTATTATTTGCACAAATATTGATAATTTGGCCTCAAAATTTTCATAAAGACAATTTCAATATATAATTAATCTCTAAAATTACTCAGAATAAATGACGCAATTCCGATCATTTTCCCAAACGGTAATGCTGTGCATTTTGACGCCGGGTGCTGAGATGCGCGATTCTATTTCACGAAATAGGTATACGGCGATGTTTTCAGCGGTTGGGTTGGTTTCTTTAAAATGTGGGTGGTCATTTAGGAAGCTATGATCCAACTCTTTAATAACGACTTTAGCGTGACGTTTAATCTCTTTAAAATCAATTACCATACCGATTTCATTTAATTGAGTGCCGGAGACCTGTACTTCAATTTTCCAGTTATGGCCATGTAATTTCGCACAATCCCCAGGGTAGCCGCGAAGGCTGTGGGCGGAGGCAAAATCCAATAGGGTTTTTAATATAAATGTTTGAGCCATAACGTCTGATTCTATGCCAATTTAAAAGGAAAGGCATTATAACGAAAAGTAGGGGCTATTAAAAGCACTCTTATTGAAAGAGTTTGTTTTAATCTGGGGTTGTTTTCCTTTGAAATCATACTGTTATTTAACACGTGATTTTTACAGAGGTTGTTTGAGACTAATTCAGTAGACTTTAGTTGGGAGCCTTTTGAGATTTATTTTAATGAACAGTCTTGTTTTAATGAGTCTTTTGCGGAGTACTTACCACGTTCGACGGACTTATTACGTGCCAAACTGCCTATGATGATATTGAATGTCATTAACTTATCACCAGGCCTGGTCAATCCCGTTAATGCTTTCTTTGTACTATGTAATATGTCAAACCTTCTAAAAAAGTCGTGTTTAAATTCATCTTTTGTAGGATTTCTATCGCCTCTTTTATCAACTCATCACGGTATCTTTTGGCGGACTCTAATCCGAGAAGTTTTGGATAAGTTGATTTATTGGCTTGTAAGTCGCTGCCTTGAGGTTTTCCTAAGGTTTGAGTGTCGCTTTCGATATCTAAAATATCATCTTGTACCTGAAAGGCGAGTCCAATTGCGTTACCAAATGAAGTTATGGGGTCGGCTAATTTGAAGTATTCTTTGCTTTGACAAGCGCCCATTAACAAAGCGGCTTTAATCAGAGCAGCTGTTTTCATTAGATGCATGGTTTTCAAATGCGACAGTTCTGGTAATAAGCCTTCAGATTGGATATCAATCATTTGCCCACCAATCATGCCTCCAAGTCCACTGGCTTGACTGAGTTGCTGTATCAATTGTATTTTATGGTTATCGCTCACAAATGGGTCTTCACTGAGTATTTGAAAAGCCAAGGTTTGTTGAGCATCCCCGACTAAAATAGCGGTGGCTTCATCATATTGAATGTGGCAGGTAGGTTGGCCTCTGCGCAATTCATCATCGTCCATTGCGGGAAGGTCGTCATGTACCAGTGAGTAGCTGTGAATTAGCTCAATGGCACAGGCTGCAGCATCTAAGTGAGAGAGTGGGATTTGAAGTGCTTCACCTATGGCATAAATTAGGGCAGGTCTGAGGCGCTTACCATTGTTTAAGGTTGCATATTGAGTGGCTTCAATGAGTCTTGACGGGGTGTTTGGTTGTTGTTCGCCAAGTTGCTTGAAGAGAGTTTCAAGCGCCTGATTGACTCGGTTTTGATAAGTTTGTAATTGAGTTTGCAAAAGGGGTTCCATCGCTGGTTATAAGCCATAAAAAAAGGCCGTCAATAATGACAGCCTTTTTAGCAGTTTGATTGAATGGTGTTATTTTATCCGTTTGTGAGGATTAAATAAACAGACATTCAAAAACGACTGAGCTTACAGTTCGTCAGAGTGCTTGCTTAGGTAATCAGCAACACCCTCTGGGGTATCCTGCATTCCTTCATCGCCTTTATTCCAACCAGCAGGGCAAACTTCGCCAACTTCTTCGTGGAACTGAAGCGCTTCAACCATGCGAACCATTTCATCGACATTACGACCAAGTGGTAGGTCATTAACGACTTGGTGACGAACGACACCGTGTAGATCGATTAAAAATGCACCGCGTAAAGCGATGTTAGCTGGATGAGCAATGCCGTATGCTTGCATAATTGATCCACCAATATCAGCGACTAAAGGGAATTTAACTGGCCCTAAACCACCTTCGTTAACAGGCGTATTACGCCATGCATTGTGCGTGAATTGAGAATCAACAGAAATACCGATAACTTCAGTGTTTAGTGACTTGAATTTCTCAACACGGTGATCAAATGCTAAAATTTCAGAAGGACATACAAAAGTGAAGTCTAGCGGATAGAAAAATACAACTGCGTATTTACCAGCGATGTGACTCTTTAAATTGAAGTCGTCGACGATTGAGCCGTCTGCAAGGACTGCTGCTGAGGTAAAATCTGGAGCTTGTTTAGTGACAAGAACTGACATAATTTAAATCCTTATAGATAAAATGAGTTTGGAAAACCTAATTAGTATAGTCAATTACTAGGGTATTTTCTAGTAAGATTGGGGCTAAATTACTTCCAAATAGAATGTAAAATTAAAGTATTTTGATTGTGTAGTCGATAAGGTAAATTAGAGTATTAGTTTTTTTGGATTAAAGTTCTGGTTTTCCACTTGAGTGGGTGGTTTTTTCCCTGTTATTTGATTTGAGGTCAAGTTATGTTCATTGTTTATGCACCTGAAGGTCAAAGTTTTATTGGTCGAGAGCCAAAAGTGCCTCCTCTTAGAGTTGATCCTTTGAAACCTGTTAATCCGATTGAAAAGGATGTACTTGATGGAGCAACAGCTAATTCAAATGTAACTTATCCTTTGCAAAAACATCAAAAAGCTGAGTTGGCTGTACATGCTTATGAAGTGACACAAGAAGATAAACGTCGTCGGGTAGTTGTTAAGGTGGCTGAGATTATGTCTGCTCCGGTCATATTGATTTCAGATGAAAATAGTTTAGAAGAGGCCTGGTTATTAATGCAAAAGCACAAGGTCTCATATCTACCGGTGATAAAAGCAGGCGTCTTAGTGGGTCTCTGTTCTCAAACTGATCTACTGGGACGAGTCATTGTCAATAAGGAAGGGGTCTTGGAAGGGGTAAAGCAAGAGACCGTTGCAGAGGTCATGCAGTCCCAGATAGTGACCACAAGTGGTGATACAGATATTCGTCATATCGCACAGGTTTTAAGTGATTATGATGCTGGTGCTTTGGTTATTATGAGTGAGTCCAATGAGGTGGTCGGAATTGTTACGGAAGGCGATTTGGTGAAGCGATTGGCTAATGATCCGCCAGTGGAACTGTATATCTAAATTCCTCTTGGAAGGAAGGTTGGAGTGGATGATTACAGGGGTATCATGAGTGGGGTTTCTGTCATCGCTATACGATTTTAGGTTTTACAAATTAATTTTTCCTCTTTTACAGCTCTTTTAGCGCGCTTTTATAGTGTTGTTGTCTTTACTTCATTTCTTTACGGTTACTTTTCAAATATCCATTAAACATCACGTGTAATCCTTTATAATAATTCGTTTGTTCACCCTTTATTAATTAGGTTTTAATTGTGTCGTATCTTAAACGGTATTTAATTGCAGGATTGTTGGTTTGGTTGCCTTTAGGGGTGACGCTGGCGGTGATTAAATTTTTAGTCGGTTTGTTTGATCAAAGCCTACTGTTGTTGCCACATCAATATCGACCAGATGTTTTGTTAGGCGTACATATTCCAGGATTTGGCGTTTTACTCTCGCTAACCCTAATTTTAGTGACCGGAGTTATCGTCGCTAACTTTTTGGGAAGCCGTTTAGTGGCTATCTGGGAGTCGTTGTTATCACGTATTCCGTTGGTGCGCTCTATCTATCATGCGGTTAAACAGATTGCCGAGGCCGTTTTAGGCTCGGGAGAGCAAACTTTTCAAAAGACTTATTTAATTCAATACCCGCGTGCAGGCTTATGGACAGTGGCCTTTCAAACGGGAACCTCGCAAGGTGAGGCACAAAAGAAAACAGGCATGAATAATGTTGTGAACTTGTTTGTTCCGACGACGCCTAATCCAACCTCTGGTTTCTTTATTATGGCTTCAAAAAATGAGGTCATCGAGTTGGAAATGAGTGTGGATGACGCTTTGAAAATGGTTATTTCAGGTGGTGTAATAGTACCTGATGCTAATGTCTATAAATCCATGCAGCCACAAATGGAGTTAGAAGTTAACCCAGCGGTTAATTTAGAAATTCCATTGGCGATTAAACCCGGCTCGGGTTTAGAAAAAGAGTAATGAATTCAAGGGGTTTAATAGCCCTAAAAGATTAAGGTATCCAATTCGGATAGAACTATTTTAAGTAAAGGGTATTGGGATAGAGAAGTTTAAGATCGCTCATCTTTTAAGGGGGATCTAAGACACTCATAACAATGCCTAATCACTAAACATTTGTAAAAGGGTTAAGAAATATGCGTACGCAGTATTGTGGGCAAGTCACAGAGTCATTTATTGATCAAACCGTTACCGTTGCTGGCTGGGTTCATCGCCGACGTGATCATGGTGGGGTTATCTTTATCGATTTAAGAGATAGAGAAGGCTTGGTTCAAATCGTGGTAAACCCTGATACCGCGGAGATATTTGAAAAAGCGGAGCGTTTGCGTGCCGAGTGTGTTTTGCAGATTACTGGAAAAGTTATTCCACGTACTGAAGGCACGATTAACCCAAATATGATGACGGGCAAAATTGAGATTGTGGCCACTGATATTGAAGTATTGAGTATGTCTGAGCCGATTCCTTTTCAATTAGATGATAAGAATATCAGTGAAGAGGTGCGTCTAAAGTACCGTTATATCGATTTACGCCGTGAAGAGATGCAAAAAACCATGATGTTACGCTATAAAGTGACGCGTACTATGCGTCGTTATTTAGATGACCAAAACTTCATGGATATCGAAACACCGATGTTGACTAAGTCAACGCCAGAAGGTGCTCGTGATTACTTAGTGCCAAGTCGTACTCATCAGAATAAATCGTTTGCATTGCCACAGTCTCCACAGTTGTTTAAGCAGTTGTTAATGATGTCTGGTTTCGACCGTTATTATCAAATTACTCGTTGTTTCCGTGATGAGGATTTACGTGCCGATCGTCAGCCTGAATTTACGCAGTTAGATATTGAGACGTCTTTTATGGAAGAAGATGCCGTGATGAATCTGATGGAAGGCCTGACTAAAACCATATTCAAAGAATCAATTGGCGTCGATTTTGATTACGATTTCCCTCGCATGGCTTACTCTGAAGCGATTCAACGTTTCGGGATTGATCGTCCTGATTTACGTATCGATATGGAATTGGTCGATGTGGCTGATCTATTACAAGATATTGACTTTAAAGTATTCGCCGCTCCAGCCAAAGACCCTAAGGGACGTGTCGCAGCGCTACGCGTACCTGGTGGAAGTAAGATCTCCCGTAAAGAGATTGATGCTTATACTAAGTTCGTCTCTATCTATGGTGCTAAAGGTCTGGCATATGTTAAGGTCAATGATCTGGCGGCCGGTATTGAAGGTCTACAATCACCAATCGTTAAGTTCTTCCCTGATCAAGTCATGGAAATTATGAGACGTGTTGGTGCTGAAGATGGCGATATCGTTTTCTTTGGTGCGGATAAGGCCAAGATAGTAAACGAAGCCTTAGGCGCATTGCGCGTTAAGATTGGTGAAGATTTGAATATGCTTAATGGTGAATGGAAGCCGGTGTGGGTAGTTGATTTTCCAATGTTTGAAGCAGATGAAGCAACGGCACGTATGACGGCAATTCACCATCCATTTACCCAGCCGAAAGCGACCACTGAAGAGATCCTTAATCATGATGAACCAGAGCAGATGCTTTCTAAAGCCTACGATTTGGTTATAAATGGTCTTGAAGTCGGTGGAGGATCTGTACGTATCCATAATTCTGAGATGCAAGCCGCTGTCTTTAAGATGCTAGGTATTTCTGATGAAGAAGCACGTGAGAAGTTTGGTTTCTTATTAGACGCTTTAAAATACGGTTGTCCACCACATGCTGGTATGGCGTTTGGTCTAGATCGTATGGTAATGATTCTGGGTAAAATTGATTCTATTCGTGACGTTATCGCCTTTCCTAAAACACAGTCGGCCGCTTGTCTATTAACGGCCGCACCAGGCCTGGTAGATAATAGTCAGCTTGATGATTTGGGATTGCGTTATAAAAAACCTGTATTAGAACAGTCTAAGTAATAAAATTGAGCGATTTAGATGCTATGAATGAGCAAATTGTTGAAATTCCAGTACGATTAGAAGCTCGTATCCAGCAGCTTGCGGTTGAGGCAAAAACTCAACCCTGGTTGAACAATGCTGAAAAAGAGCGCCTTAAAACCAAAATCAGAGCCTTATTAAAGAAACATAATGCGCAATTGATTGCTCACTATTATGTGGATGCTGAACTCCAGGCATTGGCTGAAGAGACTGGTGGAGTGGTTGCGGATTCATTAGAAATGGCCAACTTTGGTGCACAGTCTACTGCGGATGAGTTAGTGGTGTGTGGGGTACGCTTTATGGGTGAAACCGCCAAAATGCTCGCACCTGAAAAAACGGTTCTAATGCCTGATTTAGAGGCGACTTGTTCTCTGGATATAGGCTGTCCTGCCAAGGAGTTTGCTGAGTTTTGCGCCCAATATCCTGATTATACGGTAGTGGTTTATGCCAATACCAGCGTTGAGGTCAAGGCTCTGGCCGACTGGGTCGTCACTTCTGGAAATGCGTTGCAGATTGTCACTCACTTGAAAGAACAGGGCAAAAAGATTATTTGGGCGCCTGATCGACATTTGGGTCATTGGATTGAGCAGGAAACCGGTGTCGATATGATTTGTTGGCAAGGCTACTGTCTTGTGCATGAAGAATTTAAGGCCTTCGAATTACAAGAAATGATGGAAAAATATCCATTAGCCAAGGTTTTGGTGCATCCTGAGTCACCCTCTGAGGTAGTAGATTTAGCGGATGTCGTCGGTTCAACCAAAGTCTTACTAACGGCTGTGCAAACGCTGCCTGATGAAGAGTTTATAGTGGCTACTGATGACGGTATCTTTTACAAGATGCAACAGTTGGCTCCGCATAAGAAATTATTGATTGCACCGACAAGTGGCCATGGCTCAACTTGTCAGAGTTGTGCTCACTGCCCATGGATGGCAATGAATGGTCTGCAAAATTTAGCCGAGTGTTTAGAAAAGCAAACAGGTGAGATTTTGATTGAAGAATCCATTCGCCTTAAAGCACTCAATTCAGTTGAGAAAATGCTTAACTTTTCAAGACAAGCAGGCCTGGTCAAGTAATACTCCTCTTGTTTAGATAGATTGGTCAATATAATATTTCAATGGTTTCTTAAGTTTTAAATAGAGAAAAGTTTGGCAAAATTAAAACGAATTTTAGGAATTGATCCAGGCTCGCGTAAAACTGGGTTTGGCGTGGTTGAATCTGGTCGCTACCATCCAACTTATGTGGTGAGCGGCGTGATTCGGGTTGAGAAATTTTCAGGTGCGCAACGCCTTAAAAATATTTTTGAATCTGTTTGCCAAATTATCGATCAGTACCAACCTGATGTCATGGCGGTAGAGAAGGTCTTTGTGCATAAGAATCCTAAGTCGGCTATTATCCTTGGCCAGGCACGAGGTGTTATTCTCTGTGCCGCGGCCATTAAAGATGTGCCGATTATGGAATACACTCCCACCCAAATCAAAAGTACGATTGTTGGCAAGGGGCACGCCACTAAAGACCAAATTCAATATATGGTTCAGAATATTTTAAAATTATCTGAACCACCGCAAGAAGATGCGGCAGATGCATTAGCCTGCGCATTGTGTCACGATCGTTATATGTCTTTAGGCATTGATCCTGAATTGATCTCCAAAGGCACTAAGTTCTAAGTAGGGTTTTATAGACCTGCTTGGTTATTTAGTTTGATATTAAATTAGGAACTGTACTCTTTATGATTGGCTTTTTACGCGGACAGATCGTCCATAAACGTCCTCCTTTGCTTGTCTTAGATGTGCATGGAGTGGGCTATGAAATAGAAGCGCCTATGTCGACTTTCTATCAGTTGGAAAAAGCGCAAGAAGAAGTCACTATCCTGACGCATATGCACGTTCGTGAAGATGCCATGCTATTATTTGGTTTTGCAACAGAGTCAGAAAGAGTGCTCTTTAAGACTTTGCTTAAGGTAAATGGTGTTGGGGCGAAGATGGCATTAGGGATTCTGTCAGCCATGTCCGTCAATGACTTCTGTTCTTATATCGATAACGGTGATATCAGCGCTTTAACACGTATTCCTGGCGTCGGTAAGAAAACCGCCGAACGCTTGCAGATAGAGATGCGTGATCGTCTTAAAGCGGTGGTTGAATCAGGCTTGTTGAGTTATGAAAAACCATCGATAGCTGTCGATACTCAAGGTAACTTAAATATTCAACCAGCCGCTTTTGCAAATACGATTAAACATTCTGCAGGCGAAGCACTGATTTCGCTGGGTTATAAAAATATTCAAGCCGAAAAAATGATTGCAACAGTCTTTGAAGAAAACCTCTCCTTAGAAGAAGTCATTAAACGCGCGCTACAAGGTGTTAAATTATGAGTGTGTTTTGTATCACTAAGAATCACCAAATTTACATCCAGGTAACTCATAATGATTGAAACGGATCGTATTATTGCAAGCCAAGAAGTTGCTGATGATATCTACACAGCACCTTCGGTTCGCCCTCAACAAATTAAAGAATACATCGGTCAAAAAGCGGTGCGAGAGCAGTTGCAACTGTCGATGGATGCCGCTAAGATGCGTAACGAGCAACTTGATCATGTCCTGCTTTACGGACCACCAGGCCTGGGTAAAACGACTCTGTCGAATATTATTGCCCAAGAGATGGGGGTCACCTTGCGACAAACATCCGGTCCGGTGATTGAAAAGCCAGGGGATTTAGCCGCTATTTTGACCCGATTAGAGCCACATGATGTGCTTTTTATTGATGAGATTCATCGCCTGAGTCCCATTGTAGAGGAGGTCCTTTATCCGGCGATGGAAGACTTTCAAATTGATATAGTGATTGGGGATGGACCCGCTGCACAGAGTGTCAAAATAGATCTTCCTCCTTTTACATTGGTAGGTGCTACCACGCGTGCTGGGTTACTGACATCCCCCTTACGAGATCGTTTTGGATTAGTGCAGCGACTTGATTTTTATAGTCATGAAGAATTAACCCAAATTATCAGTCGTTCTGCTAATATCTTAGGCATGCATTCGGAACATGAAGGGGCACAAGAAATTGCTCGCCGTTCGCGTGGAACTCCGCGTATTGCCAACCGACTTTTAAGACGTGTTAGGGATTATGCTCAGGTACGTGGAAATGGCATTATTACCGCATCAACCGCGGATTTAGCGTTAAATCTATTAGAAGTCGATCCACTCGGTCTTGATAAAATGGATAGACGTTTTCTAGAAACATTGATTGAAAAGTTCGAGGGTGGCCCTGTGGGTATTGATAGTATGGCGATAGCATTGGGTGAAGAAAGAGGTACCATCGAAGATGTTATTGAGCCCTTTTTGGTGCAGCAAGGCTTTTTAATAAGAACCCCTCGAGGGCGAGTCGCAACGCCAAATGCTTATCGACATTTAAATGTTATTCAACCAGAAGTTAATTAATCATTAAAATCTCTTAAGATAAATTATAAAACCAAGTTTTACGATTAAGGAAGGTCCATGAACGATAGTAATTTGATTGAAATTATATTGCACGCCAGTGCGGTTGTGCAGGCTGCAATGATTATATTGGCAGTAATGTCATTGGCGTCCTGGTCGGTTGCTCTGGCTAAATCGGCACAAATTCGTAAGTCAAAACGTATTGCAAAAGAGTTCGAAGAAACCTTCTGGGCAACTCAGGATTTACAGACGCTTTATTACCAGGAGGAAATGACTAATGAAGAGTCTCAAGGGCTATCGAATATTTTCGTCGAAGGGTTTAAAGAGTTTGAGAACCTTAAAAAACAGCGAGTGCAAGATGTATCGGATTTGATTGCAGGTGCTCAGCGCAGTATGCGAATCGCTTTTTCAAAAGAAGCAGACCGTTTAGAAAATAGGTTGACGTTACTGGCCACGGTGGGTTCTTCGGCTCCTTATATCGGTCTGTTTGGCACGGTCTGGGGTGTTATGCATGCCTTTCAATCACTTGGGGATGTTCAGCATGCTACTTTGGCGGCGGTTGCCCCTGGAATTTCAGAAGCATTAATCGCGACAGCGATTGGTCTTTTTGCGGCGATTCCGGCGGTTATTTATTACAACCGTTTGAGTACTCAAGTTGATCGTCTGCTAGGTGAATACGAGAACTTTGCCGATGGACTTTTAACCATCCTGCAAAGACAAGCGCATAGCTTGGATAAAAAAGCTTAAGCCCATTACTGTTTATTGATTGGAACTAAAGATGCAAACCGGATTTCGAAGCCAACGACAAAAGAAACGTTTAATCGCAGAAATCAATGTAGTGCCTTATGTTGATGTCACCTTAGTATTGTTGATAATTTTCATGGTGACCGCACCCATTGTGCAGCAAGCCGTGACGGTGAATTTACCGCAAACGCCAGAGATTGTTGATAAAAAACAGCAACAGCTGGATGATGAAACCACGCCTTTTGTCATTACCGTGACAGAGAATGGACGTTATAAAACTTCTGAGCAACCTGATACCGTATTAGGTAATAAGGATTTAGAAAGTTTGGTCGCTGAAGTAATTGCTCGTTCACAGTTGAGTCGTACGCAAATGATTTATATTCAAGGTGATAAGGAAGCCCCTTATGGAAAGGTACTACATCTATTTGTGTTATTAAAAGCTAATGAGGTTGAGAATGTTTCTTTACTTACAGAGCCTGAAGGCGGTAATCCTTAATGCTTAGTTTTATTAAAAGACATCCAATCTCAGTTATTTTAGCGTTAATTCTGCACATCGCTATTGGTGTGCTAATCACTTATGAATGGCAAGATTCAACCGAATCAAGCAAAACAGCGGTACAAGGTGAAGAGGAGAATTCTGCTCACCAAAATAGACAAAATAATCAGTTTGTTAAGATTAAGCCATTAAAAACCTTTGCGGTTGATTCCGCTTTAGTAAAACAGCAAATTGAAAGAATTCAAGCTGTAGAATCGGCTAAAAAACGTGAGCAAGCAGAGTTAGTCGCTAAGACAGACAAAGAGCGTCAGCATCTCAAAGAGCTACAGTTACGCCAAAAAGAAGAGCAAGCAAAAGCTGAACAAGCGACAAAGCGAGCGGCGGAGCAAATCCTTAAGACAGAAGCGGAACGCAAGAAAACTGAAGAAGCCAAACGCTTAGCGAGCTTAGAGATGAAAAAGGCTGACAGTGAACGCGCAAAAGCAGAGAAGGCTAAAAAAGCAAGTCTGTTAGCTGAGAAGGAACGTCAATTAGCGAATAAGAAAACGGCTCTAGCTCAAAAACAACGCCAAGTAGAGGAAGAAAAAAAGCAAGCCTTACTCTTGGAGATTGCACGTAAAGATAAAGAGAATAAAGCTTTAGCCATCGAGGCTGAAAAAGCCAAAGCAACGCAAGCCCAGGCTACTGCGGCGGCAGAGTTACAGCGCCAACTAGACGAAGAGTCGGCGGCGCAACGAGCGACTCAAAAGCGTCAACAGTTATTGTCATTACGTCAAACGTATATTTCGTCTATTTCTGCTAAGGTGAAAGATAATTGGCGTACTCCGGCAAGAATCTCTCCAAAAGCCCAGTGTGATTTACGAATTACGCAGACGCCTACGGGGAATGTGACAAGTGTTAGGATTGTAAATTGTAATAGTCATGCATCCAAACAATTTAAAGATGCTGCTGAGAAGGCTGTTTATCGATCAGAGCCACTGCCAGCGCCACCCGTTAAAGAATTATTCGAAAGAGTGATTACTTTTGAGTTTAAACCTTAATAATTCGCAGCTTAGGTCTTGTCACCTATAGTATTCATAATATTTCAGATAATAAGAGGCCGATAATGACCAGTGTAAATTTTAAATTTGTCACTTTCTTTCAACGCATAGCCCAAATTAGAAGGCTGTTATTGTTATCCTTTACGGCATTTTCAATGTCTCTGTTTGCAGCATCAGCAATGGCTGAACTGACCATTGAGATCAGCGAAGGATATGACAATGCTATTCCGATAGCGATTGTTCCTTTTGGTTATGAAGTACAAAGTTCTATGGCTCCGGCTTCATCTCAATCGCCTGTAGATTTAGCGCAAATCATTGCCGCAGATTTACGTCGTAGTGGGCGTTTTAGTCCACTTTCTAAGTCTCAATTACCTGCTTTACCTACTGAAGTTGACACTCTTGATTATTCACAGTGGCGTGCCCTTGATCTTGATAATCTATTGATGGGAAAAATAATAGATGAAGGCAATGGTTTTTATCAAATTGAAATGCGTTTTATGGATGTATTGCGTAAAAATCAAGTGATAGGAAAGCGTTGGAATCACATCCCGAGATCAAATCTTCGTCAGATAGCACATCAGATGAGTGATTTAATTTATAAAGAGTTAACGGGGGTTAGGGGCGCATTTAATACACAAATTTCCTATGTTACGCTTAGAAAGAGTGAAGGAAAACGCCACTATACCCTTGAGGTCGCCGATTCGGATGGCTTTAATCCTCAGCCTATTTTAAAGTCGAATCAGCCGATTATGTCACCGAGCTGGTCGCCTGATGGCAAGAAACTTGCCTATGTCTCTTTTGAAAACGGTCGCTCTCAAATTTTTGTACAAAGTTTAGATGGTAAATATCGTGAGAATATTGCGAAGTTTAAAGGTATTAATGGTGCGCCAGCTTGGTCGCCAGATGGTACTAAGTTGGCAATGACTCTATCAAAGGGTGGTAGTGCGGATATTTATATCATGGAACTTAAAACTGGTAAGTTACAACAGTTAACGAGAAAATATTCGATTGAAACTGAAGCAGCTTGGGCTGCAAATGGTCAATCACTCTTCTTTAACTCTGACCGCCGCGGTAAACCACAAGTATTCCAGGTATTTCTAGATACTGGTGAGATAAACCGTGTGACTTATGATGGCAACTATAATGCAAATCCTGAAATATCTCCGGATGGACGTTACCTGTCTGTGGTACATGGAAAGGACGGGTTCCATATTGGATTGTTAGATTTGTATACCAACGAGTTCAGAGTGTTAACCGATACGTTTTTAGATGAATCTCCTACATTTTCTCCTAATGGTGAGATGATTTTGTACGCCATGAATCGAAATGGTAAAGGCCAGTTAGCCGTAGTTGCGATTGACGGCAAAACATCACAAACACTCAAAGTTAAAGATGGTGAAGTCAGAGAGCCGGCATGGGGACCGTATTTAAATCATTAATATTTAAACATTTAATCGTTTTACCATTCACAAGTTAATTGAATATTTTACAAAGGTAATTTAGTTATGAATCATTTGAAAAGTTTATTTACGCTCGCAATCTTGGCCTCATTAACGGCTTGTAGTAGTGCTCCTGGAAGAAGTACAGGCGATCTTTCAGACCCAGAGGTTGGTTCTGATACTGCGCCAGGTATTAAGGGTGATGCAATGAGTGTTGAGGTTTTATCAGCCAATGGCGGTCTTTCTACAGATGGTAGTTCGATGGGTCAGTCGTTGGATGGGATGAAGATGGTAGATATTGCAGAGCTTCATGAGCCAATTATCTACTTTGGTTATAATCAGTATGAATTAGATGACAAAACCACTGAAATAGTTAAGTTTTACGCGCAAGAAATGATGGCTATTCCGAATCAAAAAGTTGTCCTTAAGGGGCACACTGATGAGCGTGGTACACCTGAGTATAACTTGGCTCTGGGTGAGAAACGTGCAAAAGTAGTGGCTCAAGCAATGATGTTATTTGGCGTTTCGGAATCACGTATTGATATCGTTAGCTTTGGAGAAGAGCAGCCTGCTGTAGCCGGTAGTAATGAAAATGCATGGCAAAAAAACCGTCGTGTTGAACTCATTATTAATTGATTCTAAGCCTGTCAACTAAAGCCCCTATCAGACAAATACCACTCAATCTGAGTCGCAATTCATCAATCTACGTTTGATGAATTTCATTGGCGACTTTTAGTTCATTTCAGAGTGAAAATCTCATTAAGATTTTCGTTAAAGGGTAACCCCACATGAAACAAATATTACCGTTGAGCCTTTCGGGATTAATCGCAGTGACACTTTGGATGCCCATTACATCCGTTAATGCTGCCGGCACTTCCTTGGAGCAGAGAGTACAGCGTTTAGAGCGCATGACTGAAAACCCTGTTTTATTACAGTTAAGCCGTCGTTTGGGTGAACAACAGCGTGAAATTCAAAAGTTGCATGATCTTATTGATCGGCTCAAACGTGATTTCCGCAATGCCGATCAAAGGTCAGATAAACGCTATAAAGAGACTGATGACCGTTTAAGTTTTCTGGAGTCAGGTTCTGTGGTTAATGAGCAAAGCTCATCTACTGTAAAGCCTAAACTTGAATTACCCGTTAAATCGTCTGAAATTCAGCCTGTAAATTCAGCTCAAGCGGTTTCTGATGTTGCCTCAGCTTTACCTCTCTCTACCAGTAATAACTCGCTTGCAGCCTCAGGCGCGGCGGCGGGTTCAACGGTTAAAGAAAGCATAGGTGATGAGAGTGTAAATGCTCATTCCAAACAACAAGAAAGTCCTGAAATTGTTGTGGGGCCAATCAAAACGGTTCCTGCGACAGATTTAGAAAAAGATAAATATCGAAAGGCTTTTGCACGGATGAAGGCTGCGCAATATGAGGCTGCAACCAGTGCTTTTGAGCAGTTTTTGTCCGCCTATCCACAAAGTGAATTAGCGAGTAATGCCGCTTACTGGGCAGGGGAAGGTCATCTTATTAAAAAACAGAATCAAGTGGCTTTAAACTCTTTTATGATCGTGATTGAACGTTATCCTAACTCTCCTAAGGTAGCGGATGCTCAACTAAGAGCCGCGGACAGTTTAGCGAATCTAAATCGAATTGAAGACGCTAAAAAAATGTATCAAAATGTTATAAATGGTCGTCCCAGCAGTCGTGCAGCACAAATGGCTTCTAAAAGATTAAATGGTTTGAAATAATGTCTCTACAAAAAAAAACTGAAGACTCTAATAGATCCGTGCCTGCGGTGATTTTACTCTCTGGTGGTCTTGACTCCGTAACAACGCTTTCTATGGCCCTGTCACAGGGGTTTGAGTGTCATACTATTAGTTTTGATTATGGCCAGAGAACACGTTCAGAGCTCTATGCGGCTGAAAAGATTTCGAAACAAATGGGGGCTGCATCGCATCGAGTGATGGATTTTGATATGAGCCATATTGGTGGCTCAGCCTTAACCGATAATACCATTGATGTCCCTATCGCTGGTATTGATAAATCTGAAATACCCATTACTTATGTTCCGGCCAGAAATACGGTATTTCTATCATTTGCATTAGCCTTGGCAGAAGTTGTCGATGCCAACGATATTTTCATTGGTGTAAACGCCGTAGATTATTCTGGTTATCCAGATTGTCGACCTGAATATATTCAAGCGTATGAGGTCATGGCAAACTTAGCGACCAAAGCTGGTGTTGAAGGTCACGTCTTAAAAATTCAAACGCCGTTGATTGATTTAACAAAAGCGCAGATTATTCAGGCAGGCCTGGCGCTAGGCGTTGATTATAGTCTGACAGTTTCTTGTTACCAGGCAAATGAGTTAGGCGAAGCTTGCGGTGTCTGTGATTCATGCCGTTTACGTAAACAGGGATTCATAGAGGCCGGCGTTGTAGATCCGACACTTTATCAAGCGTAATGATTTATGGCGTAATAATAGGCGCTAAGAGCTTAAAATACCCCCGCAAGCTTTCTAAGGCTCTTCAAGCAAACTTTTATTTTCTGTAGATTTTCCAGCTTTTAAAGTCTTTTTTCTTCCTAAGGTATTGGGATTAAAGAAAGTTTTCTATCTGTACGAATTTGCAGTGGGGAGTGATTTAGATTCAGATTAAAAATACCTGATATTTATTTCCAAAAAGGCTTGCAGAGTTCCCTCAGACTTGTATAATACGCGCATTCCAGTGAGGGTCGTTAGCTCAGCTGGTAGAGCAGTTGGCTTTTAACCAATTGGTCGCGCGTTCGAATCGCGCACGACCCACCATTTGTTTTAATGGAATCACATACAGAATACTTCTATCAGGGCCGTTAGCTCAGCTGGTAGAGCAGTTGGCTTTTAACCAATTGGTCGCGCGTTCGAATCGCGCACGGCCCACCATATTCTAAAGCCCCGTATTTCTTCTGAAATACGGGGCTTTTTTATTGCCTCTAATTTATGCCCTTAATCTTATCCCAGATAATGTAATATGCTTTTTTAAAGAGATCACTCCTTTTAATAAGAAGTTACCATGCTTGGTGAAACCGTTCTTTAATCGAGTGAATATGAGGTTGCCGTGCAAGGGGCTTAGCTGAGGTTTTATAAGTTGCACTAAAGGCACCGGAGAGCCTGCTTAAGCAATTTAATGTTAAGTTAAAGCTCTGTACTTTGAATGAGTGTTTTATGTGATTTTAAGAAGGGTATGTGCTGTTAGACGTGGCCGCTTTAAGTTTATTCTAGTGTTGAGCAGTTGGCTTAACTGAGGTTTTATAACTACACAGGAAAGCCCGCTTAAGCAATTTAATGCTAAGTTAAGGCTTCCGGCTTTGGATGAGTGTTTTATGTGAGTTTAAGAAGGGTATGTGTCGTCAGAAGGAAGAGCTTTAAGCTTGTTCTGGTGTTGGTGTTGGACGGTACTTTTTTTGTAGACCATTTAAGAAGTTGCGTAAAATCTGGTCTTTACATTCACGATAGTGCTTATGGCCTGGCTTACGGAAGAAAGCACTCAGTTCATGTTTACTTAAACGGAAGTCTGCTAAGGCTAGAATTTCCAATACATCTTCGGCTTTTAGATTTAAAGCAATTTTCAGCTTCATGAAAATGATATTGTGGGTTAAGTTGGTTTCAGCAATAGGCTGTTCACCCTCTTTTTTACCACGTTTCTCATTTATGAAACCATTTAGAAAAGCCGCTAATTCAACTTCAGCCATTTCTACATAAGATTCATCATCCTCTTTCTTTAACCAGTTACTTAGCTGTTCACGCGTTATCTCCTGACCTGTAGAGGCAAAGATTGCAATCATTTTAGCGTCGTCTAAATCAAAGGTGAAGCGAAGGCGGCGTAAGATATCATTATGTGTCATTTATTGTTTCCTGGTCAAAACCCTTATTGTGCGATGGCGCAGAGGGTTGGGTGGCTTGTAAAGAGTGTGGGGATTATTTGGGCAGAATTTAAGCGTCTGTAGACTGTTCAGCCTGATTTTCAGAAGTACTTTCTTCCGTTTCTTCTCTATCTGCTTTGGCAATATAAGGTGGTTTGTTTTTAGGCTGTTTTTTAGCCTGAGACCGCTTATAATTTTTAGATGATTTTTTTGCGTCTGTTCATAAAAGTTCTTGATCTAATTTGGTTTTTTAAAATTTAGGTTTTAATTCTAACTATACAGCAAGCGTCAACTTAGCTTCGAAATAATTACAGCCAATAATGGTCTCTGTAAGGTCTTTATTCCACAAGTTGTAAGGTTTGTAATGTAATCTCGGCTTCCCCTGACTCTGTTGCAAAGTAGGCTGAATCACCGGTAATGGTGACTGTCCAGTCCATACTTCTTTGTATGAGTTTCGCGAGGCCTTGAATTTGAGACCATTCTAGGCGGTAAATAGAGGCGTCTAGTTTACTGAATGCAGCTTGGTTTTGACTCCACCAAACATCAGATTTGGTATTGAAACTGTAAACTTTTACGGCGTGCGCCAATCGAGTAGATTTCTTTACTCTGTCTACCGCAGGCTCCCCCATGTCAATCCACAAAGAGATTTGATCATCTAAGGTTCTCGCCCAAATGTCAGGCTCTTCAATTGCACTCAATCCTTTGGTGAAGCTGAGGAACTCCTGAGCATTGAATGCAAAAGCCACAACTCGCGCCATCATGCGTTCAGCGGTCTCAGAAGGGTGTTGGGCGAGCGTTAAATTAAGCGTGTCATAATAATTTCGATTGAGATCAGACAGGGTTAATTTTAGTTTGTAAATTTTGGGTTTTAAAGCCACTGAACACACCTTAAGGTTAGTTAAAATTTCGTTGCTAACACCTTAAGAGCATCTTATACGAAGTTTGGGCGATGATTTTACAGGTAAATACATGAAAAAGATGAATAGTTTTGTTTTTAACCAGGCCTGGCCGATTTTTTACTTAAAAGTCTGCTTAAACAATGGTGTAATCGTGTAAAATTTGGAGTTAAAATTAAAGGAGCAATAACGCAATGGGAAGAGCTTATCAAAACCGTAAAGCATCTATGGCTAAGACGGCAGATGCCAAGACAAAAGTTTACGGTAAATTTGGTCGTGAAATCTATGTATGTGCTAAAACCGGTGGTACCGATACAGATGGTAACTTAGCGTTACGTGGTTTGATTGAACGCGCTAAAAAGAACCAAGTACCAACACATGTTATTGAGAAAGCGGTTGCCAAAGCTCAAGGTGGTGGTGGTGAAGACTTTACCTTGGCGCGTTATGAAGGTTATGGTCCTGGAAATACCATGATTATTATCGATTGCTTAACCGATAACCCTAATCGTACTTTTGGCGATGTTCGTCTCTGCTTTACTAAGGTCGATTGCAAAATCGGTACTCAGGGTAGCGTGAGCCATATGTTTGATCATTCGGCGATTCTCTCTTATAAAGGAGAGGATGAAGAAGCGGCTTTAGAAGCTTTAATGATGGCAGATGTTGATGTTACCGATATCGAATCTGAAGATGGTTTTATTACTGTATATGCTCCGAATACGGAATACGCTAAAGTTAAAAATGCATTGATTGATGCATTCGGTGAGATTGATTTCGAAGTCGATGAAATCCAGTTCCTACCTAAAATCCCGCACCCCGTGAGTGGAGAGGATTTAGAGAAGTTGAATAAGTTCTTCGATTTATTGGATGATTTGGATGATGTGCAAAAGTTCTATTACGATGCTGAGTTTGAAGATTAGATTAAAGCACCGTAAACTTTGCTGATTTACTTTGAATATTGTATAAAAAAGCCCCCAAAGTTGGTGTCCAATATTTGGGGGTCACTTCAAAATAGGGGGCTTTTTTTAGGACGGGACACTGATTTTTAAAGCTAAATATTTATAAACCACCAGGTCTGTTGAGTTTATTTCTGCTATTTAAATGATTTAGTCTCTACTAGAGACCTTTGCACGAGAAGAACCTAAACTCAAATAATTTGCATGACAGATCTGATCATTACATTTAAAATAGATCCCATTAAAACCAATCAATGGAACTGAAAAAATGGCTTGGAAAAATCTAACT
>Ga0314774_1000058_pt1 | contig 101203 bp, 91 predicted proteins | sample MetaGCBIA2018_FD_204515 | JGI IMG/M metagenome (GOLD analysis project Ga0314774, IMG submission 204515) | Cryopeg brine microbial communities from Beaufort Sea near Barrow, Alaska, United States - CBIA 2018 | ecosystem: Environmental > Aquatic > Marine > Coastal | place: USA: Alaska | collected... | reverse complement strand
GCGATATGGAAGGTGAAGATCCTGAAAATACCCGGACGCTCTTTCTGGACGCCTTTCCTAAAACCATCGTCAATAAAGTGGAAAGTCCAGATGTGGGCATGGGCTATTCCTTAAATCCGTATCAGGGTTGCGAGCATGGTTGTGTGTATTGCTACGCACGAAATAGCCACGAATACTGGGGATATGACGCAGGCCTTGATTTTGAAAGCCGAATTCTGGTCAAGAAAAACGCTATAGCATTACTAGAAAATTTTCTTGCCAAAAAAAGCTGGAAAGCGCATCCCATTGTTCTTTCCGGCAATACGGATTGTTATCAACCCGTGGAAAAAAAATTGGAGATAACCCGTAAGCTGCTTCAGGTTTTTCAGAAATACAGGCATCCGGTAGCAATTATTACCAAAAATGGACTCGTAATGCGTGATCTTGATATCCTGAAAGATCTTGCGAAAGACAATTTGATACAGGTTAACATTTCGATCACTTCGCTGGAAGAAAAAACACGACAATTGCTAGAGCCGCGCACCGCTACGATAAAAAAACGTTTTGAGGCTGTACAACAACTTAGCGAAGCTGGGATTCCGGTACGTGTCATGGCGGCGCCAATAATCCCCGGGATTAATGCACATGAAATCCTGCCTTTGATCAAAAAATCGGCTGATTGTGGGGCAAAAGCGGTGGGATATACGGTGGTTCGTCTTAACGGTGCAATTGCTGGGATTTTTGAAGACTGGCTTTTCAAGGCCATGCCTGATCGCGCAGATAAGGTTTTGCACCAGATTGCCGAATGTCACGATGGCAAACTCAATGATTCCCAATTTGGTAGAAGGATGCGCGGTTCTGGTGAATTTGCTGAACAGATCGCAGCACAAGTGGAACTGGGGCGAAGAAAGTTTTTGTCAGATCGCAGCATTTCTCCTTTAAATTGCGATCTTTTTGACCAGTTTCGGCCAGGGCAATTGTCGTTGTTTTAGGTTTGATATCTAGTAATTGCCAATTTCCTCTTATTTACTAAATTATTCTATTTTTTATTTTTAGAGTTCTTTTTTTATCACTCACCATAAATTTTGTCTCTTGAAGGACTTATTTTTTTATGAATTTTTTGATTAGTGTGGATAACGCCGCTTTATTTACTATGTTGCTATAAATTCTTTGATAACCAATAACTATTTGTCCAGTTGAACTTATAAAATATCCACAATTGCTAACCCAACTTTTTTCTACGATATTAAAGTTATATTGAATATCATCAAAGACACTTTTGCCTTCACAGATTATAACTTTTGGTCTCATCATTTTTATTAATTGACAAGTCCATGTATAGGATTGTTTCCGAAATTCATTAAAACTGTAGAAATCTAATTCATTAACGCAATTCCGTATGTTATTTTTGTTCTTTGTAATTAAATAGTAAAAATTAGTTTTAATTGATTTCTCATTTAGTAATTCTCTTATTTCAGAAATTGAATAACCTGCTAATTCAAATGTTTTAATTGTTTCTATCGCTAATCTGTAGCTTGGGTTTTCACCGTCGAGAAATTCCATATAGGAAATTTGATTTTTTATTTCGGTAACTACCTTTCCGGAATTATTTGGATTACCATTCCCAGGATTTATTCCTATAAACATGATTTCGGGATTTTCGATGTATTTGCTGTCCCAAATATAAAAACCCCCGTAGAGCGATTTTGCTATTTCATTTTCATCAATCTGCGTTTTAAGATTTAATAGATTTTTTTCTACTTCTGTGATCCAACTTTGGTAATTCAGATTTGTCATATTAGAGTTTTCTCCAATCGTGCATACTGCCTGCTGGACATTTTAACGATGAAGGTTTTGATCTTGATTTAACTTGGGTCGAGCATTTTCTACATAGATAATTATCTGCACCAACTTCCCCTAAATCTTTCCAATCATGCATACTACCTTTTGGGCATCCCAAACTGCTTGGTTTAGAGCCACTGGTTATTAAAACGCTACATTTACTACATAGATAATTTTTCATAATTTGGTTTTAAATATATTTTTATTTCTTGAACTTGGACTATAAATATACTCTAATTAACTAGACCCCACCAATTCCTCAGAAACCTCCCAAAGCCGTTTAGCAATAACTTGATCATTTGCGTTTTCAGAAGGAGCGACTTCACCGGGTTCCCCTTTAAAACCCATAAAACCGGTAGGTCCATAATAACTTCCGCCGGTCACATTTTGGCCTAATGCAGCATTTAAAATGGATTTTGAAGCGCTTTTTGGGGAATGCGTCAAAATAGGAAACAATAGAGGCCCAAGTGTTTTATTGAACCATTTGGGGAAATAGCGAAAAAGCCCAGTGTTAGAAATACCGGGATGCGCAGCAACCGCGATGGTTGGAAAACCACACTTTTTAAAACGTCTGTCAAGCTCTTTGGCAAAAATAAGACAGGCCAGTTTGCTTTGTCCGTAGGCTTTCCATTTTGAATAATTTGACTCGCTTTGCAGGTCGTCAAAATTGATGGAAGCCTGCTCATGTGCCTTAGAACTTAATAGTACCACGCGGGATTTTTCCGTTTCGGTCAACAGTTTAAGAAGTAAACCGGTCAATAAAAAATGGCCCAAATAATTCGTTTGAAATTGAAGTTCGTAGCCGTCTGTGGTCACTTCATACGGCGGGATCATCACGCCGGCGTTATTGATAAGAAGATCTAATCGACTATATTTCCCGGAATACGCTTTCGCGAAAGCGTGCACGGACTCCAGACTTGCTAGATCCAGTTTCAGTATTTCAATCTGAGCTTTCGGGCATTCATCGAGGATTCTATTTTTTGCTTTTTCGGCTTTAGCCAAATCACGGCAAGCCAAGATAACGCGTATCTGTTTTTGTGCAAGTGCGAACGCGGTTTCAAGACCCAAGCCGCTGTTGGCACCGGTAACAACGGCGATGCGTTGCGGCTGTGCGCGAATATCTTTTAAGTCAAAATTCATAATTTTCAAGCTAAAATAACCGATTTATACCTCATTTCAGCCGATTTCATGAGAATAAAGGAAGTATTATGCATTAAATTCTCAAAGAAAGAACTACTTCTTATTTTGGTCTACCACCATAAAATTCAGTTCATGATCAACCCATAGGAATTTAGATTTTTAAACAAGCGCTAAGAAGGAGCATTGTCACGACTGCTGAAATTGGCATGCGCCTGCAGCATTCTCAGTTCGCTGTACGAGGTCTCAAAAGGGATATTCTTTTTCATTGTAGAAAGCGACCAATCATCAGATTTGTCAAAATAGGGCAAAATCTTCTCGATGCGCTGTATTTTTATCAGATCTTCCAGATGTACCTCGCCTTTTCCGATCCAGCGGGCGAGGTGGCCTTCAATGGTTTTCGGCTTCATTCCACGGATTTTTGCAATTTGACTGATGGTATTATTTTTCCTAAAAAGGGCGAGTGTGTCGTCATAAGTGCTTCCTTTTTTCGGTGTAGCCAAAGTTGCGGCCGTCTTGGTGATCTTTAGGTCTTCGCGTTTGTGCTTGATCTCACCGGGGAACAAGCGCTGTCCATCTGCTGAAACAGTGTAGAGTTCTTCCATCTTGATCCAAAGTTTGACGTATACATCCTGAACCTCGCTCAGGTACTTTTTGACCTGCTTTTTGTAGGCCAAATCTTCGATATGTGCGTGCAAAGGTTTTAGGAGCTGGTCAAAGATCGCTTCGGTAAAATAGGAAAGGGCCTTTCCACATCTTTCCCTGATTTGATCTTTACCGCTTTCCTGCTCAAAATCCTTAAAAAGGTGTTGCAGCTGTCGCTGAAATGTGACCGATGTTTGCTTTAAGTTCTTAATATTCACTTTCAGTCTTTCGACCAGATCGATATAAACCCCATTATTTTCCAGTTTGGTTTCATAAAACGTCTCCCGCAAATGTTCTAGCGCCCATTCCTGTTTTTGAAGATTGAAAACGTTGAGCAGGCGCTCTTGTGCATAGTGTTTACGGGCCGAAGCCAGAAGCACTTCCATCTCGCCGAGCGGTTTTCCACTTGCGTGAAAATCTTTAATGGTTTCATCTATAAAAACATTCTGTTCCCTGATCCGGGATTTGAGCACGAGCCCATCCAGTGAGGTGCAGCGGCTCAACGCTACATAAGCCTGTCCAGGTGCGAAGCTATCGCCCAGATCAACAATAGCGCGCTCAAAGGTGAGCCCTTGACTTTTATGTATAGTCACCGCCCATGCTAGGCGAATGGGATATTGGGTAAAACTGCCCAGTTTGTCTTCCATGATGTCATTGGTCTCCTCATCTACCGAATAATTGATATTGTCCCATGTGGTCTTTTGGAGCGTGAAAGTGTTTTTTGGTTTCTCAGGAAAAGTGACCTTAATACTGTTTTTGGTAACTTCGGCAACTTCGGCGAGCTTGCCATTATAGTAACGCTGCTCTTCTGGATCATTGCGTATAAACATGACCTGCGCGCCCTTTTTAAGCGTTACGGTTTCCTGTGAGGGATAGGCTTTCTCTTTGAACTTGCCCGAAATATCTGCTTTAAAGGCGAATTCTTCCCCTGCAAGACCCTTTAGTTTTTCAGCATTGATCGCATCGGCTTTATAGTTGTGGGTGGTGAGGGTAATATAAGGTTTATCAGTCGCCTCAAAATGGGGATCGTGGTTTTCATGGAGACGCTTGAGATCTGCTGGGATCAGTGCGTTGTTGCGCACGCGGTTGAGAATGTCCACAAATTCCTGCTCATTCTGGCGGTAGATTTGCGTAAGTTCTATAGTGACGGCCCTAGCCTGTTTCCATGCATGGGCATCATAAAAATAGGGGTTTGTGTAATAGGGTTTGAGCACTTTCCAAATGTGATCTCTGACCACGGGCGCCAATTGGAAAAGATCCCCTACCACGAGCACCTGTACCCCGCCAAAGGGACGGTTTATGCCGCGGCTGCGCTGTAGCAGAAAATCCAGTGCATCAACCATATCGCAGCGCACCATACTGATCTCATCAATGACCAGCAGTTCAAGCTCGCGCAGTAGTTTGCGCTTATCCTTGTTATAGCGTGCATGCTTTGCGAGGCCGTGACGGTTTGTGGCCATATTGAGATCTACGGTGGCATTATCTGGAACAAAAGCGGTGAGCGGAAGTTGAAACAGGGAATGAATCGTCACACCTCCAGCATTGATTGCGGCAACACCCGTGGGAGCGACGACTACATGGTTTTTGGTGGTTTTTTTGAGAATATTCCTTAAAAAAGTTGTTTTTCCTGTTCCCGCACGGCCGGTAAGAAACAAAGACTGGTGGGTGTGCAGTATGAACTGTTCAGCGAGGTCTAGTGCGGGATTTAAAATGGGCATGATTTTTTGTTTTGGAAATCTTTTCGCTGGTGATCTGCACTTATCCTCTTTTTGCTAAATGCAACTTACGAAAAAATGGTGTTTCAAAAACTATATATAAATGTTTAAAAAAAGCGGAAAATCAAGTGATTGAGTGCCTATTTTGAGGTTGAACCTAACATTTTTATTGAAAATTTTGTGTCAGTTTTGAGTATTGTTTTAACAAATATATTCAAAATTTAGTTATTTTTGGACAAAATTTGACAAGTCATTACAAAGCCATGGATTTTGGAAATTATTTAAGGGAACTGCGTTTGGAGAAAAGTATACTCCTTCGCGAACTTGCCGCTGCCGTAAAGATGGATACCGCGTTGCTGAGCAAGATTGAGCTCGGTAAACGGAAGGCGCGGAAGGAGCAGGTTACCGCGTTTGCTAAAGCGCTGCAGGCTGATCACGAGAAAATGCATAAAAAATGGCTTGCTGGCCAAGTTTATGATTTGATCAAAACAGAAGAAAATCCTGCCGAAATATTACGCGCGGCAGAGGAGCAAGCGGAGTATCATAAGAAAACTTCGTAGTCCTTAAAAAGGATTAAGCAGATTGAAATTATTTGGGTTTAGAACAAGATTTTAGTACTTATCGCACTTTTCCCTTGCTCTTCTATATTTTCAGCCTAATCATTCCTCCCATTTTCATCGGGATAAAAGCTAAAAACGGGATCACTTTGCCAGAATTCTTTAGTATCAACATCCATTATTGAGATAGGGCCTTTAAAGGCGGCTCCGGTATCTATATTCCAAACGGTGGCCCGCTGGGCAGGGTTTTCTTCATTAATACGCGTTACGGGAGTGTGGCCTATAAAAATTTCCGGGTAGTGGGTTAACCTTTTCGGATACGTGGGATCGTCTTTTTTTATGGAATGATCCATAGCAGTAACAAGTTCCCACAAGGTGCGGTCCCAGTAAAACGTGAGCGGGTTCCATTCAAATTCGGGTCCATTCTGGTTTTGAAAACCGGCATGCACGTATAGTCGGTTTTTATCATCCACATAGTAGTTTTCCAGGCTTTTGAAGAATTTTATGTGTTCTTCGCGCTGTTTTTTAGAATAATCAGTATACGAGTAAATGCTGCTCCTGCCGCCGTGCTTTAACCACTTGGGGTTGAGATCGTCGTTTTCCAGCCATTGCCGAACGAGTTCGTCATGATTGCCACGAATGAACGTACAGTTGTGTTCCTTTTTAAATTCCAGCAAAAAATCAATGACCTGCGCACTTTCGCTCCAACCATCTACATAATCTCCTAAAAAGACAATATGATCTTCTGGAGTTGATTTTGCGCGTTTTAGTACTTGTTTCAAAGCCTTTAAACCGCCGTGTATATCGCCTATGACGAGTGTTCTTTTCATTAATTATATTTTACTTTTCTTAAAATACGTATGTTTTCTTTGTAGGTGCTGTATAATTTTTCGCCATACGTTCTCATAAATGGCCGCGCTTCCTCCAGTTTGTCCATCGCATGGTCAAAACCGTTGAGAAAGCAGATCAAATAGGATGAAGCCAAATTGTCGAGATCATCACGTTCTCCTTTATTCAAAGGTTTCCCTACTTTTAATTTCTCAAGGATTGCACTGTTATTGTTATAAATATGATGCAATAATTTTTTGTCAAATTCAGGTGTTTCAAAGGCTAGTTTGCTGTCTATATTATAAAAACCATTTTCTTTAAACCTAATGGTCAATTCTTCTAATGGATAATATTTAAAGTTGTCCTGAAGGCCTAAATGTACATATTCCAGAATTGTAAATGTATCTTCGGTGATTGTGATCATCACTTCATCAAGCGCAGAATAAAACAACCGGACCTGCTCATTTATAAGTTCAATATCTACCCGACTATAAAAGGTTTTGTCCTTAACTTTCTTCTGCTTTCCGGCCCAGCAGACCACAAACTGTTCTTTAAAAACCTTGTAATTGGTATACAGATCTTTGTGTCGGTGGTTGATAAAATCGACAACGCCATCAAGGGTGAGGCCAATGCTGTTTCGGGCGTGGGTTTCAATGGCCGCCACAATCTCACTGTTTACATCTTCTATATGAATATCAAAAACCTTGGGCATCGAGATGCTGCCATCTCTAAAAAAAACGCTACCACCCCAGTATTTCCAGATATTCTTCCGCAGCGCGGTAAGTTTATCCGTAGGCCGAATGGTGACCAGTCCCACTACCAGGTCAAGTGGTAAATGTGGAAACGGGATGTTTTCATAGGACACCAGCGGCGGATTTGTCAAATACGCGTTGATTAGATTCTGAATCTTGCTGTCGTCAAAAAATGGAACTCCTTCAATCTCATTATTGACATCCTCCACGCCAATGACGATGAAACTATTGTTCTTGGGATTGGAATTGGAAAGCGCGCACACATGTTTTAAAAACTTCGCCTTTCCTTCTTTATTGCCTATATCAATCTGTCGCTTTTTATCATAAAAGCTGTTCTCGTCATTATGCGCGAGCAGGTTTTTAATAAGAAGGCGTTTGTTGATCATTGTATATTATTATTGCTATTTTTATTGTTATTCCTGTAAAGTGGAATTGATTTCAGTCAAATTTTGAGCCTTTTTTTTCTGACGACTTTAAGTAGTTTGAAAATTTTGAGATTTGATCGATAAGGTTCTGTGCTCGTAGTGCGAGTTCATTATATGTTTTTTGATCGATATGTTTACGGTCTAAACAGCGCTGCAACTGCGCTTTGGTTTCACAACAAGAACCTTTGGCGAATCCCAAAAAATTGACGAATTCTTTGTTTCCGCCCCTTCCAAATCCTTCGGCAATATTATCCATGATCGACCCCGATGAGCCATTTATTTGATTACGCAATTTATAATCTGTAGCTAATGTGGAATCGCGCATTATCAGCCAAACATCTTTACAAATCTTCCTCGCAATTTTGTAAATCTCAAGGTCTTCGAAAGAATTATAATGGGCCATATTGAAAAGGGGTCGGTTTTAATAAAAATAGCAATAACAATAATAATCATTTTTTGCTTACCACCGTAGAACTCGCCTGGTCTACGCTCATAACCATTAGGTCTGCAATGTTGACATGGGCGGGGCGGGAGATTACAAAATAAATGATCTCAGCGACGTCTTGGGCTTGAAGGGGTTTAAAACCCTTATAGACTTTTTCGGCGTCACCTTTAAAGCGCACTTCGCTGAATTCGGTCTCCACCATACCTGGATTTACCGCGCCTACGCGAATGTTGTAGCCGTTCAGGTCTAAGCGCATGCCCTGGTTTATGGCATCTACGGCGTGCTTGCTGGCGCAGTAAACATTGCCCATGGGATACACTTCTTTTCCGGCGGTGGAGCCAATGTTAATGATATGGCCATTGTTACGCGCAATCATTTGTGGGATGATCTCACGACTTATATATAAAAGCCCTTTAACGTTGATGTCTATCATGGCGTCCCAATCATCACTATCACCATCTTGAATGGTATCGAGACCATGGGCATTACCTGCATTATTGATTAAAATATCAATCTGGTTAAAGGGGTTTTGAAGCGAATTTATCGCCTCTTTGATCCGTTTTTTATCGCGAATGTCAAAGTTGAGCGTAGTGACTTCTACTTGCTTTGACAATTCCTTTTGCAGATCGTCAAGGCGTTCCTGCCGTCTTCCGCAAAGTATGAGGTTGATGCCCTGTTTTGCGAATTCGCGTGCCGTCGCCTGGCCGATACCGCTACTGGCACCGGTTATTAATGCTGTTTTTCGTGTCATTTTTACTGATTTAATCAACTAGAATTGAATTAATAATTTTATGTTTTTTATAGAAATTCTTTGCAACAGGAGTGTAAATGCACAGTCTTTGAGTTTAGGGGGTATTTTTAATCCTGCCATGAATCGAAGAGTGCATGGTAATATCCTCGACTTTGGGGTCTTGGTTTGTTCTGTTTTTAAATTTTTTACATTGTGCCATGAACGGGTTGTAAATTAACGCACTTTAATCCTTTTGTTACAAACCTTCATAATCCTTGAAAAAACGTGCTATAATCGCTACATTCCGCTTTCTTAAAAATAGAATATTGAAATTAGAAAATGAACGCTTAAAACATGTTATCTGAAGGTTTTTTAACCTGTTGTTAACAAGGCGTTGCATAATAAAAACGAAAATTGCGAAGTTGAAAACCAGTTAAACGAATATACTTGTCATGGAAGAAACCAGTAATCCGGTAGATATAGGTGCCATTAATGAAAAAATAGAGCGCGAGAGTGCCTTTGTAAAAGTGCTCACAATGGAGATCAATAAGGTCATCATAGGGCAAAAATATATGGTGGAGCGGCTGCTCATCGGGCTGTTAGGTCAAGGGCATATATTGCTCGAAGGAGTGCCCGGGCTGGCAAAGACACTTGCGATCAGTACACTTTCCAAGGCGGTGCACGGGTCTTTCAGCCGTATTCAGTTTACACCAGATTTATTACCTGCAGATGTGGTGGGAACGCTTATTTATAACATGAAACTGAGTGATTTCAGTATCAAAAAAGGACCTATTTTCGCCAATTTTGTGCTCGCAGATGAGATTAACAGGGCACCGGCCAAAGTACAAAGTGCACTGCTGGAAGCCATGCAGGAAAAGCAGGTAACGATAGGCGACGAGACGTATATATTGGATAAACCCTTTTTGGTCATGGCTACACAAAACCCCGTGGAACAGGAGGGGACTTACCCTTTGCCAGAAGCGCAGATGGACCGTTTTATGCTGAAAACCGTTATAGATTACCCAAAACTGGCAGATGAGCAATTGATTGTACGTCAGAACCTGAAAGGTGATTATGAGAAAGTGAACCCGGTTGTTTCGGTAGAGCAGATTGTACGGGCGCAAGCGGCGGTTCGTGAAGTATACATGGATGAAAAGATCGAAAAGTACATTCTTGACATTGTTTTCGCAACGCGCTATCCGGAAAAGTACAAGCTTTCTGATCTCAAGCCGCTCATCAGCTTTGGCGCTTCTCCCAGGGGAAGTATAAATCTGGCGACAGCGTCAAAATGCTATGCTTTTATCCGCGGAAGGGGTTACGTGATCCCAGAAGATGTGCGGGCTATAGTACATGACGTTCTAAGGCACAGAATAGGCATTACCTACGAGGCCGAGGCCGAAAATGTCACCACCGAAGAAATCATAAACAAGATCGTAAACGAGATCGAAGTACCGTAAATCCCCCTAACCCCCGAAGGGGGAACTCCAAGCAGCCGGAATAGGGACATTATTATACCAAATATCTATTACCTTGAAAAGTGAAAATTCAAATAGTAACGTAATTAATTCCCCCTTTGGGGGCTAGGGGGATGGATACTAAAGAACTTCTTAAAAAGGTACGCAAGATCGAGATCAAGACGCGCAGGCTGTCTGATCATATTTTTGGTGGGGAATATCACTCTACTTTTAAGGGCCGCGGGATGACTTTTAGTGAGGTGCGGCAGTATCAATTTGGCGATGACGTGCGTAATATTGACTGGAATGTCACCGCGCGTTATAGTGAGCCGTACATCAAGGTTTTTGAAGAGGAACGCGAACTTACCATGATGCTCATGGCAGATGTAAGTGGGTCTGAGTTTTTTGGTACAGATCAACAGTTTAAGTCGGAAATCGTGACTGAAATCGCCGCTACTTTAGCATTTTCGGCAACACAGAATAATGATAAAATCGGTTTGATCCTGTTTACTGATGAGATCGAGCTGTATATTCCACCAAAGAAAGGAAAATACCACGTATTGCGCATCATCCGCGAACTACTGGAGTTTAAGCCCAAAAGTAAAAAGACAGATGTCGCGCAGGCGCTCAAGTTCTTATCGGGTGTGATGAAGAAAAAAGCCATTGTTTTTGTGCTTTCCGACTTTATTGCTGAAGATTACCGCAATACGCTAAAGATTGCCGCAAAACGGCACGATATTACGGGCATTTGCATTTATGACCGGCATGAAGAGGCCATTCCTAGTCTGGGCGTGGTGCAAATGGAAGATGAAGAAACTGGCGAACTCATGCTCGTGAATACTGGAAGTAGAAAAGTACGTGACAATTATGCACAGTTCTATCAGGAAAAAGTGCATTATTACCGTGATAGTTTTACCCGCAGCGGCGCCGGTGTTATTGATGTGCGCACTGATGATAGTTATGTAAAAAAATTACTGGGTTATTTTAAACGAAGAGGATAATAAAAGAATGAAAGCAGTTAGGGCAGCCCATTTTAAGTCAAAAAAACAGGTTTTTAAGGCGATTTTTGCCTTTTTTATGCTATTTTTTGCCTCGTTTCAGGTTAATGCACAAGAAGTTGCCGCGGCGATTGACCGTGACAGTATAAAAATAGGGGAGCAGCTCAGTTATACCGTGAATGTGATCACAGATTCTACAGATCTGGTGATATTTCCCGAAGGACAGACCTTTGCCCCGCTGGAAATGATTGAATCTTACAAGATAGATACCACGTACGCTCAGGCCAAGATGACGCTCATTAAACGCTATGGGTTAACCCAGTTTGATAGCGGATCCTATACTATTCCCCGGCAGACCATCAGTATTGGGCAGTCGCCGTTTTATACAGATTCCCTGCGTGTGGAGGTCAATAATGTGGTAGTTGACACCACAAAACAGGGCCTTTATGATATCAAGGATATTATTGCGGTAGAAAAAGCTGCCAGCAACTGGTGGATCTGGGCACTTTGGATTTTGGGTATTCTCTTACTTATAGGCGTATTTCTATTTTTTATAATTCGGCGCAGCCGAAGAAAGGCCGAGGCCGAAAAGAAATTGCCTCCTTTTGAACAAGCGATTGTATCCCTGCACCAGCTTGATGAAGAATACAAAACTATCGGTAAGAATACAGATCAGACCGCGACTAAAGCTTATTATTCGCGACTCACAGATATTATGCGTCATTATCTGGACGAAGAAGTCTACGATCGCTCTATGGAAAGTACGACGGGCGAACTTATAGATCGTTTATATCAAGAAAAGGAAAGCGGGCATATCGATTTTAGTATCGAAACAATCAAAAAACTGGAGCAGGTATTGCGCACCGCAGATTTGACAAAATTTGCCCGTATCACCCCAGAAGTCGGTAAATCTGAAGCAGACCGTCTCGTCGTTGAGCAGGTGGTCAAAGAAACACACGAGTCCATACCGCCGCCTACCGAGGAGGAACTGATGCGCGACGCGGCTTATCGCGATACTTTAGAACGTAGAAGAAAACGTAAACTGATACTTACCGGTGTTTTTGGCGTGTTAAGTATTCTTATTATTTCTGCCGGAATTCTAATCGCTACCAAAGGTTTCGACTATGTAAAAGACAACATTTTGGGACATCCTTCTAAAGAATTGCTGGAAGGCGACTGGATACGCAGTGAGTATGGTTTTCCTCCCATCACCATTTCAACTCCCAAAGTGTTGAAAAGAACCGAACTTCCGCTGCCCGATGAACTCAAGGGGAAAGTAGAGATGAACACTTTCGCCTATGGCAGCTATCTGGAAGATTTCGCCATTATTTTAAACAACACCCGCGTGCCCGGTGATCAGGAAATAGACCTTCAAAAAGCGGTAGATGGTTCTATCTCTGGCATGGAGCAGCAAGGAGCAAAAAACCTAGTTGTGAAAAGTGAAAAATATACCACACCAGAAGGCGCCGAAGGTCTAAAGACTTTTGGTTCGGGTGAATTTCCGGTGGAAGGAAAACCGGAAACCTTTAAAACGGGTGAATATGTTATGCTCAGTTTTACCACTCCTGGAGTGATACAGCAGGTAATCATAACGCATCGCGATGATGATAAATATGCCAAAGAAATGACAGACCGTATCATCAATTCCGTTGAACTTCAAAAAACGACCAACTGATGTTTGATAATTTTGAATTTCAAAATCCCGAATTTTTCTGGTTGCTTTTGCTGCTTCCCATTGCTGGTGCCTGGTATTTCTGGAAACGTAACAAGCTTACCGCGCAGGTAAAAATTTCCAGTCTCAAAGGCTTTAAAACGGGCAGCGGATTTCTAGCCAAATTGAGACCTATGCTTTTTGTGCTTCGTCTGCTTGCGCTCGCCTTTTTGATCACTGCATTAGCGCGGCCACGCACGGTAGATGTTTCCACAAGAACAAAAACCACCCGCGGTATTGATATCGTGATCGCGATAGACGTTTCTGCTAGTATGCTAGCCAAGGATTTAAAACCAGACCGGCTGGATGCACTCAAAAAAGTGGGCGGTGAATTTATCATGGGCCGCCCCAATGACCGTATAGGACTGGTGGAATACGCCGGTGAGAGTTATACGCGTACTCCCATTACAAGCGATAAAGCTATTGTTTTGAGTTCGCTAGATGATATTAAATACAACAACATAATAGAAGGTGGAACCGCAATAGGAATGGGGCTTGCGACTGCGGTAAACCGTTTAAAAGATAGTAAGGCAAAAAGTAAGGTGATTATTTTAATGACCGATGGGGTAAATAACGCCGGTTTTATAGAACCTACCACCGCTAGTGAACTCGCTGTTGAGTTTGGTATCAAAGTTTATACAATAGGCTTGGGAACTAATGGCACCGCATTATCACCGGTGGCATTGCGTCCCGATGGAAGTTTTCAATACGGCAATATCCCTGTGGAAATTGACGAAGACCTGCTCAAAGAAATTGCAAAGAAAACCGGCGGACTCTATTTTAGAGCTACCGATAATCAAAAGCTTGAAGATATTTATCAGGAGATCAATAAACTTGAAAAAACCGATGTAGAGGAGTTTAAATACACCAATTACGATGAAAAATACCGTCCATTGGCGCTTTTTGCCCTTGGTTTGCTCTTATTTGAATTTCTGTTGAGAAACACTGTATTTAGGAGTTTTATATAATCCCCCTTGCCCCCAAAGGGGGAAATGCATTCGTGCTACGGTTCCCCTCCTTAAAAAGGAGGGGAAAATTTCCGCTTTGCGGAAAGAGGGGTGGTTGTTTTACAATCGAGCTCCTTATAGGTCTAGATTGAGAGGTTATAGATAGAATTATAATAGTCCTTAACTCCACCTTTAAGGGTTGGAGGGATAATAGCAATAGAAATGAACAATATATTATTAGACGAAAAAATATGGTTCTGGTTTTTGCTGGCCATTCCGGTGGTTTTACTGCTGTATTTTGCGTTTTCTTTATGGAAACTCCGTGCACAAAAACGTTTTACGGCAGACCGCGAATTACTTCAGAAATTAACGCCGCAGCGTTCCCGTTTTAAACCTGTTTTAAAAATTATTGTGCTCTGTCTTGCAATCGCCTTTATCAGTCTAGGACTGGTAAATCCCAAGATAGGAACCAAACTGGAGACGGTAAAACGAGAAGGAGTTGACGTAGTTTTTGCTCTTGACGTTTCTAAAAGTATGCTCGCCGAGGATGTCGCCCCAAACCGTATTGAAAAGGCTAAACAACTGGTCTCTCAGATCATAAATAATTTAGTTAGCGACCGTGTGGGGATTATCGCTTATGCCGGTAGTGCCTTTCCCCAATTGCCGATCACTACAGATTATAGCAGTGCCAGAATGTTCTTGGCCTCGATGAATACAGATATGCTTTCCAGTCAGGGAACCGCCATTAAAGATGCGATTGAGCTGGCTAAAACCTATTATGACGATGCAGATCAGACTAACCGCGTGTTGGTTATCATATCAGACGGTGAAGACCATGCCGGTAACGCGGCAGAAATAGCTGAATCTGCTCAAGAAGAAGGCATACGAATCTTTACCATTGGTGTTGGCACAGAAAAGGGAGGTCCCATTCCCTTAAAGGTCAACGGTGTGATCCAGTCCTATAAAAAAGATCAGCAAGGGGAAACGGTGATCACAAAACTGGATGTAGCTACCTTAAAGGCAATTGCAGACGAGGCCAATGGAGAATATATAAATGGAAATAACACCCAAGATGTGGTTGATGCCATGCGCAAAAATTTTAACGCGATGGATAAAAAAGAATTTGAAGCCAAGCAATTTGCGGACTTTAAAGACCAATTTCAATGGTTTATCGCTGCGGCATTATTGTTGCTATTTCTAGATGTATTCCTTCTGGAACGCAAAACGAGTTGGGTAACCCGCTTAAACCTTTTTAATGAAAAGGGGAAAGACAAAATTGCTGGTAAACGCTAAAGATTGGAGGCAAAGGCCTGAACCTTATACTATATGTAACATAGAATTATAGAAGGTTTTTTTAATTTTGCAACCTAAAAGATGAAAATGAGGTTTTTATAAAAGAAAAACTATGAAATTGACCCTAAGAACGCTTAAAAATAGCTTGTTTTTTTTATTTATATTGATTAGTGCACATTCAGCATTCGCGCAGAACGACGCTGCTAAAACAGAAAATGCACAGGATAATCCCGCTTTAAAGGAAGCCCGAAATTTTGTGGCCGAAGGTAATGCGGAACAGGAAGGCAATGATTTTGCGCTAGCGGAAACAGCATATCGTAGAGCAGTGGCGAAAGATCCTGCAAACCTTTCGGCCAAATACAATATGGGCAACAATTACTATAAAAACGAGAAATTTGCTGAGGGTATGTCACGCTATGCCCAAGCCATCGAAGTAGCAAAAACAAAAGAGGAAAAACACCAGGCTTTCCATAATCTTGGCAACGCCCTCTATAAGCAAAAAGACTTTAAAAAAGCCGTTGAAGCCTATAAAAATGCCCTGCGCAACGATCCTACCGATGAAGAAACGCGCTACAATTTGGCCTTGGCCAAAAAAGAAGATGACAAAAATGGTGGAGGTGGAGATGATGACAAGGATAAAAAAGATAAGGATAAAAAAGACGATAAGGGAGACGATAAAAAAGGAGACGACGGCAAGCCAAAAGATCAGGACGATAAGGGCGATCAGAAAAAAGATCAGGGAGATGATAAGAAGGACAAAGGCAAACCCGATGATAAAAAAGGCGACCAGAAAAAACCTGAAGACGGTGATGGCGAGCAACAGCCGCAACAGCCCCAATCCGGTAAGGGCCAGTTATCACCACAGCAAGTTAAAAGTCTGCTAGAGGCGATGAAAAATGAAGAAAATAAAGTGCAGGATAAAATGAACGCTAAAAAAGCGAAGGGAGCCAAAGTGAAAACCGATAAGGACTGGTAATCCCCCTAAAACCAAGGTGTTGCTCACGTACAAAATCTCCAAGTAGAGATTAATTTTCCGTAAGGCATTTCGCTTGGAACGTGGGAGTCATAATAGGTTTAAGCATTCAATTAAACAAAACGACCAGCATTAGAACATATACAAAATGAAAGTGAAATTTGCATATCTACTCCTTTTTTTAAGTCTGGGATTCACTTCTATGGCGCAAAAGGTGCAGTTTGATGCGACGTTGAGCAAGAAAAAACTTGGTGTCAATGAGCGGTTACGGATAGATTTTGAGATGAATCAGGACGGCGATGATTTTCGGCCTCCCAGTTTTCAGGGATTTACCGTGGTGGGTGGTCCCAATCAATCTATAAGTCAACAGTGGCTTAACGGGAAAAAGAGTTTTTCTAAGACCTTTTCTTATTTTCTCGCGCCAAATGGAACCGGAAACCTCACGATAGGTCAGGCGGAGATTAATATTGGTGGCAATGTATACAAAACCATACCACTTGTGGTTGAGGTTACCGCAGCTGTAAACAATCCCAATGATGAATCAGGCCCACAGTACGCGGTAGAAGACCAGATCCATCTTGTGGCAGAGGTTTCAAACACTAGTCCATATCTCAACGAAGCGATCACCGTTGTTTATAAACTGTATGTTTCACATCAGACCGCGGTAAACGGCTGGAATGAAATAGACGCGCCTAAGTTTGCCGATTTTTGGAGCCAGAGTATTGATGAGAAAAAATTCAATATATATGACGGCACTTATAACGGGGAACCCTACCGCTATGTGATTTTACGAAGAACGCTACTTTACCCACAAAAAACGGGTGATCTCACGATAGAACCGCTCGCACTTAGTATCAATGTAGAGGTGCCCACCCAGCGGCGCGATATCTTTGGTAATTATATTACGCAGCCAGAAAAACTTACCGTTGCGGCAAATACGAGGAAAATAAGCGTAAAATCGCTTCCTGAACAGGGAAAACCAGCTGATTTTACCGGGGCAGTGGGTGATTTTAATTTTGACGTGACCACCACAAGAAAGGACTTGAACGCCACTGAATCTCTTGACCTCAATATTAAGGCAAGCGGAAACGGAAACCTGAAACTTTTTAAACTTCCCCGTCCTAAACTGCCCAATGCCCTTGAAGTATATGAACCGGAGCACGAGGAAGATATCAATACCAATACTAACGGTATGACCGGAAGTATTTCTGACCGGTATACGGTGGTGCCACAGGTAAAGGGGAAATACCCCGTACCCAAGATCAGTTTCTCTTATTTTGACCCGAAAACCGACAAGTACCGCACGCTCACTTCCGAAGAGATTGTGATCAATGTTGAAAAAGGTCCAGAAACTACTACATCAAATCAAGAAAATACAGCAAAACAAGCCGTGGTTGCTAATGATCAATTTAAGTATATTAAGCTAGATGGCGAGCTACAACCGGTAAATGAGGATCGGTTTTTTGGTTCAACCCTATTCTGGTCGCTTATGGCCAGTCCGTTGCTGTTCATTCCTATAGTATTATTGGCAAACCGCAAGAGGGAGGCTTACAGAGCAGATGTCAAAGGAAATAGACTTCGTAAAGCAGACCGTATGGCACGTAAATTTTTGGGCGAAGCCAAAAAGAATATGGGTGATCAGAAGGCTTTTTACCTCGCCCTTGAACGTTGCGTGCATAATTATCTCAAAGCAAAACTCAATATACAGACCAGCGATATGAGCAAAGAGCACATTAAAAGTCTGCTGGAAGCCCGAAATGTGGAAGAAAGTACGTCAAGTGAATTTCTTTCCTTGCTGGAAAGTTGTGAATTTGCACGGTATACGCCATCCAGCGATGTGACCATGCAACAGGATTATGAAAAAGCGGCCCGTATAATTTCTGAAATGGATAAACAGTTATGAAAAACAGAAATTTATTATTCGCTAAAAAAGAGCACAAATTGCTGATTTTTATGGTTTTTTGTCTGTTTTTTAGTTTTGGCTACAGTCAGACAGCCGACCAGGATTTTGAAAAAGGTAATAAGGCTTATGCAGCCGGAGATTATCAACAAGCAATTGATGCGTATAAAAAAGTGGAAGATGCGGGTCAGGCATCTGCTGCGCTATACTACAATTTAGGCAACGCCAATTATAAGTTGAACAAAATAGCGCCCAGTGTCTATAATTATGAGCGTGCACTGCAGTTAAAGCCGAATGATGTAGATATAAAGAATAATCTGGTATTTGCCCAGAATATGACCATAGATGCCGTCACCCCATTACCTCAGAACACCTTTACTAAATGGTACAATAATATCTTAAATCTATTAAGCCTAGATGGCTGGGCGATGCTTGCCGTAATTCTGATCTTGGTGTTTATGGGTTCTTTTATAGCCTACCGTTTTGCGTATGCCACCGTTAAAAAACGCCTGTTTTTTACCACGACCTCCGTGGCGCTCCTCTTTAGTTTATCGGCTTTGTTTTTTGCCTTTAGATCACAAATGAGGATGAAAAATGACCGTAATGCTATAGTTTTTTCGCCTTCGGCGGAAGTGCGTGCGGAACCAAGGCAAAGCAGTGATGAGGCTTTTGTACTTCACGAAGGGACTAAGGTTTTGATACTTTCAGAAAATGAGAAGTGGCAGGAAATTCGCCTCGTAGACGGAAAAGAGGGTTGGATTCCTAAAACAGATATAAAGGAATTTTGACGAGAGTAGCGTAAAAATTGAAAATCTTTTATTAGATTTGCGATTCTCGTATAATAAATGAATTTTTTGAAGACCACAGGATTTTTTTTCTTAATGCTTTTTGTTACTTTCTTAGTGACCCCTATCGTTGTCAACACATTTAAGGGCGATGGCGATTCTGTAATGATTGTTATTCTTGAAGAAGAAAATTTTAAAAATTCAAACTTCAATCTTAAAACTGACATCCAGTTTTATTATGATTTGGACAGGTTAGTTCCTTTAGTGGAACTTCAAGACCAATCCCAAACTTATGAGTACAACAGGTCAGACTATACTATCTTCCTAGATCCTGTATCTCCACCACCACGAATGTCGTAATATATTGCGATCCTATTTTTTAGGATCTAATATACAGTATTTTAATACTTATATTTCTTTGTCCGTTACAGTATTATACTTCTATTGTAGAAATAGAAGTATAATACTGTACAATCCAATTTATATTAAATAGAATAATTAAAAGTACTAATACGATGATTACTTCAATTGTAGACCAGGCAATACAGGATAGTTTAACACCAGAGGGCGTACTTCAAGATCTCTTGCAAGGCAATATTCGCTTTATGGAAGGCATCATGCATAAACGTAGTTACTCTGCACAAATAGAACGATCTGTAGATGGCCAGTGGCCCAAAGCGGTGGTACTGGGATGTATCGATTCTAGGGTTCCGGTAGAGCATATTTTTGATCAAGGCATAGGCGACCTCTTCGTTGCACGTGTTGCAGGTAATTTTGAAAATAAGGATATTTTGGGCAGTCTGGAATATTCTTGTAAGGTGGCCGGCAGCAAACTTGTAATGGTTCTAGGTCATGAATCTTGTGGCGCCGTAAAAGCCGCTTGTGATGGTGTGAAAATGGGCAACATAACGCAAATGCTCGAGAATATAAAACCAGCAGTTGAGGTGACACAGACAGACGGCGAACGCACCTCAGAAAATGTGGAATTTGTTGCAGGTGTGGTGGAAAATAATGTAAAGAATACATTAAAAAACATTCGCAAACACAGTCCCATCCTCAAAGAAATGGAGGATCATGGAGAAATAAAAATTGTAGGCGCAGTCTATGCCATTTCATCTGGTAAAATAACATTAATATAATCATTTATGAAAAATTTATTCAAACATTTGAAGGGTGACCTTTTTGGCGGGATAACTGCCGGTATCGTTGCGTTACCACTTGCACTTGCTTTTGGTGTACAGTCTGGTTTAGGTCCAGATGCCGGACTTTACGGTGCTATTTTTATCTGTTTCTTCGCTGCGCTGTTGGGTGGGACCAACACACAAATTTCTGGCCCCACTGCCCCCATGACAGCCGTATCTATGATAGTTGTAGGCAGTATAGTTGCCGCCAATGATGGCGATATAGCCCAAGCTTTGCCCTATATTTTACTTGTATTTTTACTAGCCGGACTTATGCAGGTGGTCTTGGGACTATTAAAGTTGGGCAAATATATCCGTTATATACCCTATCCCGTTGTTTCTGGTTTCATGACCGCAATTGGAGTTATTATCCTGATCACTCAAGTGCTGCCTGTTCTTGGCTATTATGTGCAGGACGATGAAAATTATATCGCCGAATATACTCCGAAGGCCGAAGAGGTGCTGCTGGACAAACTGTTAAAAGAGGAGGCCGGCGAGGGTGTTCTGGTTCTTGAAAATTTTAAAACGACGGTAGAGCGCGCGGAAGATATCACTGAAGCCGACATCAGTAAAGAGGCAATAAACCTAGCAAAAGGGAACAGTTCTGGTGTATTAGGGGCTATTATGACATTGCCCCGTGCCATTGAAAAAGTGGACTACCTCGAGCTTGGTTTAGCCCTGCTTACAATTTTTATCATTTTTGGTTTCAAGCGCATCACAACAACAATCCCAAGTACATTGGTCGCATTATTGGTCGTCTCTCTGGGTGCCTATTTTATGGGTGTAGATTATAGACCTATACAAGAAATACCAACGGGTTTCCCAATGCCGCATTTTGAAATTTTTGCCAATTTTGAAATTGGAATGCTCACGCCCTATATTTTTACGGCACTAACACTAGCTTTACTGGGTAGTATTGATTCACTGCTTACTTCTGTAGTGGCGGACAACATGACAAAAACGAAGCACAACCCAAATAAGGAGTTGGTGGGACAGGGTATCGGTAACAGTATCGCAGCGATTTTCGGTGGTCTTCCCGGGTCTGGAGCTACCATACGTACGGTCGTAAATATTAAATCAGGAGGTAAAACACGCCTTTCGGGAATGATCGCGGCAGTTTTATTGCTTGTGGTGTTACTGGCACTTGGGCCCATCGCTTCGCAGATTCCGGCAGCGGTACTTGCAGGTATCTTAGTCACTGTGGGTATAGGTGTTATGGACTACAAAGGCCTTAAGGCGATACCTTATATACCCCGTTCAGAAGTTATAATCATGGTTGTCGTTCTACTGCTGGCAACGTTCTGGAACTTGGTCTATGCCGTAGGTATTGGTCTTGTTATTGCATCACTTATTTTTATGAAAAAAATGGGGGATGCAACTGCAAAACGGTCAAAAGTTTTCAAACTTAACGATGCTGATGAGATAAATACGCAATGGGCAGACGAATTGAAATTTCCAGATAAATTGCGAGAAGAGGTATTCATTAAGCGTTTGGAAGGCCCATTATTCTTTGGCTATACAGACTATTTTCAGGCACTGGCAAGTGAAATACCCGATACCGCATCCCATACGATCATACGTATGGGACGTGTTCCCTATATTGATCAGACTGGTCTTTATGCCTTGGAAGAGGTACTGTTAAGACTCAATAAAGAGGGAGTGGTAGTTCTTTTAACCGGTCTCAATGAACAACCGCGATACCTTATGGAGCGTATCGACATCATCCCAGACCTAGTTTCTGAGGATCATATCTTTGATGATTTCAAGGGTTGTTTAGAATATATACGCGCTAACGTAAGTGATGTACACGAAGTAGCCTAAGGTTTATTTTGCAAGTCTAAAGGGCACGGTTTTAAAAACTAAAAAAACTCAGGATCAATTTGATCCTGAGTTTTTTTTTGAGGGAAAAGCGCATGTCTAGAACACTAATGAAACATAGATGACGTATATCCGCAATTAATCCTAAATATAGTTTAGGTCATGCTGAACGTGCCTTTTCCAGCAGGTACGCTTGCTTCAGCATTTTTTAATAAGCTTGATGGTCAGAAAATTACGTGATGTCACCCTAAAACAGGTTCTGGGGTGACATTTCATTAGGACATTAACGGATATTCCTTTTCCATTTTGCGCTATTCTAAAAAATAGATTTAAACCGCTAAATCAAGTTGGTAAATGAGCATAGGGATTTTGTAATATTTTAAGATTAGGAATATGACCGTTTACAATCGAAATATGTTGTTTACGAATCCATCTGTCAATGGGCGCAAATCTTATTTAAACAATCATTTCAACACACTGTCATTTTTGCATCGTCCTCTGGTTTCTTTTTCAACAAATGAACGAAAAACCCCTTAAAAGGCCGATTTATGACTCTAAAAGGGGTTTTTAATTCAACAAATGATATTTTTCAACTTACTCTACGGTAACCGCTTTAGCCAAGTTTCTGGGCTGGTCTACGTTTTTATCTAGCAATACGGCAATGTGATAAGAAAGTAGTTGTAAGGGAATAGTTGTTAGCAATGGGGACATGCTGTCCATCGTTTCTGGAACTTCAATTACATAATCAGCAAGATCTTTTACTTGCTCATCGCCTTCTGTCACTATGGCTATGATTTTACCTTTTCGAGATTTTATCTCTTGTATATTACTGATGATTTTCTCGTAGTGCCCTTTTCGCGTAGCGATAACAAGTACTGGCATTTGCTCATCTATAAGTGCAATGGGACCATGCTTCATCTCTGCTGCAGGATATCCTTCAGCATGTATATAAGAAATTTCCTTTAATTTTAGTGCACCCTCAAGGGCAACTGGAAAGTTAAATCCTCTTCCTAAGTATAGAAAATTGGGAGCATCTTTAAACTTGTCGGCCACCTTTTTGATATGGTCGTTGTATTTAAGTGCTTTCTCCACTTTTTCAGGAATGCGCTCCAATTCTTGAAGGTGCATATGAAAATCTGAGGTAGAGATTTTACCTTTCTCATAAGCCATTTTAAGGGCGATAAGAGTAAGTACCGTTATTTGTGTTGTAAATGCTTTTGTTGAAGCAACCCCTATTTCTGGGCCGGCGTGGGTATACGCTCCTGCATGCGCTTCGCGCGAAATGGAAGAACCAACGACATTACATACCCCAAAAACAAAAGCGCCGTTTTCTTTGGCTAGTTTCATCGCGGCCATCGTATCTGCGGTCTCGCCACTTTGAGAAATAGCGATCACAACATCATCCTTTTCTATAACGGGATTGCGGTACCTAAATTCTGATGCATATTCAACCTCAACGGGAAGGCGAACGAGTTCTTCAAAAATATATTCTGCTACAAGTCCAGCGTGCCAGGACGTGCCACAAGCCACAATAATTATTCGTTTTGCATTGAGAAACTTATGGATATGCTCATCCATGCCAGCCATTTTAATCAAGCCTTCATTGCTTAGCATTCTACCTCTAAAGGTGTCTTTAATGGCTTGAGGCTGCTCAAAAATTTCTTTAAGCATAAAATGATCGTAGCCTCCCTTTTCTATTTGCTCTAAATTAAGTTGTAGTTCTTGAATGTAAGGAGCGACGAAACTGTCATCCTTGATTTTAAGAATTTTTAAAGGCTTGTGCGTGCGTATTACGGCCATTTCACCATCTTCCAGATAAATGGCATTTGAGGTGTATTCTATAAATGGTGAGGCATCTGAAGCGATGAAATATTCATCTTTTCCCACTCCTATGGCAAGCGGGCTACCCAAGCGGGCCACCACAATTTCATCTGGTTTTTCACGACTGAAAACAGCGATGGCGTATGCCCCTATGGTCTGGTTAAGTGCGATTTGTACCGCTTTCCCCAGTTTTACACCTTCATTTTTTTGAACATCCTCAATCAAATTGACTAATACTTCTGTGTCTGTATCTGATTTAAACGTGTAACCACGGTTTTTGAGCTCTTTTTTAATGGATTCGTAATTCTCAATAATCCCATTATGAATGATAACAAGATCTTCAGAATTAGAAAAATGTGGATGTGAATTTACGTCATTGGGAACACCATGCGTTGCCCATCTGGTGTGTCCAATACCCATAGTTCCTTTAGTAACTATATCGTGCTCTGCTTTGGCCTTAAGATCGACCACTTTGCCTTTTGTTTTGCAAAGGTGAATCTCGCCATTATCAAATAAAGCGATTCCGGCACTGTCATAACCACGGTATTCTAAGCGTTGTAAACCTTTGATGAGGATGGGATAAGCATCACGTTTACCTATGTAACCTACAATTCCACACATAATAATTACTGATTAGGGGTTTCTACAAAATATAATTTCAACGACAATCTTTTGTTTGCATCCGCAATTGCATTTCCATAAAGTATGGTTCCTTCTTGAGATAGAATGGAAGTATTGGGTAGGCGATTAGGTTTATCTGTGGATGTAGCGTTCCTAATTGCAACCGTACCAATGCCCGAAGGTAATAAATTTTGTGCTACCACCACACCTAATCTTGTGCTAGGTGATTCATTTTCAGGATCGAGCAGGTTTTTAATATGTTCTGTGATACGTATAGTGTAGCGCACACCATTGCCGTTGGCATCTGTTTCAAGAGGTCCTAGATGTGTTGTGCCCACTGCCGTAATCACTCCTTGAGTTCCTTGAGAATCAATACTGTAATCGGCAAGAGGTTGATTTGTTTCTAGGTCGTAGATAAAAATCCGTGTGGGCGCATTCTTAGCACTTCCGCCCAATTGACTCAATTTTTGCTGATCTACGTAGAAAATGAGGTTTGCTTCGCGCACTAACTTTGATGAACCGGCTCGTAATGCTTCTAGTTCTTCTGGGATACCATTTCCGTCTGTATCTTCACCAAAGAGATCTATGACAGCCATACTGCCCTGACCACCTTTTAAATATAGATCTGCTGCTCCTTCAATGGAATCTTGGTTTGAGGCCTGCGCAACAACTTCCGGTTTATAATCATTCTCATATCCTATGACTCCCATAGCTCCTGAAGCCGGATTTAATGAAAGTGTTATTGACGATTGCACACGGGATTCCCCACTGCCATCTGCGGTATAAAATATTTGGACCTGCGAGGTTGTCCTGTTGAACAAAAAGTACGAGCCGTTGCCATTTATGGGTTCTGCCTCGAGGTATATGCCTCTAAAATAGTTTTTAAAACTGTTCTGATTGAAAAGCACGTCGCTTCCTGCTCTGTCGAGAATGGCCTCTTTCATATAAGCTACTTCTGTCGAGTCCAGTTTTAAGCGTAAAGCGGGAACTTCCCGGTTTATGGTGACGGTGGTATCTGCTGCGGCCGGATCTGGAAATATTTTGGTCACAATCTCCTTTTCGGAAGGGGCAATATTGTCTTTCGAAAAAAGCAAATCTCCTCTAATACCATTGAAATCCTTTAGCTGATTACTGTAATAAATCGCCGGTTCAGAAACATCTTGCGGGTCGTTATCGCTTAAAAAATAATTGGAGCGATAGCCGCGTATATTCATTTTTGAGCTACCGTAAACCGAGTCAAGTTGATATTCTGTCCCGCCGGTTTCATTTACGCCTATTGCCGTACTGTAATACGGTAAATTCACCACGATACTGTCTATCTCAGCATTTTCACCCACACTGGGATTAGCAGGACTAATAGCTACCTGTGAAAGCGTTGATGCTACCGTTTCCCCATAAATCTGGTTTTTGTAAATTCCTAATGCGCCAGATCCCAAGCCGCTGGTTTGTACTCCAGTTTCATTAAAAAAGGGTTGCGTATAGGAAGTTACTGGGAGAGTAAGACTGTCGCTGGTGTAACTCACATTATCTACAAGATCACTTCCTATCTCTAGGAATTCATCTTGACATGAAAATAGTAAAATACCTGTAAACGCGATAAAAATGGCCTTTAAGCCGCTGTTTTTAAACAATTTCAACATAATTTTAGTCTAATACCTTTTTCGTGTAGAACTCCTCATAAGCTTGTGCAAATTCTTCTTTCTTTTTGAAAGGGAGTACAGGTATTTTGGTTGTATTCAAGTAATTAATTAACTCTTCTGGAGTATCCTTAGAGCCTATAATCGCAGCATCTGAATGATCTATAGCCACCTTCATGAGGTTTTCATAAGTAGGCGTTTTAAGCTCCGCAATGTCCTTTTTATCAATTCCATCAAAGGCAATCTTATCGATAAGTTGTTCATTTAACGTGCCTTTAAAGCCTGAATTGTATACAGACATTACAATTTTACTTTCTTTAAAAAGTGGCTCGCTCGCATAATACTTTTTGAGGTAGAGTGGCAGTAAAGACGCTAGCCAGCCATGTACGTGTATAATATCTGGGGCCCAGTTTAGTTTTTTTACCGTTTCTACAACACCTTTTGCAAAAAAGATGGCGCGCTCATCATTATCTTCAAAGAGATTTCCATCCTCATCGGTAAAAGTGGCCTTACGCTTAAAGTATTCTTCGTTATCAATAAAATAAACCTGTATGCGCTCTTTGGGAATTGAAGCAACTTTAATGATAAGTGGCATGTCAAAATCATTGATGACCAAGTTCATCCCAGATAAGCGGATTACTTCGTGCAGCTGATGCCTGCGTTCGTTGATATTTCCATAACGGGGCATAAATATGCGGATTTGACCCCCTTTGCTATTCACCATCTGCGGCGCATCAAAAGACATCGAGGCGATTTCGGTTTCTGGTAAATACGGTATAACTTCAGATGATACATACAATATCCTCTTATCTTTCATAAATAGCTTTTTTTGGCAAGAGTGTCAGCCTTTATCTTTAATTGATTGTTTTGATCCATGCTGCAAAAAGCTTTTTTAACCTTTTAACAAAACCACTCTTCATTCTTATTGAGACTAAAAAACATGCAAAATTACTAAATTTTATGCAGATTCCCAGTAATATAGTAAGTTTGCGGCCTGTTAATTTTAAGTATGAAAGTCTATTCTAAAAGACGGGAGATTTCACAGGCCGTTGCAAACCTTCGCAAATCGGGGAAAACCATAGGTTTTGTCCCTACCATGGGCGCACTGCACAAGGGGCACGCAAGCCTTATTGACTTTGCTTTAGCGCAGCGATGTGATATCGTAGTAGTGAGTATTTTTGTAAATCCCACTCAGTTTAACAATAAAGAGGATTTAGAACATTACCCACGCACTCTTGAGGCAGATCTTGAATTTTTAAAGCCTTACGGCGAAATGTTGCTTGTCTTTGCACCAGAGCCACAAGAGGTTTATGGAGAAGAAATAAAAAGTAAAGAGTACGATTTTGCCGGGCTGGATAAGGTGATGGAAGGTGCTTTTCGCCCCGGTCACTTTGAGGGCGTAGCTACGGTATTGAGTTATTTGTTTGAAATTGTGAAGCCAGATAAAGCGTTTTTTGGTGAAAAGGACTTTCAACAGCTACGGATCATTAAAAAACTCGTTGAAATCGAAGGTATTCCGGTAGAAATCATGGGCGCGCCCATTAACCGAAACGCGGATGGCCTGGCGCAGAGTTCGCGAAACATGCGCCTCAGCCCTGAGCACCGGAAGGCTGCCTCTTTCATCTACCAAACCTTAAAACAGGTCAAAACAGATTTCAATTTCAAATCAACAACCGACTTAAAAGATTGGGTACAGCAGCAATTTGCTTCTCATGAGCTCCTTAAGCTCGAATATTTTGAGATTGCCGATGCACACACCTTAAAATCAGAGAAAACTGATCAAAAATTGGGCGATTTTAGGGCATTTATTGCCGTTTTTGCCGGCGATGTGCGCCTTATAGATACGCTTGCGCTTACTTAAAAAAACGTAACTTTGCAGCTATGTTAGTCAATGTCGTAAAATCGAAAATTCACAGGGTCACGGTCACCGGGGCAGAGCTGCACTATATAGGCAGTATCACCATCGATGAAGCCCTTATGGAGGCCGCCAATATTCTAGAAGGCGAGCGCGTACAGATCGTTAATATTACAAACGGAGAGCGCCTCGAGACCTATGCTATACCTGGACCGCGCCAGAGCGGAGAGATCACCTTAAATGGCGCAGCAGCCCGTAAAGTGGCTAAGGGCGATATGCTCATACTGATCGTCTATGCCTTTATGGAAGTGGAAGAGGCCAAGCAATTTAAACCTACTCTCGTTTTTCCAGATGAGCATACAAATCTTTTAAGATAGAGGGTGACCAGAAAAAAGATTATACAACTGCTCAAGACCATAATTCCCCTAGGTCTGGGGATTTTTTTGATTTGGTATTCGCTAGCTTCAGCAACCCCAGAGCAGCGCGCGACCCTTTGGGAAAATATAAAAAATGCCGAACCTGGTTGGATTATCCTTTCGCTGTGTTTTGGTATTTTAAGCCACCTTTCCCGCGCATACCGTTGGCAATTTCTATTGGAGCCTTTAGGATATAAACCCGCTTTTGCAAACCGTTTTATGGCGGTTATGGTGGCTTATATGGCAAATTTAGGTATTCCCCGGGCGGGTGAGGTTCTACGTGGAGCTACCCTTACCACGTATGAGAATGTGCCTTTTGAAAAAGCCTTTGGCACCATAATTTCAGAGCGCATTGCAGACCTTATAATGTTGCTGCTTATTGTCGCGCTGGCGCTGATTCTCCAAAGCGATGATCTTTTTGCCTATTTGCAGTCAAAAAATATTAATCCGTTGTTTACTGCGGGCATTCTTGTTGTTTTGGTGTTGCTCTTGTTTGGTTTTTACAAACTTTTGCAAAAGTCTCAGAACACGTTTGTGGTCAAAGTAAGGAAATTTGTAAGCGGCCTGCTTGAAGGTATGCGCAGTATTTTAAAGATGAAGCATAAAGGTGCTTTTATCTTTCATACATTTTTTATTTGGGCAATGTACATCCTCATGTTCTGGGTTGTAAAATTTACCGTTCCAGAGCTTGAAAACACCGGTTTTGGCATTATTATGGCTGCTTTTGTTGTTGGATCTTTCAGTATTTCTGCGACTAATGGTGGCATTGGCGTTTATCCTGTTGCCATTGGCGCATTGCTTATGGTTTTTGATATCAGTAAAGCTTCGGGTGAAGCTTTTGGATGGATTCTATGGGGCGCACAAACACTTCTGGTAATTGTTCTGGGCGCGCTTTCGTTTATCGTGCTTCCTATTTATAATAATAAAAAGGAGAAAAAATGATCTTAAGAAATTGAGGGGCTTACCTCCCCTTTGGGGAGGTCAAAATTGCATTTTCGCAGTTTTGGATCGGTATTAATCTCATTTCAACAAAATAATGGCAAAAACCAAAACAACTTATTTCTGTCAGAATTGTGGTGCGCAATACTCTAAATGGCAGGGTCAATGTACCGCTTGCAAAGAGTGGAACACTATTGCGGAAGAGATAATTCAGAAAGAAGATAAGAAAACCTGGCAGCAATCTGCAGCGCCTACCGCGAAACGCGTGGCCCAACCACAAAAAATCAACGAGATTTCCACTATTGCCGAAGCGCGCATGAATACTAAAAACAGCGAACTCAATCGTGTATTGGGCGGTGGACTCGTGCCGGGATCGCTTACACTTTTGGGTGGAGAACCGGGGATTGGGAAAAGTACGCTGATGCTACAGATCGCGTTGACATTGCCCTACAAAACGCTTTATGTTTCCGGGGAAGAAAGTGCGCAGCAAATCAAAATGCGCGCTGAACGCATCAATCCCAATGCTGAAAATTGTCTCATCCTTACGGAAACCAAGACCCAGAATATATTTAAACAGATCGAAACGACGCAACCTAATATCGTCATCATCGATTCTATACAGACCTTACATTCTGACTATATTGAAAGTGGTGCCGGCAGTATCTCCCAGATCCGCGAAACCACCAGTGAACTTATAAAATTTGCCAAGGAAACTTCTACGCCAGTAATATTGATCGGTCATATTACAAAAGATGGAACCATAGCTGGACCGAAGATTTTGGAACACATGGTAGATACGGTACTACAGTTTGAGGGTGATCGCAACCATGTGTACCGCATTCTGCGTGCACATAAAAACCGTTTTGGTTCTACCCATGAAATTGGTATTTATGAGATGCAGGGCAGCGGATTGCGGGAAGTTTCCAACCCTTCTGAGATCTTGATTTCCAAAAACGCCGATGACCTCAGCGGAACAGCCATAGCAGCTACCTTAGAGGGTATGCGACCTCTCATGATAGAGATCCAGGCGCTTGTGAGTACAGCGGTTTACGGTACGCCACAGCGCAGTGCTACCGGTTATAATGCCAAAAGGCTCAATATGCTACTTGCCGTACTCGAGAAACGCGCTGGTTTTCGCCTAGGCGCAAAAGATGTATTTCTAAATATTACCGGTGGTATTTCAGTAGATGATCCTGCGATTGATCTTGCCGTGGTGGCAGCGATTTTATCGAGTAATGAAGATATCGCGGTAGCAAAAACGATCTGTTTTGCAGCAGAAGTGGGTCTTGCCGGTGAAATACGCCCCGTGCCGCGTATAGAACAACGCATTCTGGAAGCAGAAAAACTCGGTTTTGAACATATTATGATCTCGCAATATTGTAAAGTCCCCAAACAGGATTATGGTATTAGTATCATTCGTGTGACAAAGATGAACGATGTGGTGGAGTGGCTTATGGCATAAAAAAAGACCTGACAGGTTTTGAAAACCTGTCAGGTCTAAATGCTTTTCTGTAAACAAATTATCCTTCTGAAACGGCGCTCATATACTCGCGGTTCATACGTGCGATATTCTCAAGAGAAATTCCTTTAGGACATTCTATTTCACATGCTCCGGTGTTAGTACAGTTTCCAAAACCTTCCAGATCCATCTGGTGCACCATATTTTCAACACGTTCAGACGCTTCAACTTCCCCTTGTGGCAATAATGCAAACTGAGATACTTTTGCTGAGGTAAAGAGCATTGCACTTGCATTTTTACAAGCTGCCACACAGGCTCCACAGCCTATACATGTAGCCGCGTAAAATGACTCGTCTGCTTTTTCTTTTTGAATTGGAATGGCGTTGGCATCTACCGTATTTCCTGAGGTATTCACCGAAATATACCCTCCGGCCTGCTGAATGCGGTCAAAGGCAGAGCGGTCTACAATAAGGTCTTTTATCACCGGAAAAGCTTTTGCCCTGAACGGCTCAATAACAATGGTGTCCCCATCCTCAAATTTACGCATGTGCAATTGGCAAGTGGTTACCAAACGATCTGGACCGTGTGGTTCTCCGTTTATTTGCAAGCTGCAGCTACCACAAATACCCTCGCGGCAGTCGTGATCAAATTCTATCGGTATTTCTCCTTTATTGATCAAGTTTTCATTCAGCATATCCAACATTTCAAGGAAAGACATGTCGCCATCTATTCCATCTATATCGTAAGTCTTCATGCCACCTTTAGCCTTGGGACTTTCCTGACGCCATATTTTTAGTGTGAGTTTCATTTTTTTTGTTTTTTCAAATTTTTTCTATATGGACTTTTACCGTTATATCGATATCACTTTTTAACGCTCTAGCTAAGTCCCTGTATTCTTTTGATCTTTTAACAAGATCGGGTTTTGAAAATTTTGAAACTACCAATCTTGCTTTGGGCTTTAATTTTTCAAAACATTTATTTACTTCATTGAAGGTTGTGAGAATTTGTTTTATTCCTTTAGCAACCTCTGAACCTTTTAATTCAATATAGAATATACTGTCCTCAGTGACAAGTCCATAATCACATTTAGAATCATTTTGTCTATTTTTATATACGCAATGTTCAAAATCAATTATTTTAAATTTCTTTTGATCTTTATTCTCTACTAATAGCTTAGAATTTCCTCCTTTTCTATCTGAAAAAGTATGTTTCTGTTTTGTCTGATTTTCAAAGCATTCCTCTATTTTCTTACAAATCATCCAATCAATTTTGCATTGCTACATCAAGAGCTAATAATTGATCATATTCTGAATTTATAGATTTAGAAACGCTGTCGATATAATCTTTGTCAATTAAAGCTTCATCACGTTGCAAAATGTCCTTATTTACCCCATTCCCCAGATAATAGACATTCACATCTTTAGGATCTATCCAATATTCCTTATCAATAATTTTATTAACATTTTCTCGTAAGTTCCCATTATTTTGATAAGCTAATTTATGGGCATACATTAAGTTTTCCAAAGCAGTCAAAATATAAGGGCTGTGTGTCGGGATTAAAAAATTATTACCATTGATATTTATAGATTCTACAAGAAATTCTACCAATTTCTTTTGAGTTGTAGGAAAAAGATTTTGCTCTGGCTCTTCAACAATAAAGGTTTTGTTTCTTCGCTTCAATGAATTGTAATATTTTACGCCCAAAATAATTGGTATCAAAGTTTGAAAACCACTAGCGCCCTGAGATAATTTATAAAATTCACTTTGCCCTTGTATCTTAAAATAGCCTTCACCATTTTGATTTTTATAAGTTAAGTTTAGAGGTTCGATTTGTACTTCATTTTTAAAATTTCTTGCAATTTGATCAAGCTCTGCGAACTGATTAAATAAGGAATCTGAAAGATTTGGAATTGAAGATTTGCCCAATGAAAATATAGACTGCAAACCTCGCTCTGTCGGAAAATAAAATGGATTGTTCATCACAAATTTTACATCGGTCATCAAGAAAGAATGCGGAATACTCCATATTATCTCAATGTTAGAATTTTCTTCAGCAATAGGCTTAATTTTATTAAATGATTTGAGTAAATCTCTAAATCTATCTGATTTTGGCTCAATCTTAGGGAAAAAGCGATAAAAACTGAATTCCTTATCAATTTCTATTTTCTCTGAAATTATTTCAACTGAATAGTCCGAACTTATGTAATTTATATAACTATCATTTCTTTCATATCCATTAAGTCCCCAATCTCTTAACGCAGTAGCGACAAACTCACTTTCGTAATTTTCATTAATTATTGAAGAATCGTTGACGATATAAGAAAAATACCTACAAATAGCCAAAACTTTAGCCACTGTACTTTTTCCACTGGCCTGCTCACCAATCAACACAGTAATCTTGCCCAAGTCTAAATCAATAGATTTAATAGGCCCAAAATTCTTTATGATCAGTTTCTCTTTCATTTAAAATTTAACTTTTAAAGCACTAATCTACTTATAACTTCTGGTTTTCACTTCGATATTCTCAAAGGTCAATTCTTCTTTATGCAGCGTTTCTTCCCTTGGGTTTTTATTGTATTCCCAAGCAGAAACAAACTGAAAGTTCTCATCATCACGTAAAGCTTCCCCTTCTTCGGTCTGGTATTCTTCTCTAAAGTGACCACCGCAAGATTCATTCCGCGTCAGTGCGTCTTTGGCAAAAAGCTCTCCAAGTTCAAGAAAATCGGCTACACGGCCTGCTTTTTCAAGCTCGGCATTCTTTGTGTCAGCTGAACCTGGAACATGTACATTCTCCCAAAAATCCTTCCGCAGCGCGGCAATCTCATCCATTGCTTCTTGAAGTTCTTTGGCATTACGGGACATACCGCATTTGTTCCACATGATTTTACCCAGTTTCTTATGATAATGATCTACAGAGTTCTTACCACCTGCATTCATTAATTTACCAATCCGCTCGCGTACATCTTTTTCAGTCTGGTCAAACTCGGGAGAATCAGTAGGGATCGCTCCCGTACGAATGTCCTGTGATAGATAATCGCCTATCGTGTAAGGAAGCACAAAATACCCATCTGCGAGTCCCTGCATAAGTGCAGAAGCACCTAGACGGTTGGCGCCATGATCTGAGAAATTGGCCTCACCCGCTGCGTAGCAACCGGGTATTGTTGTTTGCAAGTTATAATCTACCCACAGACCCCCCATTGTATAATGCACCGCTGGGTAAATCATCATGGGTGTTTTATATGGGTTTTGATCTACGATCTTTTCATACATCTGAAATAGGTTACCATATTTGGCTTCCACTTCGGCTTCGCCCAAATTTCTTATTTCTGCATCTGTGGCATTATCCATACCAGAGCTGAATGCTTTTTCTTTTCCGTAGCGCGTAAAAGCACTCTCAAAATCGAGATAAACGGCTTCACCTGTTTTATTTACGCCATAACCGGCATCGCAACGCTCTTTTGCGGCACGTGAAGCCACATCACGCGGCACCAAGTTGCCAAAGGCAGGATAACGACGCTCTAAGTAATAATCGCGATCTTCTTCTTTGATTTCAGTAGGTTTCAATTTACCGGTGCGTACCGCTTCGGCGTCTTCTTTTTTCCTGGGAACCCAGATCCGACCGTCGTTACGTAACGATTCAGACATTAAGGTCAATTTAGACTGATGTTCGCCAGAAACCGGAATGCAAGTAGGGTGAATTTGCGTATAACAAGGGTTTGCAAAATAGGCGCCGCGGCGGTGCGTACGCCAAGCGGCCATTACGTTGCTGCCCATTGCATTTGTGGAAAGGTAAAAAACGTTACCATAACCGCCGGAAGCGATCACCACTGCATGCGCGGAATGTCTTTCAATATCACCGCTCACAAGGTCACGGGCAATAATGCCACGGGCTTTACCGCCTACCAGAACAAGATCAAGCATTTCATGACGGTTAAAAGCTTGTATTTTTCCGCGGTTTATCTGGCGGTTCATTGCAGAATAAGCACCCAGCAACAACTGCTGCCCCGTTTGTCCTTTAGCGTAAAACGTACGTGATACAAGCACACCACCAAAGGAACGGTTATCAAGTAAACCACCATATTCACGGGCAAAGGGAACGCCCTGTGCCACACACTGGTCAATAATATTTGAAGAAACTTCCGCAAGGCGGTAAACATTCTCTTCGCGAGAGCGGTAGTCGCCACCTTTTACGGTGTCATAAAACAGGCGATAGTTAGAGTCACCATCTCCTTGATAGTTTTTTGAAGCATTGATTCCACCCTGTGCAGCAATGGAATGCGCGCGACGTGGAGAATCCTGATAACAAAATGTTTTTACGTTATAACCAAGTTCGGCAAGCGTTGCTGCAGCGCTACCGCCGGCAAGACCTGTTCCTACCACGATAATATCAATATTACGCTTGTTGGCCGGGTTTACCAGGTTAATGTCGTTTTTATGTTGTGTCCACTTATCTTTAAGTGGCCCTTCGGGCATAGGTGAATCTAGTATGGACATAATTTAATTTTTAAAGTGAAGTACAAGCGCGATAAAAATAAATCCTGCAGGTATAGCTATGGCATATACTTTTGCGAATTTTTTTAGAGCTGTCGCGTATTTGTTGTTAAAACCAACAGATTGAAACGAGGACGCAAAACCGTGATAGAGGTGCAGTGCCAACAAAACAAAAGCTAGGCAATACAGAGCGGTGCGTACAGGGCTTTCAAATTTTGCCAGGAGCTCTGGGTAATATCTGCCTGCATCATCAGGATGAGATTCAACGTATTTATGTATTAATTCAGGAACCCAGAAATCGTAAAAGTGAAGACCTAGAAATGCCAGAACCACTAATCCAGAAATAAGCATATTTCTTGAAACCCAGGTTGAGTTTTTGTTTCCCTTAAAACTTACATATTTAACACCTCGTGCGTTACGGTTTCTGTATTCCAGTATAAAACCCATAATAAAGTGAAAAACTACACCGAAAATCAAAACGGGCTGAAGCAATGCCTGAACTACAAAATTGGTCCCCATAAAATGAGACCAAGAATTAAATGTTTCTGGACTAAAAGTCGAAGTGATATTGATCGTAAAATGCTGAGCTAAAAAGAATACGAGAAATAAACCGGAAAGTGCCATGGCAAACTTTCGGGCTATTGAAGAGGAAATGATTCCCATTTATTTTATAATTTTGATTTAGTTGTACAAATTTACGGCTCAGACGACTGTTTCACAAACTTTACGCTGCCTTTTGGAATGGGTATAAATAAGAGCACAGAATGTTTAAGCCTATCTGCGAAAACGCTTGCGAAATAATGTATTTTTTAAACAGAATTTTATTAAGCTAACGCGCTAGCGCTCGTTTGCAACGAGTGACTGGATAAGCAACGATTGACTACAAGAACCCAACAGGATCAAGTTCAAATGCGGCGTCCATATCTGCCATATTTCTTGCACTGCTATACTTCCAGTTTATAGGATCTGTTACAAAGCCTGCTACTACAGGGTTTTTATGAATATAATCTATTTTTTGCCTTATTACCTTTTCGCTCCATAACTCAATGGGTTGATTATGGTGCTGCCAGAATTTATAAGTTGTAACGCTAGCGGCTTTTACCCCTGCTCTTTTTAGCATCCATAAAATCCATTCTCTTCGACTTTCTCTGGGATTATCAGAGATAGCCTTAATGAGTGTTTTGGCAGTGTGTTTCTTGTAATCGCGCAATAAGCCGCTGGGGTCGTCCTTTGTAGAGCGAAATATGAAATGAACATGATTGGGCATAAAGCAATACGCGTACAGTTCCATTCCTTTTTCTGCACGACAATAGTTGACACTATCCACCAGAATATCAAAATAGACTTGTCGGGTAAAGACATTGATCCAGTTTACAGTCGCAAAACTTACAAAATATGGAGCAGTTGAGTTATGAAATTTATATTTCCTGCTCATAGATAGGTTTTAGAATTATTATTGTATTCGATTATTGTCGTGCACTCGTTGCAAACGAGCGCCAGCGTTTGCTAGCGCTCGTTTGCAACGAGTGACTTACTATCTTTAATTACAAGATTTGTCTTTGCAAATTTTCCATTAATGGAAAGAGTAATGACATACGTCCCAACAGGCAGATAATAAGTATCATTTTCGGCCTTTTCGATTTTAAGGCCTTTTTTGCCGTTTTCTAGCAGTTTTTTCCCATTTTCTGATATTGAAAGGTCATAATCTACATAATTATAGCCCTTTATAGCGGTAACTTTCCATTGTTTGATCTCCTTGTCACTATCAGATCTTAATGTGACCAGTGCTTCACCCGCTTCGGGAGAAAACAAAACCAGTTGTACATTCGGTGTGTTGGCTTTTCCCCAAGTGCGTTTACTACCCCAGCGTGAAGAAAACGGTGTTTCCTTAATGTCAAAAAGCTGTAGGGATTTCAAATCTTTAGTGGCTTCAAATGGTTCTATATCTGCAAGATAGATGCTTCGGCCATGCGTGGCAACAAGCAGGTCTTTTTCTTCCGGCTGAATTGCTAAATCGTGTACTGCCACCGCAGGAAGGTTTTTACCGAATAACTCCCAATTCGCACCAGAATCCATCGAAATATAAGCGCCATTATCTGTTCCCAGATATAAGATGTTCTCTTTTACCGGATCTTCAATAATCACATTTACGGGAGAAAGTGGCAAGTTGCCGGCAATCGCCTCCCAGTTTTTTCCGTAGTCATCACTTTTGTAGACGTAAGGAGTAAAATCGTCCCAGCGGTAACCGTTTAACGCTAGGTAAACACGTTCTTTTTTATGTTGCGAGGCCACCACGCTGCTCACCCACAAATCTACGGGCAGGTCTTCAGATAAAAGGGTCCAGTTGGCACCACCGTCCTTGGTTCTTTGCACGAGTCCGTCGTCACTTCCAGTATAAATAAGACCAAATTGAAATGGCGATTCACTGATGCTTGCAAGCGTACCGTAGGCAATGTTACCTTTTTTTGCCCCTTTGGTAAGGTCTTCTGAAATAGCTTCCCAAGTATCGCCCTGATCAAACGAGCGCATCAATTTATTGGTTCCCAGATATAAGATATCCTGATTGTGGGAAGAAAGTAAAATAGGCGTTTCCCAGTTAAAGCGGTACGGCACTTCACCCAGTTGATGTTTCGGCTGAATATACGTTTGCGTATCTTTTTCCCGGTCAAGCCGGAAATAATTACCAAACTGAAACCCGGTGTATACGATATTTGGGTTTCTTAAATCTACTTGAACCTGCATGCCATCGCCACCCATGATACTTTTCCACGGGTATTCACCGTCAGACTCCCAACTTTTGTTCTGTTTTGCGGTATGATCGCCCACCCAGACACCGTTATCTTGAAGACCGCCATACACCTTATAAGGTTTCTGATTATCTACGGTAATGTCATAAAACTGCCCCAAGGCCTCCGCGTTGTTTTTGCTCCAGGTTGCGCCGTCATCGTACGTAATGTTCACACCGCCGTCATTCCCGTTAATGAGATGGCCAGGCATTTTTGGGTCTATCCATAGCGTGTGGTGGTCTGAATGTACATTTTCCGCATCTATTGATTCCCAAGTTTTACCACCATCTGCCGATTTAATAATAGGCACGCCACCGATGTAAATTTTTTCTTTATTAGAAGGATCTACTCGAATCCAGGCAAAATAATACCCATAGCTGTAAAAAACGTCTTCAATAAAATCAGCGTTCATCTTTTTCCAGCTTGTACCACCGTATTCGCTGCGGTAAATTTCGGCGCCTATTACGGGCGTGTCAAACAGTTCGCTATTAGCATCTTTAAGATATTTGGCAATATCTGCTGGTTTAATAGCACCGGTTTTCACCATGTTTTTGACGCTTTTGCTGTCGTATTTTTTTTCAAAATTATTTTCACGTAAAAAAGCATCCAGGGTTTTATCATCCAGATCCATAAAAGCATCCATGGTTATATCCTGAAAACTGGCTTTGGTCAGACCTTCTTTTTTGTCGTTTTCGGTCGCTTTTCGGTGGTTTTGATTATCGAGAACGGCATAAATCGTATTGGAGTCAAAAGCGGCTAAACCTATACGTCCCACACCGCTACCAGTAGGGAAACCGCTGTTTTCTGTGGAAATCAACTCCCAGTTGGTGCCGCCATCAGTACTTTTATAAATCCCGGAATATTTACCGCTGCCCTCAAAATCCCATGCTTTTCTATTTTTTTGCCAGGCTGTAGCAAATAAAGTTTCTGGTGCGCCTGGTGCCCGTACGAGATCTATAATACCGGTCTCATCACCTACAAAAAGCGTTTGGGACCAAGTTTCACCGCCATCGGTGGTTTTATAAATACCGCGTTCCCTATTAGGCGAATACAAATGACCGGTCACCGCCACGATTACCTCATCTGGGTTATTGGGATTGATGCTTATGGGCCCAAAATGATGCGCGTCTGCCAGCCCTTTATTTTCCCAGGTTTCACCGCCATCGGTAGATTTTAAAATACCAATGCCCGCATAGGAAGAGCGCGAGGCATTGTTCTCGCCGGTACCCACCCAAATGGTGCCGGCCTGCCAGTCTACAGCGATCGTGCCCACGTTTTGTGTAGGAGCATTATCGAGAATAGGAGTGAAGGTGGTTCCATTATTTTTTGTGTGCCAGACGCCGCCAGAAGCGTAGCCCACGTAAAATTCAGCAGAATTTTCTGGATTTACGGCCAGATCTACAACTCTGCCGCTCATAATACTGGGTCCAATATTTGTAAAGGGAACGTGCTGCACCAGTGAATTTTCGGCCTTTTGCTGGAAGTTTTGTGTTGCTTCCTGAAGGTTTTCGCCGGTTGTAGCGGGTTGTTGCGCTTCCGCGAAAGCGAAACTGAAAAACGAAATAAGAATAACGGATGGTTTGAATTTCATGTAAAAGTGTTTGCTGCTAAAAAACGTACAAATTAAAGATAAATTACGTGCTTTTAAAGAGCATAAGCTAAAAAGGAGTTTAATCCCTCCAGAGGGTTTTAATTACGTTGAGAAATAAAGTAAAACCCCTCCGCCTCCGGCACCTCCCCTTGAAAAAAGGGAGGAACTAAAAACCAATGTTATAATTCAAACGTAGCTTTGTCCTGAAATAAGAGGCTCTGAATCTGGATAATTTTATAACTTCCTTCTTTCCATAAATTAATTCTTCCAGTTTTTAAAGCTCCCCTCCTTCTCAAGTAGGGGAATGAATTGGCCTTTGGCCAAGAAAGGGGTGGTTTTTGTAATCACAAAGTCCATTTTTTACTACTGAACCCCGATATTCACTGCCTTCTTTGTATTTTTACGGAAAGACAAATACATTATGAAGTACGATCTTATAGACAAGCAATTATTTATCAAAAACCGAAAAAATTTCGCCAAAGCGATGAAGCCAAACAGCTTGGCGGTTTTTAATAGTAACGATGTATATCCCATAGGCGCAGACAGCACGATGCCTTTTCAGCAAAATCGGGATATTTTTTACCTGAGCGGTGTAGATCAAGAGGAAAGTATTTTAGTGCTCTTTCCCGATGCACCAAAGGAGAAACATCGTGAGATCCTTTTCCTGACGGAAACCAATGCGCATATAGCGGTATGGGAAGGTGAAAAACTCAATAAAGAAAAAGCATTTGAAACCAGCGGGATAAAAACCGTGTACTGGATCAAGGACTTTAAAAATATTTTTAACGAAATAATGACGCAGGCCGATACGGTGTATATAAATACGAATGAGCATTACCGTGCGAATGTGGAAACGGAAACCCGTGAAGCACGATTTAACAAACAGCTAAAAGAGCAATATCCCGCGCATAGTGTGGCAAAAAGTAATCCTATTCTACAGCGTTTACGTTCAGTAAAAGACCAGATTGAGCTTGATGTTATGCAACAAGCCTGCAAAATTACCGAAAAAGGCTTTAAACGTGTATTGCAGTTCACAAAACCCGGTGTCTGGGAATATGAGATCGAGGCGGAATTTATGCATGAATTTTTGAGCAACCGCTCCCGTGGTTTTGCCTATACGCCCATTGTGGCTTCGGGCAACAATGCGAACGTGTTGCATTATGTAGTAAATAATTCGCAATGCAAGGACGGCGAACTCATGTTACTGGATGTGGCTGCGGAATATGCAAACTATAGCAGCGATATGACGCGTACGATCCCCGTTTCCGGAAGGTTTACAAAACGCCAAAAAGAGGTTTATAATGCCGTTTTAAGGGTGAAAAAAGAAGCGACGAAAATGCTGGTTCCCGGTGCGCTCTGGGCTCCATATCACGAGGAAGTAGGCAAACTAATGACTTCGGAATTGCTGGGTCTTGGCCTGCTTGACAAGGTCGATGTGCAAAATGAAAATAAAGACTGGCCCGCCTATAAAAAATATTTCATGCACGGTACGTCTCACCACATTGGTCTGGATACGCATGATTATGGTTTATTGCACGAGCCCATGCAAGTAAACAATGTATTTACGGTAGAGCCTGGAATTTATTTGCCAGAGGAAGGTTTTGGTATTAGACTGGAAGATGATGTTGTCATTCAGGAAAATGGTGAGCCGGTAAATCTTATGGCAGATATTCCACTGGAAGTGGAAGAAATAGAAGAATGGATGAACGGCAACAGTTAACAGTAAAAATAGTAGGCAGTAAACAGTCGCAGTTTGCAGTCAGTGCGTTTAAAAAGAGACCTCACAGATTTTCAAATCTGTGAGGTCTTTGTTGTTGTGTGCCGATTAGAACTTCTTAGCGCAAAACAGGTTCATCTCAAGATCGCCAAATTTGCCAACAGACCATTTGAGTTCTTGTAAATCAGCCAAAATAGTCGAAAAACAGCCTTTTTACGTCATTTTTTAGATTTTTAGCGACTTTTAATGCTATTTATACCAGTTTTTCGGTAAAATAATGGGTTTTTCTGTGCTACAATTGTCAAAGTCCAGCGCATGGGGAAATTGTTTCTGGTAGTCTGAAAAGGTATCTCTGTCATTCCGAAGAAAAGTAAACTCCGCTGCTTTGGGAATGCTAACGTCGTTGCGTTTCACTACTCGTTTGTAGTTGTTGGGATGTATGTGTACGCACGTATGCGTATGCAGGAGCTTGTCAAAAACACTTTCAGCAATAAAGAAAAAATCAGGATCCCATAGTTTTTCAAGTCCGTGAAATTCAATAACGAGTATCCTGAACCGGCGCATGAGTTTATCTGAAATCGTGAGCAGGGCTGGATATTCGGCATACTCGATGTCCATTTGCAGCAGCAAATCTGAATCACTGGAAATGGCAGCAGAATCTACCCAATTGTCCATTGTAATAAAAAGCTCATTATTAACTGTGCCTATATACTTTTGTAGAAAATCAAAACGTGTTTCGTCTTGTTTAAAAATGGGCTTTTCTACAGAAGCATCTGCAAGAAAAATCTTCATATCGTGTTTAAGGCAATCTTCTTCAAACTGGCTCATTTGTTCTACCCCAGGTGAAAAGCATGCTTCAATACCTTCTAGATCATTTGGTAAAACGTAACCGCCATCCTTTTTAGGGCCCATCCTAATCATTTCCTTTCCAATGGATTTTGGTTTAAGTTTAGTGATGAGATCAGCGACTTTATCGGTTTCGGTGACCGATTTACATAGTAGACCGCTGTTCAGAAGTACTTTTTTTATGTAGTTTTTTGGTTTCATAGCGTTCTCACGTTTTGTACGTTCTAAAAACCCTGAGTTTAGGCCGATAAATGCATCTAAAACGGCATTTTTCGACTAAAAATGGTCATTTTCCACCAATTATCGGGAGGGGTTTTTAAAAAAATGTTGAGATTAAAACCAATTGGCCCAAGGTATCATTGAGAGCATTGCTAGAAGTGCAAGCGTGTAGAAAATGGCCAGTTGTTTAAACTTTGGTCTTGAAGTCAATTTCTTTTTATGGCGGCTATATCCTACAGTTATAAAAACCACGGCGAGGATCATAGCTATGGGGTGTTCTACGACGTATAAACGTATGGCGGGATCTTTCATCGCGGCGGCCATACCTTCTGAAGCGATTGCTTTTGCCCCAAGTGGGGAAAGAAAATAAAGTACTATACCTATCAAAAGCTGTATGTGAGTTACGATAAGGGTGAAAAGCGCCAGACGCATATCGCGCGCACCATATTCTTTATCGCCAAAATAACTGACCACACTGTTTACGGTTGTTACTGTTAACATGAGCAGTACCAGATATGCCCAGTAGGAATGCACAAATTGTACGTATGGATACATAGAATGATTTTTTAATGAAATTCAAAGATAACTTTTTTAAAAGCAAAAAACCCTTCCGATTATGGAAGGGTTTGATTGAAAAATAACTGTTTTTTTTAGTTGAAAGAATAACGAACTCCAACTTGCATTTGCCATCTTGAGGATTGCAAACCACTGTCATCAATGATATTTTTTGTTATAATAATATTTTCAACAGGGATAAAAAAAATTAAATAGGACAAAAGTGAAGATTATTCACATGATTTCTGTAGACCTATTCTTCGCTCATAACCCGTTCCTTGTACATTCCCGTATTGGTCATATCTCACATCCGCAGTTACAAATTCCCCTAAAGAGTAAGTGCTTTGGCCTGGATTTAAGGTAATATTAACTCTATCTACATTTTGGGAAAATCCATTTTGACCATATTCGATTTTTGTAATTTCATATTCAAATGTAACGTTCTCCTCAAGAATTAATTCTTGGTCATCTGAATAGAAGGTAATAAAATATTCAGACTTTTCATAGTCACTATAATTTGAACTGTTGGATGAGATTACATTGAAGGATAGTTGAGCATCCGCCATTAAAGGATCTGGAACATAATCATAACCATGAATTTGGCTGATTGTCTCAATATCCCCTACAGAAAAGTTAAAATTCTGGCGCGTATATGTTGAGCCATCCACTCGACTAATGCTAGGGCCATTACCGTTACTAAAGGCATTTGAACTATACAACATAATAGAGTTAAAATCAAACTCTCCTATATTTATCACTTGATTTTGTGCAGAATAAAATTGTGGACGAAATTCTTCCACAATATTATCGTAATTAATTGTTATAAATTCACCTCTGAATTTACTTTGATGTTCATGTAATAAACCTAGAGCATGACCAATTTCATGAATTACAGTGCCTACTCCAGAGAGAGTAGTATTAATCTCTATATCTTGTCTCCCACCTTGACGACCTAATTTTGATAAACCTCCAATATCCGGATTAGTGGTATTAACGAACTGTATGTAACTACTCGCTGTCTGGCTTCCGAAAAGCTCAATAAATTGAATACAAGGGAAAATGTTTTCAATTCGGTTGATAGCAGTTCTTAAATTTTGATCATTTGAAAAGTTGTTGGCAACCTTAAAATGCACAATTAGATTTGCCCAACGTTTGTTCAGATTGTTTGTTGCTACCGACTTTTGATTTGATGGCATACTATCTGATAAAATTTTAATTTGTTCTTCATTCAATAAAATATCACCCCAGCTGTAATAATCTGCATCATATCTGTATATTGGTATTTTTTTACCTTTTTCTCCCCTAATATAAAGGGTGTCTTTTTTGGAATCCTGTGAAGTAGAAGAAAAATTATCGGAAGATGGTTCATAATTTTCATTAATATCTTCCTCTGAACATGAACTAATGAGGATGATTAATAATAACGAGATAATTCTAATTGTGTTTTTCATCGATAAAAGTTTTAAATTAGTCGATAATTTAAACAAATAAAAATTTCTTAAGATTAATTTTAGGTTACCTTTATGTAAAAAGCCCTTCTGTTTTAAAAAGGGCTAAGATTTATGATTTAAATTATTAACATTTTAGAAGTTAAAACGAAAACTGGCGTTCCACGTTCTTCCAAAGCCAAAGTATACACGGTTTCCGGTAGAAATTCCATCATATGTGGCATCACCATCCCGTACAAAATAGTTCGTATCAGATTCTGAGATATAGGTTTTATCAAGAACGTTGTTCATATTAAACCTAAAACTCATATTTTCATTTATAAAAGGCAGACTAAAGGAAAGACCTGCATCCATTAAACCAAAAGATGGAAGTTTAAGTGCTCCTTGTGCCGTTACATCCGTAGCGTCATAAGCTGCATAAAGGTTATCGGCAAAACGGTAGTTGGCATCTATAGATAGTGTTTTGTAGATTCTGTAATCTGCACCAATGCTTGCCGTAAATTGAGCCGCATCGCCCACTTTTACGCCATCTAGAGGAAGTACATCAGTAACTTGATTGCCGTTTTCATCCAGGAGCGGTTGATTGCTATTATCTACGTAGGTAGCAGTGGGATTGCCTTTATATTCCCAATCACCTATTGAAAGCATACCATTAATACCCAAACGGTCTGTAGGTCGAGCGCTAAAGTCAAGCTCTATTCCCATATGTACCTGCTTGATTCCCTGAACATTTGCACTACCCGTTACACCCTCATCATTAGCCGTTGATTTGGGTTCAGAGCGATTGGCCCAGCTCGTTCTATACGCGTTTAAATTAGCCCTAAAACCATTAGTACGGAAACCATAGCCTATTTCTGTACCTATGACCTCTTCGTTTTTGAGACCTTCGTTTAATATATTCAAGTTATTTGGGAAGACAGCATCAAATAGAGGTTGCTTGGAGTAATAACCACCATTTGCAAAAATATTACTATGCTCATCAATGTTCCAGTTAACACCTCCTTTAATGTTTCCTCCTAAAATATTTTCGGTATCCGTCTTTTGCAGTGGGTCACTATCTAGGTAAGTAAAGTAATCGATACGTTGGAAACCTTGATTGGAAAGCGATCCTTGTACAAATGCGGTAACATCGTTCATGTCGTATTCCAATTGACCAAAGAAACCGTACCAGTTTACTTTACCTTCATTGTAATAATCTATCTTTTCCTCATCATCAATATTCTTAAATACATTAAAGTTGCTGCTGATGTTTTGTGAATAGGTTTGTGTTAGAAAACGGTATGGATTGTTGATATCATCATTATCAACGTAAGCATCTGCTCCCATTAGATCTACTAATCTTCTATAGTGATAACCCGTATAAGTCCTTAAATCTATACCAAAATCCAAAGTAAGACGATCACCGATAGTGGTTTCAAAATTAGAGATCAACCCAAACCAGTTATGTGAATTTACCGAAGAGCGTTGTGAGATGCCGTTTTCCAGACCATTAATATGATTTCCATCTTCAACATTTGATGATGGCGATGGGTAGATGTTGCCATTTACAAAAGCACCTTGATAAGCGCCACCGCCACCGGTATAGCCAGCGCGGTTTGATCCTAGACCACTTTGCCCAGAGTTGAAAGCAAAAATGGCGTCTATAGGTACAAGACCATTATTTACTTTATCTAGCTGAAATGATTGATCGCCATTAATACGCCCAATAGAACCTACCGAACCACCACGACCTAACGAAGCATAGGCTGAGGTATTCAATTTTGATCGATCGGAAATTTTCCAGTCCCAAGTAAGGGAGGCAAGTGGTTTGTGGTAAAAGTTGCCAGAAAAGGTATATTCCTTACCATTTCTATAGCCATAATCACTGTTGTATTTAGTTCTAGGGTCTTCACCGTTACCGTAAGTGATATAATCATTTAGGGTAGGGGCAAATCCACGTTGATTGTGCTTTTGTGGAGCGCCGGTCACCATAAAATTAAGATCGTGGTTGGCATTTGGTTTATAACCTACACCAATAAAATAGTTATAACCTTCAAAAGAAGTACCATCTACATATCCTGTACCTGCTGTTCTACTCAACAAGAAAGAGCCAGACCAGCCATTTTCGCCAAGTCCAGTATTGTAAGAGGCAACTGTTTTTAAGTAATCATTATTGCCCACTGAAGAACTTACAAAACCTCCTTCTTTCTGTTCTGCGGAACGGGTAACCACGTTAATAGTACCTCCTACTGAAGAAACTGTTAATTTAGAAGATCCTAAACCGCGTTGTACTTGAATAGCAGAAGCTACATCTGATAAACCTGCCCAGTTACTCCAATAGACAGATCCATTTTCCATATCATTTACCGGGATACCGTTAATCATTACGGCAGAGTTTCTAGTATCAAAACCCCGAATGGTAATGCGGGAGTCACCATAACCACCACCTTGCTTGGTCGCGTAAATGGATGGAGTGTTGTTCAGTATTTCAGGAAATTCCTGAGCGCCTAGTTTTTCCTGTATTTCCGCTGCGCGGATGGTAGATACGGCAACAGGCGTTTTTCTATCTCTAGCGATATCAACCACACCGGTTACAATCACTTCGTCAAGTGCATCTGCATCTGCCGAAAGGTTTATGGTGCCAAGGTCTACGGTCTCATTATCTGAAACATTGAACTCCATATCCTCACTTCTAAAGCCTATATAAGAAAACCTGACCGTTCCGGAAGATTGAGTTACCGAGATTGAAAACTCACCGTCAAAGTTAGTTGTCGTGCCATTTGTAGTGCCGGAAACGATGACATTTACACCGGGAAGCGGCATGTTCTGGTCATCTACTACAGTACCTGTAAGCTTACCCTGTGCAATGGATATAACGCTCATTAGGAGACAAGCAAGAACCATTAAACTAGTAATTTTTTTCATTGATAATTGTTTAAATTAGTTTAAAGCAAAATTGGGGATAAGAACCAATTATAATATTAAGAGAATGTTAAGAAAAAAGAATTTATAACCAATTTAAACATAATAAAAACAGCGTATAATAGGTTGATTATACACTGTTTAAATTTGTGAAAACGTTATATGTTAAATGCGTTATTTCTTAAAATGGTTAATAAGTGCAGTTGTAGAGCTGTCATGTTTATCGATTTGATCTCCATTTATATCTTTCAAAACATTTTTTGCCAGCTGTTTGCCTAGTTCAACGCCCCACTGGTCAAAACTAAATATGTTCCATAAAATGCCTTCTGTAAATATCTTTTGCTCATACATGGCAATCAATGCCCCAAAACTTTTTGGAGTAAGTTTATTGATGAGTATGGAGTTTGTGGGTTTATTGCCTTCAAATACTTTAAAAGGGGCTAATTGATCTATTTTTTCTTGATCCATGCCCTCTGCCTGAAGTTCTTTGCGCGCTTCCTCTTCCGTCTTGCCGTTCATTAAAGCTTCGGTCTGGGCAAGATAGTTTGCCATAAGCTTATTGTGATGGTCCTCGTCGCCGTACAGGGATTTTTTATACCCTATAAAGTCTGTTGGGATAATTTTCGTTCCTTGATGAATCAGCTGAAAAAAAGCGTGCTGCGAGTTGGTTCCCGGTTCGCCCCAAATAATTGTTCCGGTCTGGTAATCTACCGGTTTTCCGTTTTGATCTACGCTTTTTCCATTACTTTCCATGGTCGCTTGCTGCAAATACGCCGGTAAGCGCTGTAAATATTGCGTGTAGGGAATGATCGCCTCACTTTCGGCGGCAAAGAAATTATTGTACCAAACGGTCAATAATGCCAGTGTAATCGGGATATTTTGATCAAAATCGGTGTTTTTGAAGTGTTCATCCATCTCGTGTGCACCGGTTAGGAAAGACTCAAAATTGTCATAACCTATGGCAATCGCAATGGTCAAACCAACCGCGCTCCAAATAGAAAAGCGACCGCCAACCCATTCCCACATGGTAAAGATATTTTCTTCGGCGATGCCGAAATCTAGTACCGCTTCCAGATTTGTAGATACGGCGACAAAATGTTTGGCCACATCTTTCTGACGATCTTCCCCAGGTTGAGCGGTTTTCTTGATAAACCAGTCACGTGCCGTATTTGCATTTGTAAGTGTTTCCTGAGTAGTAAAAGTTTTTGAAACGACTACAAAAAGCGTGGTCTCTGGGTTGAGTTCCTTTAAAGTCTCTTGCACATGGTCGCCATCCACATTTGAGATAAAGTGAACCTTAAGGTGATTTTGATAGTAAGCGAGGGCTTTGGTTACCATATCCGGACCAAGGTCAGAGCCGCCTATACCTATATTTACAATGCCTGTTATCGCCTTACCGCTAAAACCTTTGTGGTCTCCACTTATGATTTTTTCTGAAAATTGCTTTATTTTCTGCTTGGTGTCATTGATCTCGTCAACGATATTTTCCCCATCAATCTCAATTTTGGCATCTTTTGGAGCGCGCAGTGCGGTATGCATGACGGCACGGCCTTCGGTTTCATTGATGGTTTTTCCACCGAAATAATCTGCCATAGCATCCTTCAACTTCATTTCTTCAGCAAAATCATACAATAACTGCATCGTTTCAGCAGTGATTCGGTTTTTACTGTAATCCACATAAAAATCTTCCCATTTTAAGGTAAATTCCGCAGCGCGGTCCCCCTCATCAAATAAGTTTTTCATCTGGGTACTTTTGATAGCTTCGTAGTGGCTCAAAAGTTTTTCCCAGGATTTTGTGGTAGTTGGATTTATTTTATTCATAATTAAAGGTTTTCTTTAAAGTAAATTGCATCCAGTTCTGCTTTGAGTGGAGCAATATGGTTAAAAAAGGGTGCTTTAAGAGAGTCTGCCAGTGGTTTTGCATTGGGTAGGTCAACTTTAAAGGGATCAACCTGTTTTCCATTTTTCCAGAACCGGTAACAAACGTGCGGCCCAGAAGTGTTTCCGGTCATGCCAATGTAACCTATCACATCACCCTGCTTTACAAAATCACCCACTTTTGCTTTACGCTTGCTCATGTGCAAATACTGGGTTTCATAGGTTGAATTATGTCGAATTTTAACATAATTGCCATTACCGCCGCGGTATTCTGAGTTGATCACCGTACCGTCTGCGGTAGCCATAATAGGCGTACCTACAGCACCGGCAAAATCAGTTCCTTTATGTGGGCGAATGCGGTTGCCATAAAAGGCAATACGTCGTTTGAGATTGTAACGAGATGATATACGGCTAAAAGAAAGCGGACCTTTTAAAAATGCTCTTCTGAGGTTATTCGCCTCTTCATCATAATAATCAGTAAGATTTTTAATTGAATCATTTTTAAAGCGAAATGCATAAATGGGTGTGCCGCTATACTCAAACCAAGAAGCTTTGATCTCCCCGTAACCTGCCGGAATGGTGTCGTTTATAAATGTTTCTGTATAAATGAGCTTAAAACGGTCGCCAGGCTGTAAGTGAAAGAAATCTATGGTCCAGGCGTAGATGTCAGACATCTTGTAAACCAAGTTAACGCTTAGACCCAGATCGTCGAAAGTGGTAGAGAGATTATTGGATATCTCCCCATAGACCGTTTTTTCAACCAATTTTACCGGTTTTTTATCCTTTATTGCAGAAATGGAATCTTTGAAATCGATAACCACATAGTCTATTGAATTCTCCTCATATACAAAGGCCTGTGCTTTGTTAAGTGAATCTTTAGCCTTAAAAACGGTATACGGTGCTCCCAAACGTATTTTACGCGTGTCAAAAACACTTTGAGTACTGTCGGTTATTTGCTGTATTTCGGCATAATCTACACCGTTATCAAATAGAATCTTCCCAAAACTATCACCAGAGCGTACCGTATCGCGCAAGATCATATAATCGGCCACGGGAAAACCGTATTCTTTTATTATTTCTGGCTCTTTGACAACAGCGGCCATGTCTTTTTTTGTCTCTGGTTCTGTTTTCTTGTTTTCACAGGAATACAGGAAAAGAGTGGATAGCAAAATGGTGTAGAAAAAATGCTTCAATGTGTGGTATTTTAAAATGCTTAGTTTGTTAAACTTCCTGGCCCCAGTTTTTTAATTCTTCTGCGCTCCATAAATCGGGAAAAAAGACGCGTTTTTGGTATTTTGGGTGCATATATTTAGCCCAGTCACTGCCACCGGTTGCATCTAGAGGTTTGCCGCCCTGATTTAAATAGTGACGCGCAGTGTTATAATGTGCCATCACCCATTTAATATTAACGGTGTGATCATAATGCCTCATGGCCTCCCGCAGCTTGGGGTCTTGCTGCGCTTGTTCTGGCAAGGTCTGAAATTTTGAGTACAAATTTAAATCTTTAAAGGTTTTTATAAAACGCAATAAAGGTGCTTTATATTTTTGCTCAAATTCGCGTAATGTGTATGTTTTTTTACCGGTGGAAAAATCTTTGCCCGCAGCTTGCCAGTACAGATGTTCAAAGGATTTGTCGTAAAAAGATGCGTCAAATTGCACACCTTCTTCAATTTCTTTACTAAAATCTGCTCGAAATCTTTGATCTATAAGGTTTATTAGGTGCGTGCTGGCAAACTCAATCTGCCTGTACTGGACACTTTGATAGCCACTTGCCGGACTAAGCGTGCGCCTGAATTTGAGATATTGATCCAGATCCATCCCATCGCGCATTACCGTGAACGAAGCCGTCAGCATGTCAAAATACCGACTTATACGCTCTAATTTTGAAGTAAAAAAATTCGTGTCTAGATTTTCTTTATCGGCAACTTGTTGAAGTTCCCAGAGAATCATCTTAAAAATAAGTTCGTTTACCTGATGGTACATGATAAAGACCATCTCATCGGGTAGGAGCGTGCGCTGCACTTGTAAGTTAAGCAGAGCGTCTGTTTGAATATAGTCCCAATAGTTAATCGGTTTTGCATGCACAACCCCTTCTAGCTGATGGTCAAGGGGTTGATCCATATCCTGTAATTTCTCCGAAAGTGCATTCAGTTGTTTTTCTACAGCGTCTTTACTAGTATTCATTAATCCTGTATAATGTAAAATGGATGCTTTAATCCTTTATAGGCCTCAAGGTCTGCTTTGAGAGATCCCACGGCAAGATCTGCTTTAATGCGCAAAGGTATTTTGTTTTTATCTGCACTTACCCATAAGGTGAGACTTTCTTTTTCTTTGAAAATACGGCCCGCTTGAACCAAGGGCCTAAAAACAAGCGTATTTACTTTCCCAAATGGAGTTGTTATTACTTCCCGACCTAAAAACCGCAATTTGAATTTAAAATTTTCTTCATCAAAAAACATATCCAAGCCGGTCTCTTTGCCTTCTTCAAGCTTATCAATATCTATTTGATCCCTCAGGTAATAAAAGGAAGATATCATATCATGTACAGAAGCGGGGGTGTCATAGGTGGACCGCTTATTATGTTTCTTGTCAAAAACATAGGCCTTTTGAAGCTGCTGGTCAAACTCTATGATTTTGTCTTTTGTGTGCCCACCTTCATCTATTTTTCGTACAAAAAGATAGGGTAGGATTGTTTTTTGATCTACATAGGTTTCATAATGATCTTCCACGTTAAAAAATAATTTGGCCATACCTGTAGTAACACCCTCACCTTTTATATGATAAACCGGTTTGTCCTTATAGCGTTCATCAGTGACCGTCAACGTTGCTTCCCCCGCTTTGAACCAGCCACTGTAGCTCAACTTAAATTTAAACCATTCTCCACCTTCAAAAGTTGATTCTTGTGCTGGTGCATTGAGGCTGGTGCAGAGCGCTATAAATAAAACCAAAAGTTGATTCATGGGTAAACGGTTTTGGGGTTTTCAAGTATAAATACAAGAGTTGTTCCAAAAATAGCCAAAACAAAAAACAGACTGTTAATAACAGTCAGTATTTTGAGAATTTTGATTTTTCGTCAACATTTTTAGCAGTAAACTACCTCGGGGCAAGCCCACGAGGCATTTAGCGGAAAAAATTTTTCACTTCTCGAGGCAAGCCTCGGGGAATTAAACCCAATAGAGATTAAAAAACACTACGTACTTAAAGGTTAGTAACGTAGTGTTTTTAAAACTATTATAAAAACTAAAATAATACTGGAAGAATATTAGGGCCTGAAAATAGTCTTACAATGTTCCTCGCTGCTCTTGTTCCCGCTCTATAGATTCAAATAATGCTTTAAAGTTACCTGCACCAAATCCCTTTGCACCCATGCGCTGAATGATCTCAAAGAACAAAGTGGGCCGATCCTGAAGTGGTTTGGTAAAAATCTGTAGCAAATAACCTTCTTCATCTGCGTCTACAAGAATGGAAAGTTCTTGTAATCTATTGATATCTTCTTTCATAGAATCCATGTGCTCCCCAAGACGGCGGGGTATGTCATCATAATACGCTTGTGGTGGTGGTGGTAAAAACTCAACTCCACGAGCCCTGAGCTCTGCAACGGTTTTTACAATATCGTCTGTTGCGACCGCGAGATGTTGTACGCCCGGGCCTTCAAAAAAATCAAGATATTCTTCTATCTGCGATTTTTTCACCCCTTCTGCAGGTTCATTGATGGGAAATTTTATGCGACCATTGCCATTGCTCATTACTTTGCTCATCAGAGCCGAATATTCGGTGGTGATCTGCTTGTCGTCAAAGGTGAGGAAGTTTACAAATCCCATCACTTCTTCATACCAATTTACCCAGGTATTCATCTCGCCCCAACCTACATTCCCGACCATATGGTCTATGTATTTTAAGCCTGTGGTTTCTGGCTTATAATCGGATTCCCATTTCCGGAAACCTGGCAAAAAGTCACCTTCATAATTTTTTCGTTCTACAAACATGTGTACCGTTTCGCTGTAGGTGTAAATCCCAGACCGAACGACTTCACCGTGCGTATCTTTTTCCACTTTAGGCTCCATAAAAGGTTTGGCACCTCTTTTTGTGGTTTCTTCAAAAGCGCTGCGCGCATCTTCCACCCAAAGTGCAATCACTTTTACGCCGTCGCCGTGTTTGACAATATGATCGTTAATGGGTGATTTGCTGCCTAAAGGCGAGGTAAGCACAAGGCGGATCTTATCCTGTTTGAGCACATAGCTTACCAGATCTTTTTGCCCTGTTTCTAAACCGCTATAGGCATAGGATTGAAAGCCAAAAGCCGTTTTGTAAAAATGCGCCGCCTGCTTGGCGTTGCCCACATAAAGTTCAATATAATCTGTTCCTAAAAGCGGAAGGAAATCCTGAGCGCCTTCAAATATTTTTTCTAGTCCGTAGTCAACGGATTTTAAGTCTTTGCTCATGGTGTCAATTAGTTAATTAATCAATAGACGAATTAGCGAATTTTGCTACTTATTTTCGTTTACTCGAACTTATGATCTTGTTTAAGATTTTTAATATTTTGTTTAATTTCGGTATTAAATGATTACAGTATCAATTAGTTAATTAATCAATGTGCGAATTAGCGAATTTTGCTACTTATTTTCGTTTACTCGAACTTATGATCTTGTTTAAGATTTTTAATATTTTGTTTAATTTCGGTATTAAATGATTACAGTATCAATTAGTTAATTAATCAATGTGCGAATTAGAGAATTGTGCCGTTTATTTCCGTTTACTCGAACTTATGATCTTGTTTAATATTTTCAATATTTTGTTTAATTCCGCCAATAAATGGCATATTTAGGATGGTTTTTAGACGCTTTATATAAAAGTTTTACCCATACTAGTGAGCTCCCCCTTCGGGGGTTGGGGGGATTAGCCACGATTTATAATACTCTTCATCGGCTATGGGCATGGCATCTTCGCAGACCTGTAAAGGTTTAAAGGTGTCTACCATAACCGCGAGTTCCTCGGTTTCTGTCTTGCCAATGCTCCGCTCTACAGAACCGGGGTGTGGCCCGTGCGGGATTCCGGCTGGATGCAGGGAAATATGGCCTGCCTCAATGTCATTTCTGCTCATAAAATCACCGGCAACATAATAAAGTACCTCGTCGCTGTCTATATTACTGTGGTTGTAGGGTGCCGGGATACTTTCTGGATGGTAATCATACTTTCTTGGGCAAAACGAACAAACCACGAAGGCATCGGTTTCAAAAGTCTGATGTACTGGTGGCGGCTGGTGAATGCGGCCGGTAATCGGCTCAAAATCATGAATGGAAAACGCATAGGGATAATTGTAACCGTCATAACCTACCACATCAAAGGGATGCGTGGCGTAGGTGAGGTCAAAAATTTCATCCTGTTTCTTGATTTTCATCAAAAAATCCCCTTTTTCATCGTTGGTTTCGAGTTCGTAGGGCCTGCGCAAATCACGCTCGCAAAAGGGCGATTGCTCTAGTAGCTGGCCAAACCAGTTACGGTATTTTTTTGGCGTATAAATGGGTCGGCGGGATTCAACGATAAACAAGCGGTTATCTTCATCTTTAAAGTCCATTTTATAGATCGTTCCCCGCGGAATGACCAGATAATCCCCGTATTTAAAATCAAGGTTGCCCAGATGCGTACGTAATTTTCCTTCACCGCGGTGTATAAAGATCAGCTCATCAGAATCACTGTTTTTGTAAAAATAATCTGTGGTGCTTTTTTTCGGTGCAGCCAGAATTATGGTACAATCACTGTTGGTGAGAATAGGTTTTCGACTCTTTAGAAAGTCGTTTTCTGGCTTAATCTCAAAACCGCGGAAACGATAAGATTGGATATGGTTCTTTTTAGCGATTTTTGGTTTGACACTATATCCTTCGCCAATGTTTTTGACCTGCGTAGGCCGGTTTTCATGATAGAGGTTTGAATACATTCCGTCAAAACCGATGGTGCCAAAGAGTTGCTCAGAATAAAGATCACCATTTGGTTTTCTGAATTGTGTATGTCTTTTATGTGGAATTTTACCGAGTTTGTGGTAGAAGGGCATGATCAGTTATTTTAATTCGATTCAAAAAGAATATCTGCTTTGCAATATTCTTTTAAAACCAGTCTAATAGTATCAAATATCGTAAAAATGAACGTAAAATCAGTCAATATTTTCTTAAAACCAAAATCCTAGACTGAAATTCCAGAATGCTTTTTTGGTTTCCGGAGAATAGGAGATCTTGGTTTGTAACGGGCCCAAAAATGTTTCAAGTCCATATCCCACAAAATAGCCTGTAAAACTTGGTGCGTTTAACCAGTTACCGCTAGAGAAAAGTTTATTGCCTAAGTTTGCGATATTACCACCTATATTGATATGGTTTTTGCGGTAGATCTCATAATCAAAAGTAAGTGTGGATCTTACAAGGCCGTCACCGCTCATGCTGAAAAAATCATAACCGTAAAACGGCGTGATATTATTTATAAAATCATTACCCCAGCCGCCCAAGTAAAAATCAAGGGAATTAACGCTTTCTCCCGCAATCTTAAAACCTCCTTCAACACCTACAGTCATAGATAGTTTTGAGCCAAAATGGGTGGCATATTTAAAAGTGGCCTTTCCTATAGAAAAGGAGTTAAAATTATTATTGAAATCTGATGAAATCAGATACCAGTGAAAATCACCGTCAAAGTAAAAGCCACTGGTGGGAAAGTATTTGTTATCAAAAGTATCTAGCCGCAATTTGCCAAAAGCACTTATATAATTGCTGTTTTCAAAGTAAAATTTGGGTTGATCTTCTATTGCCTGCCGTATATTTTCCGTCTTGATCTTCAATAATTTCTGTTCAATGCCCAGATTAAAAGAAAACTGTTTTGCAAAAAGTGTCTGTATATAAACCTGATTGGTAAAGTCTGAAAACTCAAGAGTAAGACTATTGAAATTTTCTAGCGGGACTTCTGCGATATCCTCAATAAAGCGCGCACTCACTCGATTATCAAAACCATTATAAGCAGACCTGAAGCCAAAACCAATGTAAAAGCCGTTGTCACTGTAATAATTGAGTTCGTAGCGCAAGTTGTCTCCTACAATGAGGTCTAGCGACGCTACATCATTTTTGAAAAGCAATCTCTTTTTTGTGATATTTCCCAGTGCTGCACTCTTATAGAGATCATCATAATGCAAACTAGCCCTGATAAGTGTGGTGATTTCGCTTTCTTCCACATGCATTACCAGATTGTAATCACCGTTATCATAGGTTTCAAATTTATGGTTTACCCGCTGAAAGTTACCGGTAGACGCTAGATTTTCTATTCCCTTAAAAAATTGACCAGAAGTGAGATGCGCAGGTGGCCTTATTCTCAACTTTCCTAAAATATATGATCTAGTATAATATGCATTGCCTTTGATCTCTATGCTCCGTATGGTAAGGCTATCGGTCAGGTTTTGATGCAGTGGTAGTTTTTTATAGGAGAGATGTTGCCGTGCTGCAAGTTCATCAAATTCAGGTTTAAAAATTTTGGCTTTTTCTTGTCCAGCTTTGATGATTTTCTGGCCCTTGCCAAAATCTACCACCGTAAACTCCTCTATATCGGGTTTGATATAGATATCGGTTTTCTCAATTTTACCATCCATGGCAACGATAGTCCGGTAATTATTGATCTGTATCAGCATTTCTGGCGCGCTTTTCAGCTCATCGCGGGTGCGTAGATCATCCTGCACATCAACGCCTATAATGTAATTTGCCCCGCGGCGCCTAAGTTCTTCCACGGGATAATTATTAACTACGCCACCATCTATAAGCACTTTACCGTCTAGAAGTACGGGGCTGAAGAGTGAGGGAAGGGCGCCGCTTGCTGTGACCGCTTCCGGTAGATAACCGCTGTCTAAGATTACTTCGGTTCCCTTTTCTGCATCTGTGGCAATACAAAAGAAAGGAATAGGCAGTTTGCTAAAATCATCTACATTTTGAACATGGGCGGTGAGCTGGGTCAAAAGGTTGTAAATATTCTGGCCTTTGGAGATTGCGGAAGGCAAAGAGATCTTAAAATTATTAAAAGGAAGGGTGACCGCGTATTTCTCTATATCTTCCCGCTCGTAAAATGAACGCGAACTTCTGGGGATTACGTCCTGTATGAGCTGGCTAAAATCTACCGCTGTAAATAGAGAGTCCAACTGCTTGGCATTGTAGCCGGAAGCGTATAGCGCACCTACAATAGCTCCCATACTTGTGCCGCCTATGTAATCTATTTTTATGCCTGCTTTTTCAATTTCTTTGAGTACCCCTATATGCGCGAGACCTTTGGCCCCGCCGCCACTCAATACAAGGCCAACCTTGAGGTCTTTGCGTTGGGGAATGGCGTGGTCATTCTTCTGCGCCTGCATGCCCCAGGATATCAAAAAAGTAAGAAGGAGAGCAAACTGTTTCATAGCGGTAAGGTAAGGCTTTAAGCTAAAAATAAAGGGTGCTCCTATGTTTTTTAGATTAACGTCACAGTCGCAAAATCATTTTATAGTATGGTAATGCGTATAGATAATTTTTGCCTTTGCGGGACCTATGACTTCGGCGAGTTTGTTCTCGTCTTCTTCTTTGATGCGCGCGACAGATCTAAAGTGTGTTAGCAATTCTACCACAGTTTTCTCCCCTATGCCATTTATTGTTTCGAGTTCTGTATTGAGGGCAGCGCTGCTCCTTTTATTTCTATGGAAGGTGATCCCAAAACGGTGTGCCTCGTTGCGCAATTGCTGGATGATCTTTAAGGTCTCACTTTTTTTATCTAAATAAAGTGGTATGGAATCACCGGGATAAAAAAGTTCCTCCAGTCTTTTTGCAATGCCTATAATGGCAATTGTACCACGCAGACCTAAAGTTTCAAGTGCTTTTACACCAGAACTGAGTTGGCCTTTGCCCCCATCTACGATAATGAGTTGGGGCAGTTCCTGTTCTTCCTTGAGTAGGCGCTTATAACGGCGATACACAACTTCTTCCATAGAAGCAAAATCATCAGGGCCATCTACGGTCTTGATATTGAACTTACGGTAATCTTTTTTACTTGCTTTTCCATCTTTGAAAACAACACAAGCGGCAACGGGATTGGTTCCCTGTATATTACTGTTGTCAAAACATTCTATATGCCGAGGCTCTGCAGACAGGCGTAAATCGGCTTTCATCTGTGCCATTAGTCGGTTAACATGCCGATCTGGATCTACGATTTTGGATTGTTTAAAGCGTTCCATCCTAAAGTATTTTGCGTTGCGTTCAGAAAGTTCCACGATGCGTTTTTTATCACCCAGTTTGGGCACGGTAACCGTGATATTTTCACCCACTTCTACTGTAAACGGAACGTAGATCTCTGATGACTGTGAATTAAAGCGCTGCTGTATTTCCACGATACCTATTTCTAGGAGCTCCCGGTCAGATTCTGCCAGTTTTTTCTTAATTTCCAGCGTATGCGACCTGATTATTGCGCCATGCGAAAGCTGTAAAAAGTTGACATATCCATAGCTTTCGTCTGAAACAATACTGAAAACATCTACATTGCTTATCTTCGGGTTTACTACGGTACTCTTACTCTGATAGCCTTCCAGAATATCTATCTTTTCTTTGAGTCGCTGGGCATCTTCAAATTCAAGTGCTTCGGCGTGCGCTTTCATTTTATCCCGGAAACGGTATAATGAATCTTTAAAATTGCCCTTTACGATTTCCCGTATCGCATCAATATTCTCATGATAGGCTTCCGCCGAAAATTTTCCCTCGCAGGGTCCCAAACAATTCCCCAAATGATATTCTAGGCAGACTTTATATTTACCCGAATCAATTTTATCCTGAGCAAGGTCATAATTGCAGGTGCGCAATGGGTAAAGGCCTTTTATAAGATCAAGCAGCGTGTGCACGGTTTTCATGCTGGTAAAGGGACCGTAATATTCACTGCCATCCTTTATTAACCTTCGCGTGGGAAAAACCCGGGGAAAACGCTCATTTTTAATGCAGATCCAAGGATAACTCTTGTCATCCTTGAGCATTACATTGTAACGTGGCTGGTATTTTTTGATCAGATTATTTTCCAGCAATAGGGAATCAGTCTCACTGTTTACGACAATGTGTTTGACTTCTACTATTTTTTTTACTAAAAGATGGGTACGTGCGTTATCGTGCTTTTTAGTAAAATAGGAAGAAACCCTTTTTTTTAGGTCTTTTGCCTTCCCAACATAGAGTAATTTCCCGTTTTTATCATAATATTGATAAACTCCGGGGCTGTGTGGCAAGGTCTTTAACTGTATCTCGAGATCTGGGAGTTTCATTAGTTCAAATTTACGGCTAATTGTGGTTTTCAGAAATTATCTTTTGCTATTGGCTTCTTAAGGTCCTATTTTTCCATGCCGCTGCGGGGGTCCCGATTAAATTGTTAATTTGCAGGCGCTGCAAATGTGTATTTATTAAATTGCACTAAAAGATGTGGAAAAGATAATTATAGGACGTACAGATAAAGTGGATTTCCCGAAGTTGGGATTTTCTCATGTTGACGTAAAAATTGATACAGGAGCGTATACTTCCTCGATACACTGTACACATATACGTGAAGAAGACGATCTTTTGTGCTGTACTTTTCTCGATCCGCAGCATCCCGACTACGATGGCAAAGAGATGGTTTTTGCGGCGTATGACATTACTGCGGTTAAAAGTAGCAACGGGAAAATACAGACGCGCTACGTGGTACAATCCAACATACGTATTTTTAACAAAATATTTAAAATTAGCCTTACATTGAGCTCTCGGGAGGATATGCGCTTTCCTGTGCTTTTAGGGCGTAAATTTTTAACTAAAAAATTCATTGTAGATACCTCGCTTACCGATCTATCTCATAATAACCAACTTTATGAATATAAAAATCCTATCCAGGAATAGTTCGCTATACTCAACATCACGATTAATAGAAGCCGCAAAACAAAGAAAGCATTCTGTTGAGGTCATAGATCCGCTAAAATGTGATCTTATCATTGAAAAGAAAAAACCTTCTGTCTATTATAGAGGAAAATACCTAACGGAAACCGATGCTGTTATCCCAAGGATTGGCGCTTCAATAACCTATTACGGCACCGCTGTGGTTCGCCAGTTTGAAATGATGGGCTGCTTTACCACGACCGAGTCACAGGCACTCGTGCGCAGCCGGGATAAACTAAGAAGTTTGCAGATCCTCTCCAGGGCACGTTTGGGACTTCCCAAGACTGTATTTACAAATTATTCTCGTGATGTGAGGGAAATTATTGAGCATGTGGGCGGCGCTCCTCTTGTTATAAAATTACTGGAAGGCACCCAGGGATTGGGCGTTGTTCTTGCTGAAACCATTAATGCAGCAGAATCTGTAATCGAGGCTTTTAACGGTCTGCAGGCAAGGGTAATTGTTCAGGAATTTATAAAGGAAGCCAAAGGAGCAGATATTAGGGCTTTTATCATTGATGGTCAAGTGGTGGGCGCTATGAAAAGACAGGGCAAAGAAGGGGAATTTAGATCTAACCTGCACCGCGGCGGTACCGCCGAAGTAATTGACCTTACCGATGAAGAAGAAAATGCCGCGATAAAAGCCGCTAAATCCATGGGTCTGGGCGTCGCCGGTGTAGATATGCTGCAAAGCGCGAGAGGGCCACTCATTCTTGAGGTTAATTCATCTCCTGGACTTGAAGGGATAGAGAAAGCTACTGGCAAAGACATTGCAAAGAGTATAATACGATATATAGAACACGGAATATAATTTATGGCGCAAATAGACGAGCATAATGTACTCACTATACTAGGAGAGAAAATACCCCCAGGGGCTAAAAGGACAATTAATTTTAATATGGCTAAACTCTACACGACAACTTCTGTAGAGGTGCCCATAATTATTCAACGCGCAAAAAAAAGAGGTCCCTGTATTTTAATAACAGCGGGAATTCACGGTGATGAAGTTAATGGGGTGGAAATCGTGCGCCAGGTTATTGCAAAACGAATCAACAGGCCTACAAAGGGAACCATAATATGCATTCCCGTGCTCAATGTTTTTGGTTTTATAAATATGACCCGTGCATTTCCTGATGGGCGCGATCTCAACCGGGTTTTTCCGGGAACGCGTGGAGGCTCATTGGCAAGCCGGTTTGCCTATCAATTTGTTCAAAAAATTCTCCCTCTGGCAGATTTCTGTATGGATTTTCATACTGGTGGTGCAAGTCGCTTTAACGTAGCGCAGGTTCGAGTAGATGAGAGCGATCAAGAATTAGTGGAATACGCTAAGGTTTTTAACGCCCCGTTCACCGTTTTTTCTAGAAATATCAGCAAATCCTACCGTTCTACCTGTGCAAAAATGGGCAAGCCCGTATTGCTTTTTGAAGGCGGTAAATCACAGGTAAGCGATAAAGAAGTAGCACGTGAAGGTGTATCTGGAGTCATGCGTATCCTGAGCCATTTTGGGATGCTAAGCGCAGATTTTAAAATCCCCGAGCATAATAAAAATCCGGTTACAATAAGCAAAAGTACCTGGGTACGTGCAAAATACAGTGGGTTGCTGCACCTTAAAGTGTCGCATGGAGCGCTCGTGGAAAAAGGGGGCGTTTTGGCCACAATAACAGATCCCTACGGAACTTTCAGTCATAAGGTAAAATCACTTAATGAGGGCTATATCATAAACATAAACGAGGCTTCGCTAGTTTATCAAGGCGATGCCATTTTTCATATTTCCACAGATGCCGTCAAAGAAAACTAAAGATGCACTCCGCACATTTTATAAAGAAAAACGAACTGAACTAACACCAGACGCTCTTGAAACCCAGAGTCTTCAGATTGCTAATAAAGCCTTGGAATTAGCAATATGGGATTATTCCTTTTATCATATTTTTCTTCCTATTAATCGATTAAAAGAGGTGAATACAGAATATTTGCTTAATATTCTCAATGGTAAGGATAAAAATATAGTGGTTTCTGCCTCGAACCTAGCGCAATCTGAAATGACCCACTTCTTATTAACAGACAATACGGTCTTTAGAACAAACAGGTGGGGCATTCCCGAACCTCAGGGTGGTATACCTATTGCAGAAGATAAACTTGATGTAGTTTTCGTCCCGTTATTAACCTTTGATGGTCAAGGTAATAGATTGGGTTATGGAAAGGGTTATTATGATCGTTTTCTTAAAAAATGCAGACCAGATTGCCTAAAAGTGGGGCTTTCTTTTTTTGATCCTGTACCGAAAATACCTGTAGATGCACATGATGTTGCATTAAATGCCTGTATAACAGCAGATACTATTTATAGTTTCTAGTTAAGCGGAGAATTTTTTTTATATTTGCCGTCTCAAATTATTTTTATTACTGTCTTTATGAATAAGAACAAACGCAAGGGATTACTATCCTTTCTTCGCAGGAACTCCCCGCCAGAACCAGATAATTATCCAGAGCGATTTTACTACGAGCAGATAGCTGCCATTGTGGGCGCAGGAGGGTGGACTATAGATTTCACTGAGAAAAAAAGCTATTTCGATAAACAGCTGCGCACTATTTTTGACACTCCCGCAACCTATAAACCATCATTTAAGGATTCTCTTAGTTTTTATCATGAGGACTATCACGAGCAGTTGATGGAGGTTTATGAGGGGCTTAAGAATGGGGTTCCCTATGATACGGAAGTGAAAATGCTAACATATGCAGGCAAACCGTTCTGGGCGAGATGTATCGGCAAACCCATATTTGGTTCAAAAAATAAGGTTACTGGGATACGGGGCATTATTCTTAATATTGACAATCAGAAGGAACGCGAGCTTTCGCTCACAAATTCCCTAGCAGTAATTGAGGCTAACAATAACCGTCTTTTCAAATTTGCTAATTATATTTCTCATAACTTAAAAAACCATGTAAACAATCTGGAGCTCACATCCCAGCTGGTAGATACAGACAAGCTGCCAGAAGATCAAAGGGAGCTTATGGCTAATTATGCTGAGATTGCAAGTGGTCTATCTAAAACCGTTTTGCAGCTTAATGAAGTTGTTTCAATACAAAAAAAGGCCAAGAAGAAAGTTGAAACGATAGATCTTCAGTCCATTTTTGAACAATGTAAGTCAGATCTTCAGCTAATGATTGAAGAGAAAAATGGTTATGTGTATTCTGATTTTTCTGAAGCTCCAGAGGTGCAGTTTAATCAAGGTTTCTTTGAAAATATTTTCTGTTCACTTATTAAAAATGGACTAAAAAATGAGAAAGATGGGCGTAAACCTGAAATCAAAGCGTACAGCATAGAGGAAAATTCTGAAACGCTTGTCATCATTGAAGATAATGGTGCGGGTATAGAGATGGAAGACCGAGATGAATTTGTTTACTATACCTATGGGACAGGAGAATTTAAATCGCGTAACCAATCTATAGATTTATTCATTATCAAAAATCAAGTGGAAGCACTGGGTGGTAAGCTTGAGATTAACAGTAAGCCGGGATATGGCACCAAGTTTATTATTCACATTAAAAAGTGGAATGCTGAATAAATTATTTCTAAACGCCAATTTAAATCTTATTATAGCCGATTTCTAATAATGAAATCGGCTTTTTCATTTTATCCAGTCAAAGTTTTATTCCTAGAGAAAAAATAAATAATTCATTCCTGTGAATAATCTCGTCTAGATTTTCTTGATTTTACCTTAAAAAAGACCATTTTTAAGTGGTTTTCTCCTAATTATTAACAGATTTTGTGTGGGCTTCCGTGTTTGCAAATGCACGCTTATTAAAAACAAGAAGTAGGCCCACTCCCGTACTTATGGCCGTATCAGCAATATTAAATACTGCATTAAAGAATGTGAAGTAATCACCGCCCCAGATGGGCAACCATTCCGGTAGATAGCCTTTCCAGAGTGGGAAATATAGCATATCTACGACCTTGCCGTGCAAAAAAGTGCCATAACCACCATTTTCTGGCATAAAAGTCGCCACTTGACCCAAGCTGCTGTCAAAAAAGAGACCGTAAAAAATAGAATCTATAATATTACCAAAAGCACCGGCAAAGATCATGGCCACGGCAACGATGAGAATTTTTGAAGCGTTGTTTCTTACAGCATCATAAAGCCAGTATCCTATAAGTGGGAGAATACCTATACGGAAGAGCGTAAGAATAATTTTACCGTAATTGCCAGGAATTTTTGTTCCCCAGGCCATGCCCTCATTCTCCACGAACAAAATCTTGAACCAGCTGGCAAAAGCATATTCATCATTTAACTGAAAATGTGTTTTGATATAAATCTTACTTATCTGGTCGATGAGTAGGATCAGGATAATGATCCCAATGGCTTTTTTTAATGACATGAATCTTTTTTAATCTGCAGCAAAAATAGTATAATTATTCAGATTGGGTGACCGTTATATTGCCGGCAATACTCATTAATTCTAAATGATGGCCGCCCAAAGCCCTACTGTTAATATTTTCTTTGCCGTGGCGGGAGCTCGCATCAATTTTACAATTTTGGGTATTAACATTAATATTGCCACTAAGGGTATTTATTGTTCCGCTACCGCGGAAATGATCAAGACGGCAGTCACCGCGGCCCAAATTGAGCTCAATAAGACCATAAATGCCTTGCATGTTCACCGCTGCCAGTGATGAATCTACCCAAAACTCTAGATTTTCTGGGATGTTGATTTCTAGAACGATTGACAGAACCTTGTGAGCGGCGAGTTTATCATCTATATCCTGAAAAAGAGGATTACGTGAGGCCGTGATTTCCAGAAATCCATTTTTGACCTCGCTATTAACGCGCATAGTCTCAAAAGTTTCACCTGCTATACCCGATTTTATAGTGATTTTATCGGTTTTTGAAGTGAAAACGTCAATTTTAAAAATCTCATCTGAATTTATCCGTACGCTGGTAATGCCTTCCGCAGCTATAATTTCCTGAGATTTTTTTTGTCCTAGGCATAACGCGCAATACATTATTGCAGTGAGAATCAGTAAATAGCGAGATTTCCCCATCACATCTTTAGAAACAAAAAACGCCCTAAAATTAAGAGAGCGTTTTATTTTTTTGATGTTTATTGCATGTTTTTTGCCTCAATGCTCAGCGTCGCATGTGGAACAAGTTTTAGTCGTTCTTTAGCAATAAGTTTTCCAGTCACGCGGCAAATACCATAGGTTTTATTCTGTATGCGTACTAAGGCATTTTTAAGGTCCCTGATAAATTTTTCTTGGCGTATCGCAAGGGCGGAGTTTGCCTCTTTGCTCATGGTTTCGCTACCTTCTTCAAAAGCTTTAAAGGTAGGACTGGTGTCGTCTGTACCATTGTTGCCATCATTCATGTACGCACTTTTTATAAGATCAAGGTCATTCTGCGCCTTGTTTATTTTTTGTTGAATAAGGACTCGAAATTCCTCGAGCTCAGCATCTGTAAAGCGTTCTTTAGTATCTGTAGTCATATTTAATTGTGTTTTGTGATAGACAGGCGTGTTGTCACGTCGTCAAATTCAATATCTATACCGTTATTTACTTCTTTCACCATGTCGAGGCTGGCGGCAAGCGTTTCATTTTTAATGTATTCCATGTTCTGCGCGACGGCCTGCTCGACCTTACCATCATGCTGTAATTGTATGTCAATTTTATCTGTAACCTCAAAACCAGAATCCTTTCGCAGGTTCTGTATGCGGTTAACAAGTTCACGCGCTACACCTTCGTTTTTAAGACTTTCATTAAGGGTTACATCCAGGGCAACGGTAATAGAACCACTGCTTGCAACAAGCCAGCCTTCGATATCTTGGGAAGTGATTTCCACGTCTTTCGCGGTCAAAGTAACACTTTTTCCATTAATGTCAAGGGTGATTTCGCCATCATTCTCGATTTTAGCGATATCCTGTGCATTCAGCGTGTTTATTTGGGCGGCGATCTGTTTCATGTCTTTTCCAAAACGCGGTCCCAAGGTTTTAAAATTAGGTTTTATGGTCTTTACTAAAATTCCTGAAGCATCATCGATGAGCTCCACTTCCTTCACGTTTACCTCAGATTTTATGAGTTCCTGCACAGCCAAGATTTCTTCACCTTGCTTTTTATCAAGAATGGGAATCATGATACGCTGTAGGGGCTGGCGTACCTTGATTTTTTCTTTAGCGCGAAGCGAAAGCACCAAAGATGAGATGGTCTGCGCTTTTTGCATTTTCCGTTCCAGCTCGGGATCTATAAAAGCCGAGTCACTCACAGGAAAGTCGGACAGATGCACGCTTTCTGAAATTTCTTTGCCAGTGACCGCGTTAAGATCCTTATAAAGCTTGTCCATATAAAACGGTGCCACGGGCGCTCCCAACTTGGCAATGGTTTTAAGACAAGTGTACAGCGTCTGGTAGGCCGAAATTTTATCTGGGCTGTAATCGCCTTTCCAGAATCGTCTTCTGCTCAGGCGCACAAACCAATTACTCAGGTTTTCCTGCACAAAATCTGAAATAGCACGGGTTGCTTTGGTGGGTTCATAATCGGTATAAAAATCGTCCACCTTCGCGATCAGCGTATGCAGTTCAGACAAGACCCAGCGGTCTATTTCCGGGCGATCTTCTAGAGCGACTTCCGCTTCAGCGTAAGTAAATTGATCCAAATTGGCATAAAGAACAAAAAACGAATACGTATTATAGAGTGTTCCAAAAAATTTGCGCTGCACTTCGGTAATGCCGTCCAGGTCAAATTTCAGGTTATCCCACGGGTTGGCATTGCTGATCATATACCAGCGCGTGGCATCGGCTCCAAAAGTATCTAGTGTCGTAAATGGATCTACCGCGTTGCCCAGCCTTTTTGACATTTTCTGGCCATTTTTGTCCAAAACGAGTCCGTTGGAAACCACGTTTTTATAGGCCACATCATCAAAAATTATGGTGGCGATAGCGTGCAAAGTGTAAAACCAACCGCGGGTCTGGTCAACACCTTCTGCGATAAAGTCCGCTTTGAATGGACTTCCTCCATTAGTAGCTAACTCCCCCTTCGGGGGTTGGGGGGACGGGGGATTTTCAAAAGGATAATGCCATTGTGCATAAGGCATAGAACCTGAATCAAACCAAACGTCTATAAGATCAGCCTCGCGTTTCATAGGTTTTCCGCTGGGCGAAACCAGGACAATACTGTCAACAACGTTCTTGTGTAAGTCAATCTGGTCGTAATTGGCCTCGCTCATATCACCGGGTTTAAAGCCCGAAAAGATATCTTCGCTCATCACGCCAGCTTTAACTGATTTTTCCATTTCTGCCTGTAATTCTTCCACAGAACCTATGAAGAGTTCTTCCTTGCCATCTTCGGTACGCCAGATAGGAAGCGGAATGCCCCAGTATCGCGAGCGCGAAAGGTTCCAGTCGTTGGCATTGGCCAGCCAGTTGCCAAAACGGCCCTCGCCGGTAGATTTTGGCTTCCAGTTGATGGTTTTATTGAGTTCGTACATGCGATCGCGCACTTCAGTCACCTTGATAAACCACGAGTCCATTGGGTAGTAAAGTATCGGCTTATCGGTACGCCAGCAATTGGGATAGCTGTGCGTGTATTTCTCTACTTTAAAGGCCTTATTTTCCTCCTTTAATTTTAATGCAATACGCTTATCCACATTAAGATATTCATCCAGATTGGGGATGATATCTTTTAAATATTCTTGTTGTTTTTTAAGCTCGGTTTCTTTTTCTGCATCGGTAAGGTATTCTTCCTTCACATATTCCCCGCCCAAGCCATAAACATCATCCTTTAATTCTTTTCGGAATCTCCCCTGCAGATCCACCAAAGGAACTAGGTTTTCATTTTCGTCCATCACAAGCATTGGCGGCACTTCAGGCGTGGCCTGTTTAGCCACCATCGCATCATCTGCGCCAAAGGTGGGCGAAGTGTGCACGATGCCGGTGCCGTCATCGGTGGTTACAAAATCACCAGAGATTACGCGGTAGGCATTTTCGGGATTGTTATGCGGTTTTACATACTCCAGAACAGGTTCGTAACGCAATTCCAAAAGGTCGCTGCCTTTGCATTCCCCGATTATCTGATAAGGTATTTTTTTGTCTTTTTCGCTGAAATTTTCAAAATCAACATCTTCTTTTGCCTTAAAGTATTTTTTACCAAATTCTTTTTCCACCAATGCCTTCGCGATCACAACATTGATAGGCTTAAACGTATATTGATTAAAGGTTTTTACGAGTACATAATCAATATTTTTCCCCACGGTAAGCGCCGTGTTTGACGGAAGTGTCCATGGGGTGGTGGTCCAGGCGAGGAATCCTATTTCCCCCCCCGCCCCCGAAGGGGGAGCTTCTAAACCGAACGCTTCTTTGAAACGTTCCACATTTCCCCCTTCGGGGGCTAGGGGGAAAAATGCCGTCACCGTCGTATCGGTCACGTCCTGATAGGTTCCGGGCTGGTTAAGTTCGTGTGAACTCAAACCTGTACCGGCTTTTGGGGAATACGGTTGTATGGTGTAGCCTTTATAAATCAGGCCTTTGTCATAAATCTCTTTGAGCAAGTACCACACCGTCTCCATATATTTGGGCTTATACGTGATATAGGGATCTTCCATATCTACCCAGTAGCCCATTTGCTCCGTGAGCTTATTCCACACATCGGTATAGCGCATTACCGCACTGCGGCAAGCATCGTTGTATTCTTCAACACTTATTTTGTCTCCAATATCCTCTTTGGTAATGCCCAGTTCTTTCTCCACGCCCAGTTCAACCGGAAGACCGTGGGTGTCCCAGCCTGCTTTGCGCTTTACCTGAAAGCCTTTTTGGGTTTTAAAACGGCAAAAAATATCCTTAATGGCGCGCGCCATCACATGGTGAATGCCCGGCATGCCATTTGCCGAAGGCGGGCCTTCAAAAAAGATAAAAGGCTCTGCACCTTCACGGGTGGTTACACTTTTTTCAAAAATGTCATTTTCTTTCCAGAAAGTGCCTATTTCTGTGGCTATTTGCGGAAGGTCAAGACCCTTGTATTCAGCGAACTTCTTACTCATTTTATGCGTTTTCTAATAAGTGTGCAAAATTACGGAATTTTGATCAAAAACTAGTGTCTTGTTGGGAAAGGAATGTGATACAAATATCAATAGGAAAATGGGATTCGGTATTGCTTTAAATTTATCCGAATGAAGAAAAACATAGAATAATTAAAGTAAACATAACCCGTCAGTCTGAATTTTTCTCTTAAATTTAATTCTGAAAAATCACTTTAAATTGAAAACTTTTATTGCACTGCTTATTGCATGTTGTGTCCTTAGTTGTAAGGATACTACTGGCGCAAAAAATGACCATAAAACTACCGAAATTGGGCAGAATGATTCAAAAACAGAAATCGCATATAACCAACTTATCGTACCTGCGAGTCGTCTGGGAAGCATAAAGCTCTTAGAAGAATCGAAAGCGGTTTACGACAGTTTGGGCACTGCTGATGCTGGTGACGCTGCAATGCAAAAGGCGGTATCTACTTGGTATTTTGACAACCCTAAAGCTATATTGACGCTTTTTACCGCCATTCATGATCAAAACAGTATGCAGCATAAAATCTACCTGATCCGTTCCACTTCGCCTGGTTTTAAGACTGAAAATGGATTTGGCGTCAATTCTTCACTAGATGAAGTGAAATCTCATTTTTCAATCGAAAAACAAGGAACTTTCACCGAAAACGGACAAGAATATACGCTTTATGAAACCCAAGAAGGAATCGGTTTTGAATTTGATAAAAATCAAAAATGCTCTGGTGTGATCGTGCATGAGTCAGATGCGAAGGCAAATCAAACCTATTTGCCCATTTACTCCGATTTTCATTTTACTGAAAACGGTCAATAACCTTCAAAAATTACCATGAAAAGCCAAAAATCACTCGTTTTCATCCTATTTTCGATATTCTCATTTACAATGGGTTGGGCACAAATCAGCCAAATAGCTAATCAAAAAAAGCCAAAACGCATCATCGCATACGTATATGGCTGGCAGGACAATTGGGGACCCAATTTTGAAAAGGCAAAAATGCTCACCCATATAAATTTCGCTTTTGCCAATATTAAAGACGGTAAAGTAATAGAGGGAAATGAAAAGGACGGGGAGATTCTAAAAAAGCTTAATGCGCTTAAAAAAGTAAATGACAGCTTAAAAATCTTGATTTCCGTGGGTGGCTGGGGCTGGTCCGGTAATTTTAGCGATGCGGTTTTAACGGAAAGATCCCGAGAGATTTTTGCCAATAGCGGTATAGCTTTTATGCAAAAATATAAGCTGGACGGTATTGATCTGGATTGGGAATATCCCGGGCAGGTGGGCGCGGGAAATGTATTTAGACCAGAAGACAAGCAGCATTTTACGAGTGTTTTAAAATTGCTGCGTAAAAAACTCGATTCACTGGCCACGCCAAAAGAAAAGTACTTGCTCACGATTGCCACGGGAGGAAATCAAAATTATCTGGATCATACCAATCTGGGCGAGGCCCAAAACTATCTGGATTTTCTCAATATTATGACGTACGATTTTTACACCGGTGGAAGCCAGGAAACGGGTCACCATAGCAATCTATATAAATCAGATTGCGACACGACCGTAAACCCTCGGAGCGCAAATAGTGCGGTTCAGCAACACTTAAAAGCTGGTGTTCCTGCAGAAAAAATCGTGCTGGGTGTTCCATTTTATGGCCGCTGGTGGAAGGGAACAAACCCCAAAAATAACGGTCGCTATCAATCAGCAACTGGAAAAACAGGAAGTCTTGACTATAAAATTATTGCAGATAGTCTGCGCTTAAATAATACTTGGAAAGAACGTTGGGATTCCAACGCCCAAGTGCCTTACGTTTGGCGCAAGCGCGATTCTTTGTTTCTTACCTATGAAAATCCTAAATCCCTAAAACTTAAAGTGGATTATGTGAACAAAAATGAACTTGGTGGTATAATGTTCTGGGAGTTTAATGGAGATAATGGGGAGTTGTTGGAGACTATTTATGAGGGGTTTTTAACTAAACAATAATGTACATGTGAGAAATCTTAAAGCTCACCTTCTTAATACTTTGGATTTCGACTAGTATGTAAGATAGCATGAATAAAAATCTCATAATTTTTCAACGTGTAGTGTATCCTATAAGGGAATTGTTTCGTAAATGCAATACGTATCTCGCGATAACGCTTTTGAAAAAGGGTTTTGTTCAATCCTTGCTAGGCTTTCATCAAAGCGGGAAACGAATTCAGCAGCAAGATCGGTACGAATTGAGAGATAATACTCTAGTATTTCTTTGTATTCTTTTTGGGCTTCGGAATCTATTTTGACGCTATAGGCCATATTCACTCTTAATTTCCTTTCTGAAATCCTGCCAATTTGCCCCTTCTTTTGGATTTAAATGGTGTTTTTCCAAACGCTTATCGAGTAATTGTTTTTGTTCTTCAGATAAAGAAATATCTGAGGAGTTTTGATGCAAAATCTCCTTGATTTTGAGAAGAATTTCCTCCTGATCAATATTTAGAAGCATTTCTATCAACTCTAATTTTTCAGCTTCAACATTCATGATTCTGTTGTTTTGCAATAAAGATACTTGAAAGATTTTAGATAAAAAATGACACTGTCATTATTAAAACCCATACCGCAACGCCACAATAAAATTGCGTCCTGGGGCAGAAATTCCGCTGGAGTAGGGGCGGTAGCGCTGGTCTGTGATATTTTCAAGGGCGGTAGTGAGCTGCCAGGAATCATTGAGTTTATATTGTACTGCAAAATTGAGCGTATACCAGCGTGGCGCGTAGGGATCACCACTGGCATCAAGCGCGTAAAGGTATGCGTTGCCCACCTGTGAAGGCGCAAGTTCATTGGCGCTGAGCTGGCCATTATATTCCGCGAAAGCGTCAAATTTGAATTTTTCATTTTTCCAGACCAAATGTGTGTTGCCAAAGAGGGGCGCGGCATGGCGCAAAGGCGCGGTATTACCGTCTTCTTCTTCCTCATTACCGTCTATAATATTGATCTGCGAACTCAAATTCAGGTTTTTACTGAACAAAATATCCACACCCGCTTCCAGTCCCACGACTTCCGCTTCGGCGGCATTCTGTATGGCCTGTACCTTGCTGGGCTCTCCTTGATAATTGATCACGGTCTCGCCGCCCAGGTTAAAATCCCGGCGCACTAAGGCATTGTCCAGCTGTGTATAAAAACCGGCAAGGTCTATTTTCACAATATCTTCGAAATTCAGGTTCACACCTATCTCATAATTATATGCATATTCGGCCTTGAGACCGGGATTTGGCACGACGACAGATCCAGGCTCACTGTCAAAAATCTTACCCACATCGTCAATATTTGGCGCACGAAAAGCGGTTGAGAAATTAAAGCGCCAACCCAAAATCTGGCTTGCCTGCCAATTTAAACCCAGCGAACCAGTAAGATTTCCGGTATTAATATCTGCTTTTGAAAAAGGGAAATCATAAAAGCGGTCGTCAAAAGTAGCATCAACAAGCACTTGATCATAGCGCAAACCAGACTGTAGATTTACATTTTCGGCTAAGCGAAACTGTCCGCTTACATAGGCGGAGGCAGACTGCCAACTGGAACCGTCAGGATAACGAGAGGCGCCGGGAACGCTTGAATTATCAAGGATATTAGTCTGTTTTCCGATGGAGCCCACATCGTTAAAAACATATTCCAACCCATAAAAAAGCTGGTGTACGTCCATTTTTTTGGTAAAATCAAGCGCTGCGGAATAGGCATCAATCTGTTCTTCAGTTTCAAAAAGGATGTCGTCGCCAAAGTTGCGGTCGTTGCGGCTTTCTTTAAAATTTTGGTAGGAAAGGGTCAGTTTAGCCTTATCATATAGCGGGCCGTAGCCTTTTTTATCGATCTGAAAATTGGAAAAAAACCAGTTTTGTGGTCCGTAGTACCATTCCGCGGAGCGCAATTGATCACCGCGTCTTCGGGTAAGACGGTCATAACGGGAATAATCTGAAGTTGTGCTATAAATTACACCTAGGTTATATTCCCAAGTTTCATTGGGCATAAAGCGCACTTTCTGCATAAGGTTGAGCTGGTCAAAGCCAGTGGGCACCTGGGTATTGGGATTATTATTTTGCACGAGTACATCTTCACCATTTATACGTTCCACATAATCTGGCCGCAAATAATCCTCGGGACCGTGGCTGCCCATGCGCAGATCGCCATAATTGGAATAGCTAGCGCTGGAAAAGAAAGCCCATTTTTTGGTACCGAAATTAAAATCTATATGGCCGGTTTTTTCCTCATTTGCGGTGGAATATCGAGCCACAGCGTTACCGCTGAAAAAACGGTCATTTTCGGTAGAAAATTGGGGTTTTTTGGTATAAAAATTCATTACGCCACCTATTGCGTCGCTCCCGTAAACCACAGAACCGGGGCCAAGAATAACTTCGGTACGCGCTAGTGCAAAGGGATCTACATTGATCACATTCTGCAAATTGCCCGAGCGGAAAATTGCCGTATTCATACGCACGCCGTCTACGGTGATGAGCAGCCGGTTTGTAGAAAAGCCACGTATCATGGGGCTGCCACCACCCAGCTGACTTTTTTGCACATAAACCCCACCGCTCTGAGCTAGCATGTCTGCGGCAGTCTGGGGATTTTTAAAGGCGATATCTGCCGCTGTAATGGTGTTTATCTTCTGCGCCACATCTTCTGGTCGCTGTTCAAATTTAACGACCGAAAGTATAACTTCACCTAGTTCATTTTCGCCAGGATTGAGGTAAATTTTACCGTTTTGAGCCAATATTTCGGTCTTTGAGGTGGTTTTTTTGTCGTGCGAAATATGGGTGATGAAAATGTCTTCAGTATCTGTAAATGCGGAAAGATCTGCATTTCCCTGATTATTGCTGACTGCGGACTTACTTTTTTCAGCATTAAAAAAAGCAACATGGCTTATGGGGTTTAGTGTTTGCTTATCAAGTACCTGAACGGTTTGTGCCTGGCAGAATGAAATTAGTAAAAAGAAAATAAGAAGTAGAAATCTCTGCATAGAAACTAATTAAACAAGCTGTTTAGTACGCTCAGGGAGCGGGGTTTTTTAAAGCCGTGCAAATGTAAATCATAATAATTTAACAATATAGTGATGAGCTCGGCCCTGAGTTTCTGGTTTAGTTTAAGGAGATATAAATTTTCGAAATTTGAATTAAGCAGCCCTTTAAATAAGTTTAGATTTTCGTCTGTAATTGTGTACAAATCTGCATGGTCTTGAAATTGGCCGGTTTCCAAATTAAAAAAGGAACGTTCACTGACAGAAATATCAGGGTAAAAACCTAAATATCTGGTAAGTTCCAGCAGGAAAAGCAGATGAAAATTGGCCGCGTGATCCTGAGCATCGAGCCAAAGAAACGCTTGTTCCAGAAAAGCATAGAGCGCAGGGTTTTCCTCTTCCTCTTGAATGACGTTGCGCAATAATTCTGAAAGAAAAAGTACGATGCTTGTCTTGGCGATATCAGTATGCAAGCTTTGATAGGGATGTAAAATCTTAGCTTCGCGAATACTTTCAAGTGTGCCCTTGTTTTTATGATAGGCCACGATTTCCAGCTGCGTTGCCGGCTGAAACATGGCGGTGCGCAATTTGCCCTTTCTCGACTTTAAAATACCCCGCAGGAGGTAGGATTTAAGTCCGTCGCTTTTTGTGTAGCACTTTACAATGAGATCTGCCTCGCCATATTTAAGGGCAGAGATCACGATGGCATGAGTAGTAATCAGCATCAGCGTATGATCATAATCTTGGCCACTTTGGTTTCCGAAGCATCGCTGGAAGTAACCAGGATCATATAAACCCCGCTGGCAACTTTGTGGCGCCCAAAGGCCGTGGTGTCCCACTGAATACTTCCACCTTCAGAAACTTCTTCATAGACCAGATTTCCCGTAATATCAGTGATTTTTACATTGGCGCGTTCGGTAAGTCCGTCTATGGTGACCGGCCCGGTGTATTGTGGCCGCACAGGATTGGGAAAAGCCCGCACCGCCTCAAGATCGTTTGCAGCTGCTACCGCGCTGCCGGCGTAAGAGACTAGACCCTGTGGGGTGGAAAAATATACTTCCCCATTTTCATTGTCAATGCTAATGGAATTAATCGTATTAGAAGGCAGTGGTGAGTTTCGGGTATTAAACTGTTTTAACGTTTCCTGACCATTTGCCGAAAAATAGAAAACACCGTTGCTAAGGGTTCCCACCCATTTATTATTAGAACCGTCTACGACAATATTCTGTATAGACTGCTCATTTAGGAGCTCTACCGGGATATTATTTTCCAGGATAACGATGGCGTTTGTCTTGATATCGGGATTTTCAAAAACCTGGGCTGGGCCGTAGAGTAACCTGATTCCCGCAGTGGTGCCTATCCATAACGTGCCATTGTTATCTATTGCCAAAGTACGAATATCATCTGATGGAAGATTGGCCTTTTCCTCGCCGGCAAGTTTTGCAAACGTATCTGTGTTGGGATTATAGGCGATCAATCCCACGCTGTTCGAACCAAAATAAATGTTACCCTGCCTATCTGTTACCAGTTGGGTGTAGATCACTTTATCAAAATCAGGAATGATCTCTTTTACCGAAAAACCGGTGATATTATCCCCAGATTTTCTGGCCAGCGCATTTTCTACCAGCGTGTTTGTCATCCACAGGTTTCCGTTAGGGTCAAAAGCGGCTCCATTTATACGCACATCGGTGGGATTTACCGGGAGGTCGCTCAAGCCACTATTAGTCTCATCAAGAAGTTGCTTAGGCGTATCGTTATTGATTTCCAGCAGGCCAGAATTGAACGAACTTATAAAAACCTGCTCGGTATTTTCTGGATTAATGGTGATATTCACCATATTATTGGCATTTAATGCTTCGGAATAGGAGATGTTGTTCCAGCCAGTTTCCTTTGTCAAATGGCTCAGGCCACGGCGTTTTAAAGGGTATGGATTAAAGGTATTGCTGTAATCGCCATAAACCACCCATAACTCGCCGGGAATGGCTTCAATTGAAAAAGGATCATTGCGCAACGGGCCATCTGGCAGGATCTGAAGCAACGTCTGCGCATCGGCCAGACCTGTCATAAGCAGTCCATTTTCCGATGTGCCTATAAAAAGCAAACCTTCGGCGGAAAAGGCCGTATTGTAAGCACCGGGATATTCTTCGCTTGCGGGAACGGTCTTGATTGCCGCACCGTCGTTATCGTAGGTGTAAATTGTATTCGCCAGGTTTACCGTAAAACCCGTTCCGCTGGTGGTGAGTCGTAAGGGCCGGCTGGGATACTGGGCTAAAGTGGTAAAAGAATTTCCGTTAAAAGATTGCAGAGTACGGTTTGCATTGATCGCAAAAATGCGATCGCCCAGCCCTACAATCCCCAGCCAATTACCGCTTGAAACCGGTGACCAGTTTTGAAAATCAATAAGATTATCGGCCAGAACGGGCGCGCGCCGTATGCCGCCCTCTTGGGTAGCGGCATAAATAAAAGCTCCTGAAACCGCTGTCTGGCGCACATGAAGCCTTCCGCCAGAGGCGCCTATAAAATAGGAATCATCAAATTCTAGCCGATCAGTATTATATAGTGAGATTCCAAAACCCGTGCTTATATATAAAATACCATCGCGCTCTAAAAAATGATTGATCTGCTTTTCGTTAGGCGGGATGGAGGTTTTGTTAACTATATCTACCACCGTAAGTACCTCTTCATTTTGCCGTACCACATCAATGAGGCCAGATGTATAGCCTACAAATAGCGCTTTGGCTCGCGCACTGTAATAAATGGCAGAAATGGTCTCGCCCGAAAGTCCTTCTATAGTAGAGAGCGTGGTAATAGCGTCAGTGGCTGCATCATAAGAAAACACAGAATTCTGGGCAGCGGCATAGACTTTCCCGTCGCCATAGGTAATATCGCTTATGTTTGTGTAGGAAAAATATCCCTTCCAGCTGGCCGAATAATCCTGTGCAGCCGCGCTCAAGGCGAAAAGGTATAAACAGGCTACAAGTATTTTTTTCGGCATAAAAAAAAGATTATTTACATAACGCTCAAAACTACGATTATTGTCAAATAAAAAGGGCCTTCGTGAAGAAGACCCTTTATAAAAGTATATTGTATAACGTAAAGATGTATATCGTACAATGTATATGGTTTAAAATTCAGTGTACATTATACAATATACATTTTACAGATTTTATTTTTAAATAAAATATAGGTTATCAGGAACTTATACAACTCCTTGAGCAAGCATGGCGTCGGCGACTTTTACGAAACCGGCTATATTTGCTCCTTTTACATAATTGATATATCCATCTTCTTCCTTCCCGTACTCTACACAAGCGCTGTGGATGTCATTCATGATCTCATGTAACTTTTTATCCACTTCTTCCGCAGACCAGTTATACCTGATGCTATTTTGTGACATCTCAAGTCCGGAGGTTGCCACACCGCCAGCGTTTGACGCTTTACCTGGAGAGAACAATATTTTTGCTTTCTGAAAAACTTCAATGGCTTCTGGGGTACAGGGCATATTTGCGCCTTCGCCCACGCTCATGCAACCATTTTTAATCAGCATTTCTGCATCTTCTTTCTGAATTTCGTTTTGCGTGGCGCAGGGAAGTGCGATATCGCATTTTATTCCCCAGGGGTTTTTACCTTCATGATATTCGGCATTGGGATATTTATCAAGATATTCTTTGATCCTTCCGCGACGCACTTCTTTGATGTCCATTATGTACGCCAGTTTTTCTGGGCTTATACCCTCTTGGTCATAGATAAACCCGCTGGAATCTGACATGGTCACCACTTTTGCATTGAGCTGTGTGGCTTTTTCCACTGCATAAATGGCCACATTACCAGAGCCGGAAACGACTACTGTCTTTCCAGTCATGCTTTCCCCTTTGCTATCAAGCATATATTTTGTAAAATACACATTACCATAACCAGTAGCTTCGGGACGAATTTTAGAACCACCATAGCTTAGGCCTTTACCGGTAAGAATGCCGGTAAACTCATTACGTATGCGCTTATACTGCCCAAACAGGAACCCGATCTCACGACCGCCCACGCCTATATCGCCAGCAGGTACGTCTGTATTGGGGCCTATATGTCTGAAGAGTTCCGTCATGAAACTCTGGCAGAAACGCATGATCTCTTCGTTAGATTTGCCTTTGGGATCAAAGTTAGAACCTCCTTTACCGCCGCCCATGGGTAGGGAAGTGAGGCTGTTCTTAAATACTTGCTCAAACCCAAGAAATTTTAAAATGCTCAGGTTTACCGAGGGGTGGAAGCGTAATCCTCCCTTATAAGGCCCAATGGCCGAATTGAATTCTATACGGTAGCCTTTATTGATCTGGATCTCGCCACTGTCATCGACCCAAGGTACTCTGAACATAATGGTGCGCTCTGGTTCTGCCATACGCTCCAATAATTTGGCATTTTGATATTTTTTATTTTCCTCAATAAAGGGAATCACCGTTTCTGCCACTTCAAGAACTGCTTGAATAAATTCAGGTTCATTGGGGTTGTTTTTTTCAATAGAATCGACAAACATTTGAATACCTTCTGTCATTTCTTGTATTTTATGTAAATGAAAATTAATTATTTAATATGGGCGCAAATATATTATATATTAAAAATTTCAGGGTTAATTTTTAGTTATTCTTAAAAATAATAGCACTTCTTTAAGATAACCGTTTTGAACCGGCTGTTTCAAGTCTAAAAGTATGCCTATTCTTAAAATTTTGTTATATTTGTTCGCCTGAGAATGCCAAATTAATGAATAATAAGCATTTCGCACTATTTTTTTTACTGATGGTCGGAGTTTGTTCCCGATCTTATGCGCAATTCGTTTTTGGATTTTCCAATGAAATTGGCATTGCAGGCGGGCCATTGCTTTTTCAGTCTGATTTTGGTCTAAGGGGAAACATTAATACCAATGTAAATAATGTAGGTCTGGGTGTTGCCGTAATGCATTATATGAATTTTGCCTACCGTTCAGATTGTAACTGCTATACCCGCGATGTCTATTTCAATGATCACTTTAAGATACGTAATGAAGTAGATTTCCACTATACTAAACTTACGCACGAAGGGCCAGAATCAAAAAGCGATTCAGACGAGGGCCGCGATCTTAGGGATCACAAAGGGACCTCTTCGGTTTTTGAAATAGGCAGCCAGTTAGAATTCTTTCCGCTGAGTATTCGTGATTTTCAGGCGGGCGCTTTTTTGATCACTCCTTACATTAGCATTGGCCTGCATTATGTGTCCTATAAACCTGAGTATTCCTCAATTCAAGCCGTTCCCGGGGCAACTCCCGAAGATATTTACTTTGACCGGTTTTTACAAGGAGACGGTAAACTGGGCGGTATAGACGACGCTGGTGGACATACTACTGCAGTAACGGGAAGTATGGGTTTTAGATATAAAGTGGGAATTTTAAGCGATATTAATGTAGAGCTGCGTTACCATGGTTATTTTTCTAACTGGGTAGATGGTCTCAATCCCGATGAGGCGTTCTATCCGCCCAATAAATATGATGATTCTATTGTTTGGTTCACGGTAGGCTACGTGTATTATCTGAATTTTTAGAAAAATAAAAAAGGCATTTTTGTACGCTTATCGTATAAAAATGCCTTTTTACAATTTATATAGATTATTAATCCAATTTTGGAATACGTAAGACCTGACCCGGGTAAATCTTATCTGGATCTTTTAACATCGGTTTGTTGGCTTCAAAAATCACTGGATATTTCATAGCGTTATCATAATGTGCCTTGGCGATTTTACTCAACGTATCTCCGGATTTTACGGTATAGAACTGAGATTCTGGTTCAGTCTGCTCCACATCCATCTGGTCATCTACTTGGGCAATGCCCTCTACATTCCCCACAACCAGTACCACTTTTTCTTTAGTACTTTGATTTTTTGTCTTTCCTTTTACGGTTGCCGTATCACCGGTAATTGAAATGTCAAGATCTTCTACAGATAAGTTGAGGTCTTTAATGGTTTCTTCTAGCGCTGCGGCAGCTTTTTTGTTTGATTCTTCTTTGGCCGCTGCTTTTTGAGCCACGTCTTCCTTAGCTTCTTCTGCTTCGGTTTTACCTATGCCAAAAACTTTGGCGCCGGCATTTTTAATAAATGAAAATAATCCCATTGTTTGATTTTTTAGTTGTTTTAGTCAAGTGTTGAAAGTACAAAATAATGTGTGCCCTAATTGTAAACTCATTTTAAATGTATCTTAATATTAAGGTAAATGCACGATTTTATGCTTAAAATTGTCAGTTTCGAGTGTTTTATAGAAGTTTAAATCATTCTATTATGAATCGGATATAAAATAGGTCGTTTTTGAAGTATTAAATGGAATAAAACGGTACTTTCAAATCTACCTGTTCTCGATAAAAATGCCCAAAAAGCCGTATTTTTGGCTTAAATCGTTAATTTTTCAGAAGAATGGCAGTCAAATTTGGAGTTATAGGTGGTGGAAGTTGGGCGACAGCAATCGTAAAAATGCTTAGCGAAAACTTGGACGAAGTGGGCTGGTATATGCGCAATACCTATGCGCTTGAACATATTAAAAAAGAAAAGCATAACCCCAATTATCTGAGCGCAATAGAATTTGACACTACAAAACTCATATTGAGCAATGATATCAACGAAATCGTAAAGTACGCAGATTATCTCATTTTTGCGGTGCCTTCTGCTTTTGTGGGTAAGGAGTTAGAGAAATTGACCGTTCCGCTCAGCGATAAGATCGTTTTTTCTGCTATAAAGGGAATTATCCCCAGTTCGGGGAAGATCGTGGGTCAGCATTTTCATGATTATTATAACATTCCTTTTGAGAATATAGGCGTGCTCACTGGGCCCTGTCATGCAGAGGAAGTCGCCCTTGAGCGTTTGTCGTATTTAACCCTTGCCTGTGTAAACGAGAAAAATGCACAAGTAGTAGCGCAACATGTGGCCAGTGATTATATAAAAACCAGTATCAGCGATGATACAATAGGTGTTGAATATGCCGCAATGCTGAAGAATATCTACGCCATAGCAGCCGGTATTGCACATGGTCTGGGATATGGTGACAACTTTCAGAGCGTACTGATGAGCAACGCGATACGAGAGATGAAAAAATTCATCAAGAAAGTCCATAAAATGAAACGGAACATCAATGATTCCGCCTATCTGGGAGATTTATTGGTGACCGGTTATTCGGTTTTTAGCCGCAACCGTATGTTTGGCAATATGATAGGCAAAGGCTATACGGTACGCAGCGCCCAACTAGAAATGAGCATGGTGGCCGAAGGCTATTACGCCGCCGAAAGTGCCTTTAAGCTCAATGAAAAATTAGGTGCAAAAATCCCCATTATTGAAGCGGTTTATGAGGTTTTATATAAAGGGAGGGAACCTAAAAAAGTGTTTACTAAATTGACGGATAAGTTGAATTAGGGATTTTTTGTCCTGCAAGGTGTTGCCGAGGAACGAGGCCTCCTTGTAGGTATTTAATTTTTCTCTAAATCTGAAATTCGTTTTAGACCTACAAGGAACCGTTCGTGCCTCACGAAATACCTTGCAGGTCGGTTCAATCCTTATAAAGTTTAATCACAAAATTACCTTTGTTCTTGTTTTTCTCTTTAGAAGGAAAGTCTTTCATGGCGTACATAAGATCCAGAAACGCATAAAAACGGTCTACAGGGGCAAGTTTTAAAAACGCTTCCTGCTGTATTCTGTTGCTTTCTTCTTTAGTGCGAAAATGGATTTGCATAATTTAAAGATAACTTTTTTTATCCTGCAAGGTGTCGCCGCAGGCCTCCTTGTAGGTATTTCATTTTACCGGATTTTAGGTATTAGACCTACAAGGAACCGTTCGTGCCTCACGGAATACCTTGCAGGTCGGTTAAACTTTGTGCTGTCGTGCAAGGCGTTGCAGAGGTACGAGACCTACTTGTAGGTATTTGCACTTACTCCGCCAAAATCCCAGGATCGCCCATTACCGGAAGAATAACCTGGTTTTTTTCGTCTATTTGATTTGCAGGAAAGATAAACGTGCGCTCGTACAAAGTTCCGTCTACAAAGAAAGTGACCGCAAATTCATTGTTCAATACCAGTAAACTGTCTTCGATAAATTCGATTTTAGCGAACGATTTTGCAGGCAAAATGTCCAATTTATGACGCATTGTGCTCGTTTTTTTAGTGTCACCGTGGCCTTTGGCAACGATAAGCACAATTTCCAATGGCGCTTCTTTGTCATTGATGAGATACACATTCCATTCTTCCTGAAGGTGCTCTTCGTTAAAGGTTTTTCGCGCAGCGACATAGACATCGCTCACCTTAGGTATTTCAATATCCTTACGCATAACTAATCTTCTTTCACTTTCCACATGATCCATAAAATAAAAATCGCAAGTACCATAATCCCTACAAAAACGGAACCTATGGCAAATTTTATAGCCGCGATGATAAAAGTTAGATAGGCCACGGCCAGTAATATGACAACAAGCAGGGCGATTACTAGATATTTTTTCATGGAAAATGGAGTATAAGATTATTGGTTTATAAAACGCTTTTAAACTGTTTTAAAAAGCGGATGTCGTTCTCGCTAAGCAAGCGTATATCAGAAATCTGGTGCAGTAAAAGCGCAATGCGGTCTATCCCCATACCAAAGGCAAAACCGGTATATTCCTTAGAGTCTATGCCGCAGTTTTCAAGCACATTTGGATCTACCATACCGCAGCCCATAATCTCTAGCCAGCCAGTGCCCTTGGTCATTTTATAATCGGTTTCTGTTTCTAGGCCCCAGTATACATCTACCTCAGCGCTAGGTTCGGTAAAGGGAAAGTAGGAAGGGCGCAAACGGATTTTACTTTTGCCAAAGAGCGCCTGTGTAAAATACTGTAGCGTCTGTTTAAGATCAGCAAAAGAAACATCCTTGTCTATATATAAACCTTCCACTTGATGGAAAAAACAATGCGACCGTGCAGAAATCGCTTCATTACGGTACACGCGGCCAGGAGAAATCGTTCTAATGGGCGGTTTGTTGTTTTCCATATAGCGCACCTGTACAGATGAGGTGTGCGTGCGCAGCAGCACATCGGGATTGGTCTGTATAAAAAACGTGTCCTGCATATCGCGCGCAGGATGGTGCTCGGGCAAGTTCAGTGCGGTAAAATTATGCCAATCGTCCTCGATCTCCGGTCCTTCGGAAACATTAAAACCTATGCGTGAGAAAATCTCAATGATTTGGTTTTTTACCTGTGAGATAGGATGGCGCGCACCCAGGTTTATAGGTTCGCCGGGCCGCGTAAGATCACCATAAATGGAAGCTTCGTCCTGCGTGCTCAGTTTTTCTTTTAAGGTGTCTACTTTATCCTGAGCAGCTTGTTTTAATTGGTTAACCGTCTGGCCAAATTCCTTTTTTTGTTCATTGGGAACCTTTTTAAATTCGGCAAAATAAGCGTTCAGCAAACCTTTTTTTCCTAAATATTTTATACGGAACGATTCCACTTCCTCAATACTTGAGGTTTCAAACGTTTCCACTTCCTGAATGCTGGCCTTAATTTTTTCTATCATAGCGCAATTTTACTTCCATTTCCTGTATTCCGCAAAGCGAAGTACGGATTTCTTAACTAAATCCCCACCAGTGGGTTTTAGTTCCCGATTCTCTAAGTCTAAATTTTAAAGATACTTAAAATCATACCTCATAGACTTTTCTGATGATCGTTGATTGAAGGTTCAAATTTATGAAATACCGTTGGTAACGCGGGTATTGTCTTTATAAATATATTTTATGAGGAAAAACACGGCAAGACCGCCAAAGAGGTGCCACAGCCAGTGTGTGCCCATCCAGAAGAAAGCAAGGTCCATTTTCTTGTCAATAACCCTGAAGAGCACCGCAACGCCAAAGATCGAAAAAGCATAAGCGATATCGCTCGCATTGTGCCATTTGGTCTTAGATAAATAGCCCACAATGGGAATGGCAATGGCCAGCGCGGTGATAAGATAGCCAAAACTAAGGCGTAAATTTAGTGGTAGTGGCAAGGCACGCAGGCCAAAAAAAGAACCTATTATAGTTACTGCCAGGATGATGCGCGGCGGCCATGTATCTGCCCACTTTATAATAAAGTAAATCACTCCGGCAAGGCTCGCCACCATGATGGGAACCCAGTCCATAAGCAGCCAGATTTCGGCAGAACGTTTGGCGTGATACATTGTCCCGCCCACATATGCTATACCGATAATGGGTAAAATCCATATCAGAAAAGGGTGTTTTTGAGGCGATTTATACATTTTTATGCCAAAATAGACCACAATAAACAGAAAGATAAGGTTGCTGGCTGTATTAAATGGTTCTACGGGAAAACGACTGGCAATGGTCTCTTTATAGATGGGGCCAGAATCGTTTGGGAATTTAAAAAACAGCGTGACGAAATTTGAAAATATGCCTTGCACAGCGCGACGATCAATTTACTTAATGAATTCTTTTTCCAAAAAATATTGTACTATGGCCTCTTTCATAAGTACCGTCTGCTCGCCGGCCTTAAGCGGGGGCAAGTGTTCAAGAATATTATAATGTGGCCAGCCTTCCTCATCTTCATAATCAAATTTATAATAACCAAAGGGTTCTAGCAACCGGCAAATGGCGATATGCATGAGATCCAGTTTATCATCTTTTTTGAACTTCCGGTCAAAACGGCCGAATTCCTGAAGGCCTATCAAATAAATGATGGCGTCAAGATCTAGCCTGTCGCCATCGGCAAAGCGTTTTGAAATAAGTTCCACCAATTCTTCCCAGCGTTGTTTTAAAAGTTCGTCACGTACCATGTTGCAAATATAGTAACCTGTAGATAGAAATGAGTATATTTAACGCAATGAACTATCTGGACATCATTCTTGCCGTATTGCTGATCTTAGGGGTTTTCCGCGGACTCAAAAATGGACTTTTTATTGAGCTAGCTTCCTTAATTGGACTTGTGGCCGGTATTTATGGTGCGATACACTTTTCGTATTACGCGGCAGATTTTTTACAAAACAGGACAGATTGGGATCCAGATACGCTTAATCTGGTTGCTTTTGCCATAACTTTTTTAATTATTGTCATCGCGATCTCCATACTGGCGCGCTTGCTTACCCAAGTGGCCAAACTCGCTTTTCTGGGTCTGGTCAACCGGTTACTGGGGGCGCTTTTTGGACTGCTGAAAACCGCTTTTATCGTAAGTGTGCTCCTCATGTTTATGAATTCACTAAGTACAAAAAACCTGATTATAGACCCAGAGGTTAGGCAAGAATCTTTAATTTATCCATACGTAGAACCCATTGCGCCCACACTACTTCCCAGTATTTTAAGGGAAGTTGATGCGTATAGAAAAAAGGATTAGTTTGAAGTGTTCGTGTTTTTATTCCGCTTTGCGGAAGTCCGATATGGGATCTTGTCTGTAAAAACCCGAATCATTAAATTCTCTAAACCTTCTTTTTAAGAATATTGGGCATATTTCACACCTTGATTTTTTCAAGGAAAACTCTTTTCCTTTTTCAAAAATTAAAATATATATTTGCACGATGAAAAAAATCAGGTGATTTTGAAGTAAAATCACGGTTTTTTGATAGCTAATTGAATAAAAATCAACTACTACACATGTCAAAAGATACAGGTAAAGTTGCACAGATTATCGGTCCCGTTGTGGATGTTTCATTTGCGAATGCAGATGCCCTTCCCAAAATTTATGATTCCCTAGAGATAAAAAGGGAAGATGGATCCTTACTCGTGCTTGAAGTACAATCGCATGCAGGCGAGAATATCGTACGTACCATCGCTATGGACTCTACAGATGGTCTTAGCCGTGGTACAGAGGTTTTCGCTACCGGAAACCCAATCCAGGTGCCCGTAGGCGATGCTGTTTATGGCCGTTTGTTTAACGTAATCGGTGATGCGATAGATGGTATCGGCAATTTGCCAAAATCTGGTAAAGATGGTCTTCCCATACACCGTGAAGCGCCAGCTTTTGAAAATCTATCTGTATCTACCGAAGTTCTTTTTACCGGGATTAAGGTGATTGACTTGGTTGAGCCTTATGCAAAAGGTGGTAAAATTGGTCTTTTTGGTGGTGCTGGTGTAGGTAAGACAGTTTTGATTCAAGAACTTATTAATAATATTGCAAAAGGGCACGGTGGTCTTTCTGTATTTGCCGGTGTAGGCGAGCGTACCCGTGAAGGGAACGATTTGCTTCGCGAAATGCTGGAATCTGGCATTATCAAATACGGTGACGCATTCATGCACTCCATGGAAGAAGGCGGCTGGGACTTAAGCAAAGTAGATAAAAAAGCATTAAAGGAATCTAAGGCGACTTTCGTTTTTGGTCAAATGAACGAACCACCAGGAGCACGTGCGCGTGTGGCTCTTTCCGGACTTACCATTGCTGAATACTTTCGTGATGGTGCGGGAGAAGCGCAAGGGAAAGACGTACTTTTCTTTGTCGATAACATTTTCCGCTTTACACAGGCCGGCTCAGAGATTTCTGCACTATTGGGCCGTATGCCTTCGGCGGTGGGATATCAACCTACGTTGGCCACCGAAATGGGAGCCATGCAAGAACGTATTACTTCGACTAAAAGAGGTTCCATTACTTCAGTGCAAGCGGTGTATGTTCCTGCAGATGACCTTACCGATCCAGCACCGGCAACAACCTTTGCCCACTTGGATGCAACCACATCGCTTTCGCGAAAAATTGCGGAATTAGGTATTTACCCTGCGGTAGATCCATTAGAATCTACTTCAAGGATCATGTCTGCTCAGGTTCTTGGAGATGAGCATTATAATTGTGCACAGCGCGTTAAAATGATCCTTCAGAAATATAAAGAATTGCAGGATATTATCGCCATTTTGGGTATGGAGGAACTTTCTGAAGAAGATAAACTCGTTGTATCGCGCGCCCGTCGTGTTCAGCGTTTCCTATCACAACCTTTCCATGTTGCCGAGCAGTTTACCGGTATTCCAGGAACGCTTGTAGATATTAAGGAAACGATCAAAGGTTTTACAATGATCATGGACGGCGAACTCGATCACCTTCCAGAAGCGGCCTTTAACCTTAAAGGTACCATAGAAGAAGCGATGGAAGCAGGAGAGAAAATGCTTGCCGAAGTATAAATTCAGTTGGCAGTATCAGTCTTCGTTTACAGTATGGCAAATGGAGACTGAAAACTTATTTTCTTGACTTGAATAGTTTTCCGCCTTCGCGGAAAAGATAAAAAGAACATATATCATGCACTTAGAAATAGTAAGTCCAGAAGCAGTATTATATACAGGTGACGCTACAGCAGTAACTGTGCCGGGAATTGACGGCGAATTTCAAATGCTTGATAAGCATGCACCCATTGTTTCTTTGCTTGCCGAAGGTACTGTAAAGATCAAAGGCGCCTCTATAAATGAGAAGCAAAAGAAACACTTTGCTACCGGTAAAGATGCGGGTGAAATCCTGCTGAAAATAAATTCTGGTACGCTTGAAATGAATGATAATAAAATCATTATTCTAGCCGATTGAAGTCCCCCCCCAGCCCCCGAAGGGGGAGTTGGAAAAAATTATGACCTCACAGATTATATTGCGTTCTTCTTCGCAATATATTGTGAGGTTTTTTATTTGATTAAACTAGGTTTTTTACTATTGTAAAGTTCCTATCCTTTTTTAGGGGGAAGTGTGTAATCACTCAAAATCAGACCTCACAGGTTTTAAAAACCTGTGAGGTCTTTGTATTATGTGAAGATACATTCTTTTCAGATCTGTAGTACGCTTAATTATTTCTTGAATTTATTCCTTTCGAAAACTATTGTAATCAGGCGAAAGCGAAGGTCGTCACAGTGAATTTTTTCATGAATCGAAAAACCCAATAACAATCAATTTAAAGACATTTTTAGCCGATTTTTAGCGCTTTTCCAGCCATTTCCCTCTGGTCGTCACCGTTTTCTTTGGAGCTTTTTCATCCATGCTAATAGTATACGTAGGATCTGCTGCCAGCTCGACTTTGGTTTTATGCTCGTTTCCAAATCTCAAGAATGTAATCTCTAATTTTTCACTCACTTTTTTGGATTCCATTAATGTATCGAGTGCATCTGTGGTCGTAATCTTCGCGCCATCTATGATCGTAATAATATCGCCCACGTCCAGCCCAGCTTTGTACGCTGGTGTATTCTGCGATATATTTCTTGATATTTCCAGACCTTTGTCACTTCCCATTAGCGCAGCGCCAATGTAGGGTTTTGTGTTATCCTGAGTAAGTTTTAGCCCTACAGACGCTAGAAGCTCCTCATAATTGGGCATCTCGCTTTTATAAATGTATTGATTAAAAAAGGTTGTGGCAAAATCAGTTCCTGCATAATCAGCAAGGGTTTTTTCGATATCGTGAACGGTATACGCCACTTCTTGTTTTCCGAAGTTTTTCCACATCTCCTTCATAAAATCGTCCAGATTGAGGTCTTTTTCCCTTAAACTTAAATCAAGCGCCAGGCCTAAAACACTTCCATAGGAATAATAGGAAATAAAGGTATTTTCCCGGTTTACGGGATCTACTGCTGTCGCCGCATCCACAAACGGCGCCTGCTCGCTCATTTCTATAGGATTAAAAAACTGATGTGCTGGTGAATTCCAGACATAATTGAAAGTTCCATTTAAGGTTTCTATGTAGTCTTCGGGCGTAATAATGCCGGCGCGTTCTAGAATAAGGTTGGTATAATAACTTGTAAAACCTTCGGCAAACCAGAGTTCGCCGCTCATATTTACCTTAGAAAAATCAAAAGGCTCCAGATCTGCCGGGCGGATGCGCTCCACATTCCAACTGTGGAAATATTCATGGGCAACCGTGCCAATGTTGTTTTTCATTCCGCCTTCGGCGAGCGGTTCCGTATCGGTGAGAACGGTGCTATTGCGGTGCTCCATCCCATCTCCGGAAGCATTGGGCATGTAACAAGCAAGAAAGGTATACGTGTCAAAATCATAGTTGGGAAACTCACCATAAACCGCTTTTTCCTGCTCCACTATTTTTCTGACTTTCTCAAAATAGGTGTCAAAATCGGTTTGCGTGCCTGGATCGTGGAGCGCAAAGCGAATTTTTTTCCCGTCAAGGTCAAATTCTTTCATCTTATAATCGCTTATTTCTATGGGGCTATCCATAAAATAATAGAGATTCGGTGCGTAAAATTTGGTGCCTGAAATCGGTTTGAGCTGCGTGGCCACTTTCCACTTTAAATCTTCGCGTACTTTCAAATCAACTTCAATGGGCCGATATTCCAACGCGTTCACATACATAAAAGTGGCTGGGATGTTGAGGTGGGCGTGGGTAAGATCTACCTGTGAATAGGTGCCGCCACCGCGGTTTGCAAACAGCGTATATTCAAGGTTTACGGTGCCATCATGGTTGGTTATTTTCCAAGAATAGGGATCAGGCCGCGTGATGGGCAGCGTGTCTCCCTTGCTGTCTGTGGCGACTACATTATAAACGTTTTTAGCAAACTCGTGCAGGGCGTAACGGCCTGGAGAAGACCTACTCATACGCGCGATCAGCGATCTCGATTTAACTTCGGGAAAGGTTTGTTTGATCACAGCCTCGTGGTGAACGGCGTTGTCAAAGGAAATGCTGTACGTGTTAGTTTGCGCTTGCAGCGAAAAAGTGAATAATAGGAAGCAAAAAAGGAGTTTCATAGGTTGGTTTTGATAAAGGCCTAAATTAAGTAATACAAAGGAATATTTTTGTTATCAATCCAAAAGAAGCAAGTGAGAACCTATTTTGCCAAAACAATCTATCAGAAATCAAGCTGAAACTCCCCCTTTGGGGGCTGGGGGGATGGAAGAATACTCTAAAATATCCCCTGGCTGACAATCCAGCGCTTCACAAATCGCTTCTAGCGTAGAAAACCGAACCGCTTTTGCCTTGCCAGAACGCAAGATGGAAAGATTGGCCTGGGTAATCCCAATGATTTCCGCGAGTTCTATACTTTTCATGTTGCGATCTGCCAGAACTTGGTCTAAATTGATGAGAATGGGCATAAATTAGACGGTTAGATCATTCTCTTCCTGAAGCTCTTTGGCGCGCTCAAAAATGGTTGCGAGAACGTAAAATGCCATTCCGCCAGCAAGTAAAAGGATGATTTCATTGTTGAGCAATTGTATAAATTTAAACCCGCGGCCGCTGGCGACATAGGATAAAATGGCTTTTAATATAAAAACGTTGATTACATACGTGATAAAAATATGGCCTATTTTTTTGAAGAGATCAATATTTTTTTGACTAAAATAAAGCTTGTTTTCTATATTCTTGATTAAATAAAATAATTGAGCAATGCCATAGATCAAATAAATTTTAAACGCAAAAAGGCAAATCTCAACGATGTAAAAACTATATTTTATGTTTTCTTGAGAAAGCCCCCAGCGTTTACCGTTATTGTCCTTAAGCGGCCAACTTTCAAAAGTTGTATACTTTAAGAAATCAAATTCAAGAATATCGTTGATCAAAGTAGTCACCGCCAGAAGTATTATAAACCAGATAACAATTTTTAAATTGAAAACTTGATTTTTCATAGTAGTTAATGTTAAACAGTTAGATCGTTTTCATCTTTAAGATCCATCGCACGCTCAAATGCATTGCTTAAAATCAGGAAAAAGACACCGATAATGACCAAAAAGAGGTGTAATTGAATGGTTGAAACACCAAATTCAATTTTATATTCATTTGATGCAACTAGTGCGTAGATCAATTTTAGAAGCAAAAAAGAAGCGCCACAAATTGTAAAAAACTGACCAATCTTTTTAGTGCATTGAACACTTGCTTTAGTAAAAATCTTATTTTTTAGAAGTAGCGTGGCAAACTTCCGCAGGTTGTAAAAACCCACTAAAAACAGGACATATTCTGCATAAACTCCAAGTAGGATCAAAATTGTTGCCCAATTGCCCCCAGAAACTGATCCAGTAGACAGTTTTATAATTTCTTGTTCAGGGAAAACCAAAACATAGAGAATCGCACTAGGGAATAGAAAAACGACTGGAATTAACAGATAAAAAGAGATATCTATAAGCAGTTTAAAAAGTGTGTTTCGCTTCATTAATTATTGTTTTTCGATAACAAATATAATATAATTATCGAAAAACAATAATTATAACTGAAAAATTTATGAGATATAAGGTTTTTTCCAAAAACATAAAATAACAGTTTTAAATACTCCCCTCCTTGGGAGGGGTTGGGGGAGGATATATCTTTGCTTCATGCTACCCAAAAAACTACAAAACAAACTCGGCAAACGCAGTAAAGAAAATTCTCTAAGAACTCTTGATTTTTCAAAAAAAGAAGAAATCATAGCGGATTTTTCTTCCAACGATTACCTTGGTTTTGCTAAAAATGAGGCTATTTTTTCCCGCGCTAGCGAAATTTTAAAAGAGTGCAATCTTCAACAAAATGGCGCCACCGGTTCACGTTTGCTTTCCGGAAACCACCGTTTATATGCTAAAACCGAAGATTATTTAGCAGAAATTCACAAAGTGGAAGCGGCACTTATTTTCAATTCGGGTTATGATGCGAATGTGGGTTTTTTCAGCAGCGTGCCGCAGCGTGGCGATGTGATTTTATATGACGAGCTGATTCATGCAAGCATTCGTGATGGCATCCAGATGAGTTTGGCGAAAGCCTATAAATTCAAGCATAATGATCTTGAGGATTTAAATAAAAAACTTGCGACTTGGTCACAACTAGATCAGCAAGACGCTATAGTTTACGTTGTTACAGAATCAGTTTTTTCTATGGACGGCGACAGTCCGCAGCTGCAAAAAATAGCTGCTATCTGCCTGAAGTATGACGCAAAGCTAGTGGTTGATGAAGCCCATGCGGTGGGAGTTTTGGGTAAAAAAAACTTGGGTTTGGTGCAGGAAATCGGTCTAAAAGATCAAGTTTTCGCCCGATTAGTAACTTTTGGGAAAGCCATGGGCTGCCACGGCGCCGCGATTTTAGGCAGCACTGATTTAAAAAGCTATCTCGTCAATTTTGCCCGTAGTTTTATGTTTACAACCGCGCTTCCGCCGCACGGCGTGGCAACGATTTTGGCGGCTTATGAAAAATTGGTTGAAAACCAGTCAAAATGGCCCTTAGAATGCCAGAAATTGACTCAAAATATCCGATTTTTCAATGAAAAAACAGACTATTTCGGCCTAAAATTGACAGTTATTCCCAGTAAATCAGCCATTCAATCGGTCGTTGTGCCGGGAAATGATCAGGTAAAATCGCTTTCGCGGAAGCTGAAATTGGCAGGTTTTGAAGTAAAAGCAATCTTATCGCCCACGGTTCCCAAAGGTCGGGAACGCCTGCGCTTTTGTCTGCACAGCTATAATACCGAAGCAGAAATTACTGAAGTTCTGAAATTACTTAGTCAATCCCTAAAAAGCCTACCTTCTTTGGAAGAAACGAGGAAGGAACTGTAAATTTACAGCATGCAAAAACAGATCTTTTTTATCACCGGGATTTCCACCGAAGTAGGTAAAACCGTGGCTTCGGCCATTATCACCGAGGCACTTGAGGCTGATTATTGGAAGCCCATTCAAGCGGGCGATCTTAATCATACAGACACGCATAAAGTGAAGGCGTTGATTTCCAACCCCAAAACGGAATTCTATCCCAGCGCTTTTGAATTGAAGACACCCATGAGTCCGCATGCGTCGGCGGAAATGGATGGAATTGAGATCGCTTCCGCGAAAATAAAACTCCCAGAAACTGATAATAATCTCGTCGTTGAAGGCGCCGGCGGACTCCTCGTTCCTATCAGCCAGACCGAAACAATTCTCGACCTCATCAAACCCGATTATAAAGTGATCGTGGTCTCACGGCATTATCTGGGCAGCATCAATCATACCTTGCTCACCATCGATAAACTGAAGCAAAGCGGAAAAACAATTTTCGGTATCCTTTTCACCGGAGCGGAAAATCCTTCCACAGAACAAATTATTGCTAAAATGAGCGGCGTGAAAATCCTGGGGCGTATTGATGAAGAACCGTATTTTGATGAGATGGTGGTTATGGAATATGCAGAGCGGTTTAGGGAGCAGTTACAGTAGGCAGCGCTCTCCGAATGTGATTAGTAAAAATAATAATAGCAATAACAATAAAAATATATGCCCAAAAACCTACAACAACGCGACAGCGCACATATCTGGCACCCACTTACACAGCATAAATTGCACCCGTATGCGATGCCCATTGTGAAGGCCAAAGGCGCGGTGCTGTTTGATGAAAACGGAAAAGAATATATAGACGCGGTCTCCTCGTGGTACACGGCGATGTACGGGCATTGTAATGATTTTATAATTGAGCGGGCGCATAAGCAGATGCAGCAGCTAGATCAGATCATTTTCAGTGGTTTTACGCATGAGCCAGCTGTAGAACTTTCGGAGAAATTAATGGCTATTTTGCCTAAAAATCAGGCAAAACTGATGTTTAATGACAACGGCTCTACTGCTACTGAAATCGGTATTAAAATGGCGCTGCAATACCATCACAATAAGGGGAATAAGCGTAAAACATTGCTCGCTTTTGAAAATGGTTTCCATGGCGATACGCTGGGTGCAATGTCAGTGAGCGGACTTTCGGTTTATAACGGTCCGTTTGAAGAATTTTTTATTGATGTGAAGCGTATCCCTTTGCCTGACGGCGAAAATGAAACGGAAATACTGCAGAAATTCGATGATTTTCACGCCGAGAGTCCGCTGGCAGGATTCATTTATGAACCTTTAGTACAAGGTGCTGCGGGGATGAAAATGTATGACGCCGCTCATCTCGAACCAGTTTTAAAAAAGTGCCAAAAACTAGGAATTATCACGGTCGCCGATGAGGTTATGACCGGTTTTGGCAAGACCGGAAGTTATTTTGCCTCAGATCATATAAACATTAAACCCGATGTGATTTGCCTGTCAAAAGCGCTTACCGCCGGTCTCGTTCCCATGGGGATTACGACTTGTACGCAAGATGTTTTTGACGCGTTTTATGATGATGACATTGGGAAAGGGCTGTTTCATGCACACACGTATTCGGGCAATCCCATTGCCTGTGCCACCGCCATCGCAGGAATTGAATTATTGCAATCTGAAGAAATTCAAGAAAACATCAAGAACATTGAAGGTTGGCATCAAGAATTTGCTTTAGAAATTAAGGATCACCCAAAAGTGCGTTCCACTAGGCAACAAGGCGTTATTTTCGCCCTCGAGCTGAATATAGCCATAGAGCGTTACGGGGATTTACGCTATCAAATATTCGATTTTTGTATGAAAGAAGGCGTTTTTCTGCGCCCGCTGGGCGAAACCATCTATATTTTGGCACCTTTTATAACTACCAAAACCCAGATGGAAAAGATTTATAATACTATTAAAAAAGTACTGGATCGGTTTTAATGCTTTCCTGCAAGGTATTCCCGCTTTTTCAGTGGGTTCCTTGTAGGTATCCGTTTGATTTTCAGGATTATGATCTTTTGATAATCGATCAAAACCTACAAGGAGGCCTTCGGCAACACCTTGCAGGTTAGGGTTCTGGATCGGTTTTAGGATTTTAATTTATACTTGAAGGCGACAGATAAGTAGAGCCTTCATTCTGAATTTATTTCAAAATCACATTATACTGATTACTATATCTTACGAGAACCTGAAACAAGTTCAGGTTGACGCTAAAATTATCTTTTTGCCGCATCTCGTTTGATATCAACCTGCAAGGTGTTGGCGCAGCCCTCCTTGTAGGTTTCTAGAACTATTGTGTTCTCTTTTTAGCTTTAGAATTCTGTGATTCTCCAATTCTGAAACTCTATTTTTGCATCAAAAGCACTTAAAAGTGAAACAACTTATTGCCATAACGGGCCTTTCTGCTATTTCTGCCATGGGCGAATCGGCTTATGAACCGCAACCTAAAAGTTCTCTAATTAATTCAGCCTACACGAGTGAAAACCATCACCTCACCTTTGATCAAAAATTAAACGCTTGGGTGGGAAAATTGCCCGAAAACATCCAGAAATCGATCATTAATCTTCAAAAATCGGAGCGCAATTATAACGCGCTTGATCCCAGTGTGCTTTACGCGATTTATACCTCTAGAGAAGCGGTGAAGCAAGCCGGTTGGAGGGAAGGATCAGATTTTGGCATTAATATCGGTTCGTCGCGGGGAGCGACCCAACTTTTTGAAAAATACTATTCCGCTTTCGCGAAAGAGAATAAGAGTACCACACTTGCTTCGCCTACTACAACTTTGGGCAATATTTCCTCTTGGGTGGCGCAGGATCTGCAAAACAATGGGCCGGAAATTTCACATTCCATCACGTGTTCTACCGCGTTGCACGCATTGTTAAATGGTGTGGCCTGGTTGCAGTCTGGCATGTGCGATAAATTTCTTGTAGGCGGGAGCGAGGCCGCACTTACGCCTTTTACGATCGCCCAGATGCAGGCGATGAAAACCTATAGTCGCGCCGGTGCGGAAAGTGATTATCCTTGTCTGGCTTTTGATCTGAAAAAGACCGAAAACACGATGGTTCTCGGTGAAGGTTCGGCTTCTGTTTGTTTGGAATTGGGGGAAAATGACAACGCTTTGGCTTATGTTGCCGGAGTGGGTTATGCGACTGAAAAATTGAAACATGCGGTTTCCATTTCCGCGGAAGCGGAATGCTTTCAAAAATCGATGAAAATGGCGATAGCGGATGCTTTTGGAGAAAACAATAAAACAAAGCAGGATAAGATTTCCGCCTTCGCGGAAATGACAGAAAATATAGATGCGATTGTGATGCACGCTCCCGGAACGATGCTGGGCGATGAAAGCGAATTTAAAGCCATAAAACGCGTTTTTGGAGATAAAATGCCGTTATTAACAACCAATAAATGGAAAATAGGCCACACCTTTGGTGCCAGCGGATTGTTAAGTCTTGACCTTGCCGTGCATATGTTAGAGACACAGCAATTTATAGACGTGCCCTTTATTTCACCGCAGGGCAAACCGAAAAAAATGGACAATATTTTAGTCAATGCAGTCGGTTTTGGTGGCAATGCAGTTAGTATTTTATTGCGCAAACCTTAGGTTTTGGCAGGATTATAAACAACATATTTAGTATTTTTGAATAACCAATTATTTGCTATGAGACATGACTGGAGCCGGGAAGAAATCCTGGGAATTTATAATACACCCTTGATGGAACTGCTTTATGAAGCGGCAACCGTACATCGTAAAAACCACGATCCCAATACAGTACAGGTTTCCACTTTGCTATCTATAAAAACGGGCGGCTGCCCTGAAGATTGCGGCTATTGCCCACAAGCGGCGCGTTATAGCACCAATATTGAAGGTAATGATCTCATGGGTGTTCAACAGGTAAAAGCACAGGCGTTGCGGGCAAAAGCGGCTGGCAGTTCACGAGTATGCATGGGTGCGGCTTGGCGAAATGTCAAAGACGGCGAAGAATTTGATCAAGTGCTAGAAATGGTGCGCACGATTAATAAAATGGAAATGGAGGTTTGTTGTACCCTTGGCATGATCACCGAAAACCAGGCGCAGCGCCTTGCTGAAGCTGGCTTGTATGCCTACAACCACAATCTGGATACTTCAGAAGATTATTATAAAGATGTAATTTCCACACGGGCTTTTCAGGATCGACTGGATACGATTGGCAACGTGCGCAAAACGAATGTAACCGTGTGCAGTGGTGGAATTATTGGCATGGGTGAAAAGCTGGAGGATCGCGCGGGTATGCTTGTAGCACTGGCAACGCTAGATCCACAGCCGGAAAGTGTTCCCATAAATGCACTTGTTGCCGTTCCCGGGACACCAATGGAAGAGATTGAACCTATTTCTATCTGGGAAATGGTGCGTATGGTAGCCACCACGCGTATTGTAATGCCTGAAACGCAGGTGCGACTTAGTGCCGGCCGTACGCAAATGAGCAGGGAAGGGCAGGCGATGTGCTTTTTCGCTGGAGCGAATTCCATTTTTGCAGGGGATAAATTGCTTACCACGCCAAACCCCGATGTGGCCGAGGATATGGAAATGTTCAAAATATTAGGGTTGAATCCGCAGCGCGCCTTCGAGAAAAAAGCACAACCACAAACCGTGGAAGCAGCAGAATCTAAGCATGCACCGCTGGGCGAAAAACCACGATGGTCACGCCCAGGACATAACATTCAGCGTAATGAAGAAGCAAAGTCCAAATCACAGACCAAAGCTTAATTTTAAACATTTATATTATTGAAGCTAACTGAAATACATCGGGTGAAAAGTATTACCAAATCTGATTTTGTTGCCAATTACCTAAAGCTACAAAAGCCCGTGGTAATCGAACATCTCATTGATGACTGGCCTGCTTATGCCAAATGGAATTTAGATTATATCAAAGAAATTGCCGGCGATAAGATCGTGCCGTTGTATGACGATCGCCCGGTGACCTACAAAGACGGTTTTAACCAGGCACATGCCAAAATGAAAATGGCAGAATATATTGATCTGCTAGGGAAAGGACCTACCAATTACCGTATTTTTCTCTATAATATAATGAAGGAAGTGCCGTTTTTAAAGGCAGATTTCAAATTTCCTAAAATTGGTTTGCACCTGCTCAAACAGATTCCCATGGTCTTTTTTGGCGGGGAAAACAGTAAGGTTTTTATGCACCACGATATTGACTGGGCAAATATTCTACATTTCCATTTTTATGGGGAAAAGCAATGTATCCTGTTTCCGCCAGATCAGACTGGAAAGCTCTATAAAGTACCACATTCCTTAATTACTCGAGAGGATATTGACTTTGATAACCCCGATTATAAAAAATTCCCGGTACTTGAGGATGCCGAAGGTTTTATCACGCATTTAAAGCATGGTGAAACACTTTATATGCCTGAAGGATATTGGCATTATATGAAATATATTACACCAGGTTTCAGTATGAGTTTAAGGGCGCTACCGCGCAAACCAAGCCATTTACTGCAAGCGGTTTATAATGTGTTTATCATGCGTCATTTTGATAATTTTATGCGAAAGCGTAAAGGCCAAGCCTGGATTGATGAAAAAAATAAACGTGCAATCACCGAGACTCATGAGCGGCATGGGATTCCTGTTTCTATCAATTAGCAATAAACAATTTAACGATTACACGAATAAGCAAAATTTGTAGAAGCAATTAGACCTACAAGGAATCCGCTGAAAAAGCGGAAATACCTTGCAGGTCAACTGTCGGCATGATTTTACATGAAATATCCTCTGGAAACTCCTCCCATCCCAATTATCAATTATCAGTCAGCAATAAACAATTGAAAGATTTCACAGTTCCCTGAATAAACAATCATAATTTCTAAATGTCATCCTTCCGAAACATATCTTTACTCTATAAATAAATCAGAAACCCATGAACCCATTTTCCATTGCCATACATGGCGGCGCCGGTACATTGTTAAAAGGGCAGATGACGCCAGAAAAGGAAGTTAATTACAAGGAAACCCTGCAAAATGCCTTAGATATTGGCTTTGAAATCTTAAAATCTGGTCAAAGTGCTACTGATGCCGTTACAGCAGCGGTGCGCGTTATGGAAGATTCGCCACTTTTTAATGCAGGAAAGGGAAGCGTTTTTACTGCCGATGGAACCCACGAGATGGACGCTGCGATCATGGAAGGGAAAACCCTGCAAGCGGGAGCAGTTTCGCTAGTTTCAGGGATCAAAAATCCTATTCTTCTCGCGCGCGATGTGATGGAAAAAAGCGAACATGTATTTCTTGCTGGCACAGGCGCAATGAACTTTGCCAAATCCTTAGGGTACACACTTGAGGAAGCTGCTTATTTTTATGACGAATTGCGCCATCAGCAGTGGCAGGAATTGAAGGGAACAACCGATTTTCAGTTGGATCACAGCAAATCAAATAAATCCAAAGAATCAAAATTTGGTACTGTGGGCGCGGTGGCCTGCGATCAAAATGGCAATCTTGCCGCTGCGACTTCCACCGGTGGGATGACCAATAAAAACTGGGGGCGCATCGGTGATACGGCAATCATAGGTTCGGGAAATTACGCAAATAACGCTACCTGCGCGGTGAGCTGTACCGGCAGCGGCGAGTTTTTTATCCGCGGTGTGGTTGCTTATGACGTTTCTTGCTTGATGGAATATAAAGGACTTTCTCTAGCGGAAGCGGCTGATGAGGTCGTGCACAAAAGATTGCTCAATATAGGCGGCGACGGCGGACTCATAGCTGTGGATGCGCGTGGAAATGTGGCACTTCCCTTTAATACAGAGGGCATGTACCGCGGTATGTGTACTTCTGCAGGAAAAAATAACATCGCTATTTATGGTGACTGATTCATTTTTCGCTTAGTTTAAAAGTATTGTTGAACACCAAATTTTTGAAAAATAAGAAGTTGCAAGCTACTCCCCTTCGGGGAGGCTGGGAGGGGAAGCGTATAGAAATCCTTGATATCTATCGTGGTTTTGCAGTTTTCGGCATTTTTGTGGTCAATATTGTGATTATGAATTCTACTTTTCTCAATCAGGATACTTTTTTAGAACAATTTACAGGAACTCTTGATCTGTCTGTCGAGCGCATGCTGCAATTGTTTTTTTATACCAAATTTTTTCCCATTTTCTCATTACTTTTTGGTCTGGGAATCGCGATGCAAGCGTTAAAACTGGAGTCAAAAAACATCTCTTTATGGCCATTTTTTGCCCGTAGAATGCTGTTTTTGCTGCTTTTTGGCTTACTACATATTATTTTATTGTGGTCTGGAGATGTATTGCATTTGTACGCTTTATTGGGTTTTTTGGTTATTTTTCTACTGAAAATACCCAATAAATGGCTCCTCATTTTATCGGTTTTTGTGCTATTTTTCCCCTATTATGACCTGATTTTTGTTCACATATCCCGGTTTTTGCAGTTTAATACCGAGCAATTTTTGGCGAATTATACTGGTGTAGATGTGAATGCAATAATAAGTCAGGGCAGTTATCTAAAAGGAATTCAGCTACGGCTTTTAGAATATCTAACAAACATCCCGATGCTTTTTGGTTTTCTGGCTCCAGTTGCATTTTCTATGGTGACACTGGGAATTTACTTAGGTGAAAAGCGGGTTTTTGATGATTTAAAGGCATTTCTAATTGAAATAAAACTGCCTATTATCGCAGCCGCGCTGATAACCAATGTATATCGGATCGCTTTTCTATTTTACCTTCCAGAATATCAGATTTACAGGGATTTTAGGCCATTTTTTATAAAAACGATGGTGGTTTCAGATGTAGTGATGGGCTTGTTTTATCTATGGGTTGTAGGCATGATCTGGTATTTTACTTCGTTGAAAAATGTGCTGATACCTTTAAAATATGTAGGGAAAATGGCACTGACAAACTATATTTTACAAAGCGTGATCGGTTTATTCTTGTTCTCTTCCGTTGGTTTTGGAATGTATGAACGTTTTAGTCCGTCGGAAACTTTTGGGATTGCAGTTGTGGTTTTTGCTTTTCAGATTATATTCAGTAGAATTTGGCTGAATTATTTCCGCTTTGGTCCGCTGGAATGGCTTTGGAGGTGCTTGACCTATAAGAAATATATTCCTATAAAAATTTAACGCGGAGTTGTTACTTCTGAATTTTCCCATTGAAAATGGTTGATGCCATTTTCAAAAGTTTCTAATGGTAACTCAGAAGAGCTCCCTTCCCTTGGGGAAGGGCGGGGGGATGGGACGTTCCTAAAAATCAGAATCGATACCCAATCCTTAAATGTAGACTCACGATAATTCCATCATCGTCCTCAGCATAGCCAGCTTGTTTTGCAAAATAATGGATATAACCTATACCCAGACCGGCTTCGTAATTGAAGTGTTTGCCAATATTCCTTCGGATTCCCCAGGTGGGCACGATGGAAATATCGCTTACATAACTTAAGACCGTTGCAAAATTAAATAATTCACTTGCATCCATTATTTAGAGGGATTTCTATTTGGTCTTTGTCAAAAAATGTGGTTTTTAGCTCTATTTGTTTTCTTTATTGGTCGTTTTCCCGCTG